>Ga0310691_10003729_pt1 | contig 17893 bp, 17 predicted proteins | sample 176DNAGHGlowgp2_FD_203887 | JGI IMG/M metagenome (GOLD analysis project Ga0310691, IMG submission 203887) | Sheep rumen microbial communities from Palmerston North, Manawatu-Wanganui, New Zealand - 1766 DNA GHGlow gp2 (v2) (version 2) | ecosystem: Host-associated > Mammals > Digestive system >...
CTCACCAGTTTCTGTAATCTCAAAATTGATGTATTTTGGATTAATTCCGTATCTTTTAGCTATTCTTATGAAATTATCAGCAAATCCCTCTTGCATACATTGTATAGTAGATAAATTAACCTCTATGTAATGTAAGCCCAAAGCTTCCATATCATGCTCACAAATAAATAGACATACAGACTCAAATATCTTTTCTCCAAGATCAATTATTTTTCCATCATGCTCCATCTCAACTATAAAATCTGATGGAAAAATAAGATTCATATCATCATCTCTTAGTCTTACTAAGGCCTCAGCTGAAACAAATCTATCAGCATCATTAGAATAGATAGGCTGATAGAAAACCTCAACATTTCCATTAGCTAAAGCCTTATCACATTTCTTCTTCATCAAAAACTTTTTATGTACATCATTAACTATTTCATCAGTAATCTCATATATTCCTCTATCCATAGAAGTAAGATTAACATTTAAATATTTCATAACCGCAATAAAGTCATTTGAGCTCTCAAATAAACTTAAATCATTGAAATGTAAAAGCTTATAATTAATATTTATAAAAACATCATTATTCTTATAAAAATTATCCTTAAACTCATTAGCTACAATAGAAAGATCACGAGCTCCTTCTTTCTTTCTAACAACAATAAAATCATTTCTATCGTTTTTAAATACTTTTTCTACATTAAATGTTTGAAGCATTTTAGTAATAGATTTAGAAAAATCATCATAATTTAAAAGCACATTAGACATATCAGTATCATAATTAATTAATATGAATTCCATATCTAATTTTTTCTTCATACATAATGATACATAATCTATAAACGCTCTTTGATTTAAAGCACCTGTAATCTTATCCTCATTTAGTGATGGATTCTCAAGCATGATGTAAATAACAAGTGAGCCTAAAGCCTCAGATAATGATACACTAAGAATTGTTACACCAAGATTGCTAAACATGTAATTGACAATTCCTTGAATTGCAGATCCTACAACCCATAATGAAATAAAAATAAATACACCAATAAATCTCTTTTTATAAATATACTTCCTGTATTTAACAATAATAGCTATAGTTATAGCCATAACTAAAAATGCTTCAGTATATGTAATTATAATAGGTAGACCCTCAGTATAATCATTTAATCCATCTTTATCATAAACAACATTTATAGGAGTAGACATAACAAGCGCAATACCTATCATTAGCATAATAAATGTTGTCATACACATTCTACTAAAGAACTTAAAATTAATATTTTCAATATCACCAAGACAATATACAAGTCCTAAGCATACAACAAGTATTACAGTAACTAAATAGAGCTTACACACAAGCTTAGTCAAATGAATATTAAAAATATCTGGCTTATTTATCATAATAATAGATAAAATATCTAAAATCAAAGAGGCAAATATTGAAATTGCCTGCCATAAAAACATCTGGTTACTTCTGACTGCACTTTTTCTTTCAACAAAATAGAAAAGAAAGATTACTATCATAACTGCTACACCAGCAACTTGAAGTAAAATATTCATATTATCACTCCCACTCAAAAGAAAAGAATATTTAGTATTCATATAAGCATTATAAAAAACTAAAAGGAATAATGCTCATTAAAGATATTTTTTCATAAACTACCCTAAAAAAGACCTTTATACTACAATTATACAATTTAATCAAAAAATTGACAATAATTATATAATATTTCAAAAATAATTCTAATAAATTAGCTTATTGCAAAAATAAAAAAGGTATATCAACGATATACCTTAGAAATATTACTTAGATGCTGGAATAAAGTCTGTAAGCTTAATTTGAGCTCTCTTACCCTTTACAACAATACCCTTACTTCTATCATTTTCATCCTCTGGTTCAACCATTATACCAAGGCAATAAGGATTAATTCTTTCCTTTTCAGCATAAGCCTTAAGGTCAATAACCTTAGCCTGTGTAAACTTAGCAGTCTTAGGAGCAATAGTTACTTGCTCAAGTACAGCAATTCTTTCATGATCAGGCTTATCTAATACAACTGAAACAGGGGCATTAAAATTATCTGATGTACCAAGAATCTTATAACCCTTATCAGTTAAAGCCTTTAAAGCTATATTATTAGCATAAATATAAAGCTCTGATGGGAATGCAATTTCACTATTCTTATATCCTTCAGGCTCAATATCATAAAGCTTATGAATCTTTACCATATGCTCTGCAATAAATTGAATATCAAGTAGAACCTGCTTAATATCTGGATTCTTATCAGCAATAAATTCACTTACTGCATCCTCACATGAATCCATAATCTCTAATGCTATATCCTCTAAATGATGAGGTAGATTAAATGTAATGCCTGTAATTACTTCTTTTCTTGATAAAAAGACAGATTTGAATTCAGGTCTTACAACCTTTAATATATTAATCTCACAAGCCTTACCACAAAGATAGGCTGCAGTCTCTGAAGGATCTGCAGGATTGTTTTCATCAAAAATAGTAGGGAACATAGCCTCTACATTACTCTTATAAGTCTCCTCTGTAAAAGAAACATGATCATATTTACCAGGATTATCTAAAAAGAATCTAATTTCATCCTTGTAATTTTTTAATTCATTATTTTGCATTATTAATCACCATATTTATTATACCAAATTCATAAAGAAAAAAGAAGAGATAATTCTCTCTTCTTGCCCCCGTTTTTCTAGCAAGCTGAGCAGCTTTTTAAAGACTCCATACTAAACGCTAGTATTTAGTATCTCCATCCCTAATCACATTACAGTTTAAATCACTCCTACATAATTTTTTTCTATGCTGTGATTAGTAAAACTCTCTCAAGTTCTATATACATTATATTATAAAGCGTTTTCATTGTCAATACATTTATTGAAAACGTTTTACTTTTTTTTACAAATAAAAAAGAAGCTAATGATTAATTATTATACAATCACTGCTTCTTCATCATTTAAATCTGGTTTTTCTTTTATTCTTACCCTATTTGTTTTAACATCTAGGAAGGTATATGTTTCCTTAAGTGTGGCATACTTACCCATGATAACATCTACACAAAATAGCTTATCTGAGACCAAAGTAATAGTGCCTTTTTTAATTTTAGTTTTAGTTCTATCTTTAACTATAAGTGTCACACTTTGTCCAAGTAGCTCATTAAGTCCTTCCTTAATATGCTCACAGTCCTGTGTGACAACGCTCATCTTTGACACCGCCATCACCTGTCTTTCAGTCATTATTATATCATAAAAAAGCCATTTTGTCCAAAGTCAAAAAAATAAAAAAAGATGGTATCACTTTTTAAAGTGATACCATACTGAATGCTAATTATTGTATACATAATGACGCATTGTAACTTCAGCGCCTTGGAAATCAATCTTGAATTCATTTTCAGCCTTGAATCCATTAGTCTCAAGCATCTTAATTCCTATTTCATGCTGAACTGGAATATTAGCATTAATCTTTGCCATATTATGCTCCTTAGAAATCTTCTTTAATGCCTCAATAACCTCATTAGAGAATCCCTTTCCTCGAGCTTGCTCAATAAGACCAACAAAGATTTCAATTCCATTTAATGCTTCATTGTATTCAAATCCACATTCACCAATTAAAAGTCCAGACTTAGTAAAAATACCATACATTAGTCTATTCTTTCTAATATCAGCATTTGGCTTATATCCTTCTAAATGATAAGCAAATAGAGTTAGAGCTTGATTCTTATTAACTCTCCATTGTTGGAAATTATTAGTCCATCCTTTATTTCCTACAAGTTGAATTAAGAATGAATTATAATCATCCTTATTAAACTCTCTAACTGTTACATTTTTCTCTTCAATTTTAATCATACTACAATTCACCTTTTCATTATTTGGCATGCCCGGTGGGACTCAAACCTACGACCTTAGTCTCCGGAGGACTACGCTCTTATCAGCTGAGCTACGGGCATACATATTTATAGTTAAATTATACCAAAAAGTCCATTACATGTAAATGTTTTTAAACATAAAAAAGGTGGCAAGCCACCTTTAATTACTTAATATTAAACTTCTTCTTAGCAGCCGCTACAATTGCCTCAACTGCCGCGTCAATTCCCATATCAGAATTTACACATAAATCATAATCTACAGGATTTCCCCAATCACGTTCAGTAATAAATTCATAATATTTCTTTCTCTTGCGATCATTCTTCTTGATAAGCTGAATAGTCTCATTCTTATTCTTTGAAGTATTATAATATCTAATACATCTATCTACCTTAGATTCAAGTGGTGCATATACAAACACCTTTAATACTGCATCAGGCTCATCTGATAAAATATAATCTGCACAACGTCCAACAATAACGCTAGACTTTGTAGAAGCTATCATTTGAATAGTCTTTAAAGTAGCCATATAAGCCTTTTGAGAAAGCTCCATATCAAGACCAGGGCTATTAGTCATAGTTGGAAAATAGAAACTAGAATCCTCTTCATCAAACTTTTCCATATCAATAGGATTGATTCCATATTTCTCTGCTTCAGCTAAAATAGTCTTCTTATCATAGATAGGAATATTTAATTGCTCCGCAACCTTAGTCGCAATAAACTTACCACCAGATCCATACTCACGAGCAAAAGTAATAGTAAAATTCATATAACATCCCTCCTTAATTATATAATCAACTACTTCTCTATTTAAATTATAACAATTAAATTTTAAAAAAACAATAATTAAGGCTAATTATACTCCTAAATCTTTATAAAGTTTACCTCTATTATTTCGTTTAAAAACCAAAATAAAGAATTTTGGAAGTTTATTAAACACTAAATAGAATGTATGCCTTATAAAGCAAATAGGCCAAAATATAAGATGCTTTCCAATTTTTGGATAGCAAGAAACCCTATATGCTCTATTTGTAAGAAAGACTCTTGCTATAAATATATTAAACTTATTCTTTCTAGCTGATGTATAATTCAAATCATTATTATTATGACCATGTATTCCATATTTTAGCATATAATCAATAAAGAATTTGATATCCTTCTTTTTGAAATCCTCAAATTGATAATCAAATAAAACATCTAATGCATTTAAGATATTATTATATAATACTTCAAGGTTAAGTTCCTTTAATAATACATGTAATAGATCTTTATCAATTACTGTATTATTCATCATATAATAAAAATCCATCATATATCTAATACCTGCACCCACACGTAGATGACGTGCAAAATGGGCAATCGCAAAAACCAAATGATATGTATCTTGTAGCTTATATTCCATATTAGAGACATTTTGACTATAATCAAAAGGATTATTAAAAATCTCACATAACTTTTTCCCATCCCCTGGATCAAATAAATTAAAATGTAGCTCGACCTCAATAGAATCCTTTTTAAAGCATATATGATGTGCACAATCCTCTGTAGGCTCTAGTGCAAATCCATTATCTACTAAAACCTTTTTAGCCTTATTAAAGTCAGATAGTGAAACATAAACATCTATATCTCCTCTAGTTCTTATTGCACTATCTGGATATAATTTAGAAATTAAAGCTCCCTTAACATAAAGATGTTTAATACAATTTTCATCAAATATTTTTGTAATAGTATTCTTTAAATTATTGAATCTTTCATCCAAAACAGTTCCTGAAATATAATATTTCTTATATAAATTATTAGAAGTTATTGGAAATAGTATGGTTAAAAGAGCTTGCTCTTTTGCAACCCTAAGTAAATCATTATTAATTTCATAATCTATATGTCTGCCTAATACATAGGCAGAAACTAGATTTGAAAAATCCATATTATTCCTCCACTAGGCATATATTTTTCTCATCTTTTATTAATGAATCCTTATGAGAAATATAAATAATAGTTTTACCTAAACTAACCAAATTATTCATCATAGCCACTTCATTATCTTTATCAAGAGCTGAAGTTGGCTCATCAAGTATTATAATAGGCTTATTCGATGCGATTGCTATAGCTACCATTATACGCTGTATTTGTCCAATTGATAGTCCTGCACCCTTATCCTTTAATATAGTATTAATTCCGTTAGGCAGCTCATTTATTTCATCAAGTATTGATGCTTTAGCTAAAGCATCATTAATTAAGTTTATATCACTAACGTTTGAAAAAAGTTTAAAATTATCATAAATTGAACCACTAAATAAAATATTCTCCTGAGACACATATGCAATAAGCCCTCTTGTCTTAAATGATGCCTCATAGAGGTTATCTAAATATTTAAATGATATATTACCGCTTTGTGGTCTATTAAAGCCTAAAATCATGTTTATAAGCGTTGTTTTACCTATTCCTGATGGACCAGATATTCTAACAATATCACCTTTTTTAATAATAAATGATAAATTATTTATGATATTTACAGTTCCATCATATGAATATGAGACATTATCAATAATAATTGAATCAACATTATCAATTAAGCTCTTATCTTCCTCTTCATTCATATTATATATTTCCATAATACGATCATAAGAGGCTCTACCCCTTTGATATCTATTAAGTAAAGGTGAAATCATTACAAATGGATTATAAATATTATTTAATATCGCAAGTAAGGCTACAAGAGCTCCATATGTTATCTTATCCTTTGAAATAAGATATGCCCCAAAAGATATCATAAAAACATATAACACTGATGACATAGCACCCATAATAGAGCTTGATGTATAGCTCCATTTATTACGATTGCTTCTTTTTTTGTAAGCCTCATAATTTAGATTTTTATAATAATCTATAGCATTGTCATAAGCATTATAGCTTTGTATAAGCTTAGCCTCATCTATTGTTTCAATTACAAATGATGAAGCCTTTGAATCTAGTGCTAAAACCTCTTTATGCTTTGGCTTCATAAAATTAGAATAAACCTTTGCAAGAATTGTCATCAATATTCCTGCTATAAGTACTACAGGAAGGAAATATATGGCTCCTCCTATAATAACTAATAAAACTATCGCAAGAAATGCTCTTGAAATTGAACGAACAATCGAAGGAATTGAATCAAGATATGCTTCGCATACATTATCAACATCTCCAACAAATAACGCTTCAATCTCTCCTCTATGATACTTATTTAGCTCATTCACATTCTTATAAATAAGACTATTATATAATTCTTCTCTTAAATCCTTCTGCATTTTTAAATCAAAATGTGAATAAGTAAAATTATATATAAATCTTAAAACGATAGTAACAGCACCAAATATTATCATCAGGATTAAATATTTATTAAAATCATTATAGCCAACACTACTATCCTTTATAATTTTTTCTGCACAATCTACTAAATATTTTGCAAGATACGGAAGGATCAAAAGACTAATCGCATTAAGACATGCGATAAAGGAAAGTATAATTGTATATTTTTTATTCATTTTAACACCTTGCTAAAGAATAATCTTATAAAACTAATTCTTACTAATAGCTTATATATCTTATATCTAACAGATTTAAGATTATATTCCTTATCCTTTCCTTTTTTCTTATATGATGTAAGAATTCCTATTATAGAATTCATATCAACATTCTTTTCTAACCTAAATTGGTGATCTCCAACACTATAAAACATTCCCTTTTTGTTCTTTATTCTTCTTACTCTATGAAGAATAAATTGACCATTTGGTCTTTTATATAAAACAATATCACCTTTTTTTAATTTTCTACTTAGATTTTCTATAGTTACTAAATCTCCAGTATTAAGCATTGGACGCATTGAAACACCCTTACTAGGGAAAGAAAAAGCCTTACCTGATTGTAATGTTTCTCTAATAAGAGGTTCCATATCTTCCATCTTAATCACTATAAATACCTCTTTTTCTTAATTCTTCTACAAACTCTAATACATCATTAGTTAGAGTCTCTTTATCAATATCATACTCTTTTAATAATTCATCTATAGTCTCATTAATAGATAATCCATTTTCAAGAGATTTATAAATATCCGCTCCAACTTCATTTATATTAAAAATCTTATTCATTAAAACCTTATTGTTATTTGTTGGAATAATCATATATTCATTTCCAACCTTTTTCAATAAAAAGCCTTTGTTAATACCCATAATGTTATTCCTCTTCATTTTTCATTTCATATAACTTGTTATATGATGTTAAATATATTTTAGCACAAAATAATTAAGATATAAACAAGGTATAAAAAAAGAGATTACAAGAATCTCTTTTAATCACCAATCTTGAAGTCTTCATCATCAAGGTCAGTTTGACCCCCTGGCGAAGAACTAATAATATCTTCAATTTCTATAATTTCATCAACGATATTTGGTTTTTCGTATTTCTTCATTAATAACATCCCTTTAGGCTTCGTAATTAAATGTATATGTGCTAGATTGAGCTAGATTAGTTGTAACTCCATCAATAGTCGCATCAAAATCAATAGTAATAATTAAGCCATCATTAGTTTCAGTATTTTTTACTTTAATTGAAACTGCTAAGTAGTAAGTATTTTCCTTAACACCATATCCATCTAGTACAGTTCCTTTATATGCAACTGATGTAGATAAAGGCTTAGATAAAGATGAAGTACTAACTCTACCATCATTGTACTTAAATGTACAATCACATGAAGTAGATACTGCCTTAACATCAGTTACATCATTTAATGTATAAATGAAATATACTAACTTATAATTAGCATCGTCTACAAGTACATCCATTGAATTAGAAGATACTGTCTCCTTAATGTCAATATTTGTAACATTTGATGCAGTTAAATCACCAGTATTCTCTGCATTATTTGAATAAATACCATATAGGTATGATGTAGCTCCATCAACCCCAATTTGATAAGTTCCAGCAGCAAGAGCATATACATATCTATATAATGTCTTAGATAATGATAAAGCTGAAGATGACATAGAATTTGATACTGTAAAAGTATCATCATCAACATATTCTACCTCATTAACAGTAAATCCATTATTATTTGTATTAGAAACTGACATAAAGAATGTAAGGTTCATAGCCTTAGAAAGTGTAAACTCAATATAGTTTGTATTTCCCTTCTTATTCTTATCTTGCTTAAATGTTCCAAGTTGAATACCATAATTAAATACATAGTTACCATATTTAAATGAGCTTCCATTATTAGCAGCAACAACTTTGGCATCCTTACCAGAACTATAAATAGTTCCATCAATTGCTGTATATGCACTAATATAATTATAGGCATCACTATTCTTAGCTGCAGATACATTTGATGAGCTTTCAGTTGCAAGCTCATTAATGTCTTCTAATGTAAGTGAAGTCTTCTCATACACTTCTTCATCAGCGGCATTAACAGTATTTACATTTACACCAAAAACAAAAAAACTTAGCATTGCTACAAACGCAGCAATAAAAAATCCAATCTTCTTCATGTTCAATTATATCCTTTTCTCTTCAATTGATAATGCTCCTATACACGTTTTTGGGGTTACAAAGTCCAAAAAAGCAAACACTATCTACTATATATTATATTTCCTTTTGAAATCTTGTCAACAGTTTTTTGTCGAAAAAATGATTTTTTTGCGTTTTTATTACTTTCTTCAATAAAAAAAACAATTTATAGTTACTTTGTATTGTTTTTACGAAAATATACAAAAGAGTGTCGATATGAAATCGACACCCTTGATTTATTATTTTTCTTTTACATCAACATCTATTGCATCTTCATGATTATTTGTATTATTCTCACCATTAATAAGTTTTGCTTCTGCTCTTGAATACAAGATATCAACAATACCATTAAACACTAATAATCCACCTATGATATAATATAGAACACTCTTATCTAAGAATAATAGAGTACCTGATAATATATATAAGATTGATTCAATAATAAGTACTATTTTTATCTCTCTTGGAAGTGCATCAAGAATTGATAATAGTCTTAATATTCCAAAGCATATTAAAAATACTCCTATAACAATTCTTATTGCTGTAGCAAATGCACCAGCAAATACAATTATTAATGCTCCTATTAGAATCATTGCAACATCTATTACAACAGCATGATTATTGTCCTTCTTCAAATCATTTATTATGTTAATTACTGAAATTGCCACAACAGCAATACCGACTGCTAATGCTGCCCATCTAATAACCTCACCCTTAAAGATTATAATTAATGCTCCAAGAATAATCCCTATAATAGGTGTTAGATATAAATCTAATTTAGTTTTTTTAATTTTCATGTTTTATCACCATAAAAATTATATCACATTTTTATATTATAATAAACACAAAGAAAAAGGCAGCTATACAATTATAGCTACCATTTTCCTAAAAAACCAAATATTTTCTTTCTTCTCCACCCAATACCCAAATATATTATACAATAGAGATATTTCCTTTTCAAGAATTATCATATAAATATATATATTTTCTTTATGAGTCAGCTATTTTTGTATGATAATTTCACAAAAATACCATTTTTATATTTATTATTCAATATCTAGATATTTTTTTAATTCTGAAAGCTTATCCTTGCAATCATTGTAGCCAAGCCAATAATATGACGCAAGTTTATCTAAGTCTGTCTCTAGACGGTCTATTTCAATATATTTAGAAGGACATATTGTAAATATTTCGCCCTTCTTTTCTAAATCTGCTATTAAATCCATATCCTCATTATATAATCTATCAGTATTCTTCATTGCTTCTACGAACTTAGGATATTTTCTATATTTAAGTTTTGTTATAGCCTCTCCCTTATTATTAAGCTCTCTTCTAAATGTCATAGGTCTTGTTCCTACAAAAACAATTTTCTTATATCCTTTTTCTAATGCATATCTTATAGGAAGCTTTGTTGCGCATCCTCCATCTAAATACTTTTGATCTAAAATCTTTACTGGTTCAGATACAAATGGCATAGATGATGATGCCTTTGTAGCCTTTAAAATAAGACTATTATGATTATCAAAATATTCAGGCTTACCTGTACGCATATTAGTAACTACACTAATAAGCTTTCTTTCTTGATTATATAGTCTATCATAATTAAAAGGAATTTCCTTTTGTAGGTCAGTAAAATAGAAATTAAAATTTACTATTCCACCATCTTTAAATATATGTCTTTTTCCAATCCAACGCTTATTATGACGATGCTTCAGGTCACAATAGGCATTTCTTCCCATATTACCTGAAATATAGCTCATACCATTTAAAGCTCCTGCTGATACACCAATTGCTGTTCTTAGATTAATTCCATTTTCCATTAAAAAATCTAAGACTCCTGCTGTATATATTCCCCTAAATGCTCCTCCTTCAAGACATAAGGTCCCCTCTGTTATATCATTAGTAGCATTACCAATTTTAATTTTATCCAAATCCTTATATTCTTTCATAACGCACCTCTAAATAAATTATATCATAAAAATATTCTTGTTGATAAAACAGCTTTCATAGATATTAAAAAACACATCATATCAATTGATATGATGTGTTTACTTATTAATTATCATCTTTATTTAATTTAAGGTCTGGATTATAGCCATTATTAATTTTTAGCTTTCCTTCCTTTATTAAATTAATAACTACTTCCGCAATCTTTGGATCAAGCTGAGTTCCTTTAGCCTTTTCAAATTCCTCTATAATTCTTTTCTTTGAATATGGCTCCTTATAGGATCTCCTTGTAGCCATCGCATCAAAGATATCACAGCAGGCAATAATTCTTGCGGTATATGGTATGTTTTCTCCACTTAATCCTTCAGGATATCCCTTACCATCATATCTTTCATGATGATATTTAGCCCCATCTGCGATATTTGGAATTGTAGTTATTCCATCTAATATTTTACCACCCTTAGTAGTATGAGTCTTTATTATTTCATATTCCTCACTAGTAAGCTTACCTGGCTTATTTAATATATCAAGAGGAATTCCAATTTTTCCAATATCATGAAGTAAGGCAATATAATAAATATTATCTACCTCATTTTGAGATAATCCAAGCTCAGTCGCAATTGTTTTAGCATATTCACCAACTCTTGATGAATGACCATTAGTATATTCATCCTTTGCGTCAATTGTACGTGCAATTGCCTGCATCGCCTCAATAGTTATTTGTCTATATTCAGCCTCTCTTTTAATTAATGCATTAGTTCTTCCCTTAATGATTAAAATATTAACTACTGCTACAAAGGATAGACCTAAGACAATTATAATTATCCAAAATAGTGGCTGTTCATAGAAATGCTTATCCTTATCAAAGGTAATAGATACTGTATTATATCCTTCAGTACCATCACTTGATATCACCTTAAATTCAAAGACATATTCACCACCATCAAGGTTTGTATAGGTAATTTCATTAGAATCACCAGATCTTAATGGCTGCCATTCATCATCAAGTCCTCTTAGTCTATACATTGCGTTATATTTAGTTCCAAGCTTAAATGATAGAACTGATACACTTATTACAATACGCTTTGTGTTTTTTGATATTTTAATTGTAGTTCCACTTACTCTTTTTCCATCGACTAAAATCGAATCAACTCCAAGCTTAATTGGAGTTGTTTCCTCCTGTGATGAATCAAGTGAATAAACATATACACCCTTAGATGCCGCAAAATAATATGAATTATTCTCTTGTGAATAATATCCAGACGCATTAGCTACAAGACTAGATTTCAATCCATTAGTCGCACCAATTTCATCATATTCAACCTTATCAGCAAATATATCTGAGGTAATTTTATATATTTCATAATCTGTTGCGATTATGAATTGATTATTAATATATAGTATTTCAACGATTGAGCCTGTAAACATAGCATTTACAACACTTATCTTACCATTTCTATAATAATATAAGGTATTTGCATCACTATAGAATAGTGTATCCAAAACCTTTAATACCTTAAGTGATGGATGATTATTATCATCAATTCTTGTTTGAGTTTCTAAATCAGAGGATATAATTACAACACCAATATTCTCCATACATGCATAGATAGTATCCTCTGTTGTATATAGATACAAAGGCCTTGCATCTAATTGCTTTGATATAAATGTTGTACCATCGTATTTAGTAATACCATAATTTGTGGCAATCAATAGACATTCATCTGTTTTAGCAAATGAACGAAGCTGCCCTGCAGCAGATGATGCAGTATAATTTTCTGTAAGATTTGATGAATCATAAAGATTTATATTTGAACCATCATATGAAACCAAATCAAATATTGAACTATCATAAGTTGCGATATATAAAACATCTTTAAAAACAAGTAAATCTCTAATTCTTATTCCAAAAAGAGTCTCTGTTAACTCATTATCAATAATTAATCCATTTTTCTCATCAATTATAACAAGTCCATTACCGGTTGCTATATACATAAGATTATTATATTTAGTAATTGCATTTACAGTAAATGATGTAATATCTGGATTCTTCTTTAAAAACCAATTATCAATTTGATATTCATAAAAATAATCCATTAATTCATTAGATGTTATTTTAGATACTCCTGTCTCAGATGAGGCAAGCCATAGGTTTTCCTCATAATCAAAGCGAATCTTCTCTATAGATTTAGAGCATTCAAGCTTTGATGATATTGCCTCTATCTCTCCATCATAATATATAAACAGTCCCTCATCGGTTGCAATATATAGCTTGTTATTATTATAAATCATGCTATTAATTGATTTTTCACATACCAAAATATCTTCTGTTTTATTTATAATTAAATGACCATTATTGGTTCCTATATAAATATTATCTTTGTCTACATAAACACATTTTGCAGGCTCTGATATTGAATCATAATAAGGACTTGAGGCAGATGCGTTATTATATACCGCATTGTCCTTAGTCACATAAAAAAATTCAATATTTGATGCATATGTTGCAACATCAATAGATTCAATAGATGCTGATGAAAAAGAGTTTACAAGTCTACATTTGTCTAGATTTCTGCTATAAGAATATGTACCCATAGATGTAGCAAACAATACGGTTGATGATACAATCTCAATGTCATAAACGCTAAACTCAGAATCTAATATATTTATTTGCGTAAATTGCCCATCACTATATTTAATAAGTCCCTTTTGAGTTCCTATATATAGCTCATTATCTATAGTTGCTAGTGCTTGACATCCAGTAAGATTTATACCATTATCTGTCTTATCAAGTAAATCAAAGCTTCTTCCATTATATCTTGTAAGACCTACATATTGTGCAATCCAAATATATCCATCATCAGTTTGCACAATATCATTAGCGATAATAGATGATAATCCATCCTCCTGGCCATAATTAGTTTCTGTTTTATCAGACATATAGGAAAAGGCATTAATATTTTTTGTTATAACTAATACTAACAATACTATAATTGCTAATAATACCTTTTTTATTTTTTGCATAGCTATGCCCCCTAACGCTATTTTTCTATCGAATCAACATAGAAGGCTAGTGACATAATATTAGCTAAATTTTCAAGTAATACTAAATCCTCATTTTGCCAAATTCTTCCAGTATCTACTGAAACCATATCAGCTCTTATAATTCCAAATGTTTTACCATAAGCTCTTAATGTGCAAATGAATGATGCATATATTCCTTGCTCCTTAAATTTTTTATAAAGCTTAGAATTACTATGTCTTGAACCAAGTACAGTATTTTCATAAAAAACACCATTATCTGAAACATATTCTTCTGTAGTTTCTATTCCAAATGGAGCATACTTTCTATTCTTAAAAAGTGGTTGAAAATATTCATACTCAAGACCATTTGGAGTTTCAACACATAAATGGTCAATTAAAAGATATGGTCCAACAAAATCAATCGCCTGCTTGATATTAGAATCAAGACTTCTATTTTTATTTGTTAAAAAATTAAAAATCTTTGCATGTAGATGAATTGGAGAATAAACCTTCTCCCTAATAGTTTGCAAAGCAATATTCGCATGCTTTTCTGGCAAGTATATAATAAAGCAATTTCTTCCCTTTACCTTACCTCTATATAATGCCTTATCAGCAAGTGTAAAAAGCTCGTCAAAATTTGTAGTATTTTCAGGAAATCTAGCACATCCCATAGTATAAGAAATAGTAATAGAGCTATCACTAAATACAAGTTCAGTACTTGACTTTAATACTCTAAATAATATTTTCCAAATAGTATCATAGTCAACAAGATATGGAAATATGAATATGAACTCATCCCCACCATATCTTCCAACAAATCCCTTACCATCAGTTACTTTCTGAAGTGAATTAGCTACAACCTTTAGAACCTCATCTCCCATTAGATGCCCATAGTTGTCATTAATAAGCTTAAAATTATCAATATCTAAAATGGCAAATGAAAAAGGAACATTTTGTTCAATCAAATGCTCACCATATAGCATTATTGCATCTCTTCTAAATATCCTTGTAAGCTCGTCAGGGTCTGCATGTAGCTGTTCGAAGAACTCATTAGTCATATTACCACCCCATTTTAAGTACTTCCCTTATATAAATTATATCATAAAACGTTTACAATTAAAACAACTAAGCATATAAAAAGGCTCAAACGAGCCTTATTACCTACTTATTTAAAACCTGTCCTACCTTAAATGCATCAGCAACTACTTCACCACTAAGCAGTAAATATTTATGATTTACCGGATCAAATGATACAGCCTCAAGCTTTTTAGGATCAATCTTACCATCTGTAAGAATACTTTCATCTGCTTGAATAGCTACTATATCAGCAATTACATGATAATCATCATCTACGCTTCTTACAGTGCATTCAATTGTAAGCGGATATTCCTTAAATAGAGGAGCATTTACATTTGGTGCCTTTACTGCAGTAAGTCCTGCCTTAGCTACCTTATCTGCTACCTTGTCTCCTGATACAATCCCTACATAGTCAGATTGAGCAATAGTCTTCTTTGTAGCAAAAGCTATAGTCAATGCCTTATCTCTTATTAGATTTAATGTTGTTTTATGCTTTGCTAGATTTAAAATAATTGTATTATAATCATAAATTGATACCCAAGCCGCATTCATAGCATTAGGAGTACCATCCTCATTATATGTACCAATTATTGCAACTGCAAGTGGATAAAACCATGTATTCTTCTTAAATTCAACCATAATATCATTCCTTTCACTAAAACTATTATATCACTATTTTCTAGTTATGATAATAGGCTTTTCCATAATCATTCCCTGCTTTGCATTTTTACGGCATTTAACTAAAAATACATTGCTATATTTTTTATTTTCATCAAAAACCATCCTGCAAACCTTAGGATATAAATTATTATTTCTGAGTTCGATTAAGCAATCATCCATTCGTGATGTAAGATATAAAAAATATAATGTACCATTATCCTTAAGATTTCTTGAAATACTTTTTATAAGCTCTGAAAGAGTAAACTCCTGCTCATGCTTCGCAAGGTTTTTAAAGCTATTTTTAGATTTATTATCCTCCTTGGTATTAAAATATGGTGGATTACAAATAATTACATCTACCAAATCATCTGCATAATTTAAAATATTTGCTTTCTTTAATGTGCAATTATTTATATTATTAAGCTCCATATTTTTTCTTGCAAGCTCCAATGCTCTTTCATTAATATCTATTCCAATCATTTTTTTTGGATTAAATCTTGAAGCGTATAGCAAAAGCGCTCCAGTATTAGTTCCCATATCAAGTACGGTATCATTTCTATATACCTCAACAAACTCACCTAAGACAGTTGTATCTGTATTAATTAAAAACATATCTGTATCCTGATAGATTTTTAAATCCTCATGTCCTTCAATAAAATCTAATCTAATCATATATCCTTATCCATCCAAACTATTGATTGCCAAGCATTATGTTTATATCCAACATTATTCATTCTACCGCATTCGCTAAATCCCATTTTTTTATGAAATGAAATACTTCTATCATTTGATAATGTAATGCAAGATATTATTTTTTTAATACCCTTTTTTCTAGCAATATTTTCAATTTTATTATATAAGGCACTTCCTATACCTTTAGTTAATTCACCATTTTTTAAATATATTGATAAATCTAGAGAAAATCTATATGCACTTCTTTCACTAAAATAGTTTAGATAAGCATATCCTAAGATAGACCCATCCTCCTCATAAACGATATATGGAAACTTCTTTTTTATACTATCTATTCTTTTTCTCATATTATCATAGGATAATTCATCTTCTTCAAAGGTGATAGTAGTATTTTTTATATAATAATTATAAATATCTGTAATTTCTTTATAATCTTTTTCTTCTACATAACGTATCATAATAAGCCACCTTTTTATCCCACATAAAATATTATATAAAAAAATTTATATTATTGAAATCTTTTTAATTCACTTTTTCTATTCTTAAGACTATAATAGGTATTACTTGGAGGTTTTTATATGTCATTATTAGATAGATTTTTAAAATATGTAAAGGTTGATACAATGTCTTGTGATAAAAACAGCACCGAGACTCCTTCAACCGAAAAGCAATATGATTTAGCAAACATTTTAAAGGATGAGCTTATAGCATTAGGTCTTAAGGATGTAGAAATCAATGAATATTGTACTGTTTACGCAACACTTCCTGCGAATAAGGAAGGTTATGATAGAATTGGTTTTCTAGCTCATATGGATACTATTCCTGAGGTATCAGGTACTGATGTATGTCCTAATGTAGTAGTATTTGATGGAAATCCAATTAGACTTGGTAATACAGATAAATATTTAAGAATTGAGGATTTCTCAAGCCTTAAAAAGCAGGTTGGACATACTATTATTACAACAGATGGAACTACAGTTCTAGGATGTGATGATAAAGGTGGAATTGCTATTATCATGCAGATGCTTGAAGATATTGTTACTAAAAATCTTCCTCATGGAGAAATACATGTTGCATTTACTCC
>Ga0310691_10003730_pt1 | contig 17884 bp, 7 predicted proteins | sample 176DNAGHGlowgp2_FD_203887 | JGI IMG/M metagenome (GOLD analysis project Ga0310691, IMG submission 203887) | Sheep rumen microbial communities from Palmerston North, Manawatu-Wanganui, New Zealand - 1766 DNA GHGlow gp2 (v2) (version 2) | ecosystem: Host-associated > Mammals > Digestive system >...
TCCCTAATGCCTCTCGTCAAGAAGGACTCTATAGACCTTGCGTTTATAGAGGTTCCCCTTTTGACCCATTCCAACATGGACATGGTCAGCTTCTTAAAGGAGAGGAACCCCGGCATCGAGATCTTTGTGCTCTGCGACAGCAAGAACTGGCCGGGCGCCACCAGCGCCATAGCGAGAGGCGCCAATAGTTTCTTGATGAAACCCGCCACCGTGGAGCAACTGGAAGATATCGCCAAGAAAATCCAGGCGCAACAGCAGAACAACTCCACCCACCAGCTCATGGAATCCCAGGTTTTGGACAGCCTCCTGGGAGACACTCCCGAGATGCGGAAAATCCTCAAGACGGTTTACAAGATTGCCCCCACCACGAGTACCGTCTTGATTACCGGCGAATCCGGGTCGGGCAAGGAGTTTTTGGCCAACGTCATCCACCGCTACAGTAAGCGGGCTAGTTCCCCCTTCGTGGCGGTAAACTGCGGCGCCATTCCCGAAAACCTGATCGAGAGCGAACTCTTCGGTAGCAAGAAGGGCTCCTACACGGGTTCTACCGCCGACAAGAAAGGCCTTTTTGAATCCGCCAACGGCGGCACGCTGTTCCTGGACGAAGTGGGCGAGCTCTCCCCCGCTACCCAGGTCAAGCTTTTGCGCTTTTTACAGAGCCGCGAAATCCGTCGCGTCGGCGAGACCGAGGCCCGCTACCTGGACGTGCGCATCGTGGCGGCCACCAACCGTGACCTTCAGCAGGCCATGGAACAGGGCAACTTCCGCGAAGACCTGTACTACAGGCTGAACACCTTCCACCTGCACCTGCCGCCCCTCAGGGAACGGCGTGTGGTAATACCGACGCTGGTACGTTACTTTGTCTTAAAGAACCAGGAAGCTACCGGCAAAGAGATTAAAGAATTGGAGCCGGCGGCGCAGTACGCCCTTTCCAAGTACGCCTATCCCGGAAACATCCGCGAGCTGGAAAACATCGTGGAGCACGCCATTGTGCTTTCCGAAGATGGTGTGATCAGGCTCGAGGACTTGCCCGAAAGCGTGCAAGAAGAAGCTCGCGAAAAGACGCTGGCCATTGCCCACCAGAAAAGCGAAACAAAGGAAGTGGCCGCCATCCCGTTGCAGCCTTCAAACACCTCGACCAAGCAAGAGTCGGGTCGTAACAAGAGTGAAAACGACGAAGACGAAAGCGAAATCCTTTCCCTCGAAGAGATGGAACGCAGGCACATTCTGCATGCCCTGAGCGTCTGCAAGAACAACAAGACCGAAGTCTGCAAGCGACTGGGCATCAGCCGCGCCACCCTGTGGCGCAAGCTCAAAGAGCTCCAGATTACGGTAGAAGACTAAGCCCAGCTCACCGAGAGTCGGGCTTTTTTGCTTGGAATTGTTACCAACAGCCCCCTATCGTGAACGACTGACCGCTGGGGATGTCAATGTACATGGTTCCGCTTATTTGACCATTTGTTCCTCCCCAGTATCCAGCAATCGTCCCGTCAATGACCCATGTATTCCATGCACTTGAGGATGCTGTAACATTACACGTCTTTGTATTCACGAATTCTATTTTTAGCGGGCCGGTATATGTTCCTGTCGCGGTCACTTCTTCAAAGTCTACCACCGTGAGCGTTGCTGCGCAGACTTGCTCTCCGTTGTAAGACAGCGTTACCGGGTACGTTCCGACAACATCCGGCGCGGTCAATCTTGTGGCTGTATTGTTGGTCGGCTTGAGCATAATTGACTGGACATTGTCATCAAGCGTCAAATCCAGATCTATCGTTCCCACAAAACTGGAATTGCCAGGCTTGAAGTCAAACGACTCTCCTACATTGGTCATATAGCTTGTTGCTTTCGCGTTTCCCACCGCACCGATGTTACAAACCGGTTTCGGCAAATCGACGGTCAATGTCGTGGTGCAGACTGTTTGTCCATTGTATGAAAGCGTTACAGGATATGTACCCAATGTAGATGGAGCTATCAGCGTCGTTTCAACGTTATTGCTCGACACTACTCCGATTGTCTGGGTGTCGCCATCTAGCGTCAAGTCCATGTTTACTGAGCCAGCAATGCTTGAGTTTCCCGGTTTGAAGCCAAGCAACTGCCCTGGAACGGCGGTATAGCTTGTGCCACTTGCACTACCCATCGCTCCGATGCTGCAGGTTGTCGGCAACGCCACGGTTTTTGTGACCTTGCAGACTTCGTTGTCGCGATAAACCAGCCTGAAATTATACACGCCGGGATCCGTGGGTATGGTCACCGTGTACAAATCGCCATTGTAGTACCTGTTGACTGTGAGAGATGTCAGCTTGGTATCGTCTCGGTAGAAATCCATGGAAAGATTGTCTGCACCAACCCAGCCTTTGAAGGAGGATCCCGGGCTGAACTTGTTGCCGTTTATGGTACAGCTGGTCGAGGTAATCTTCGGCCATGCTACTGTCAGCGTCGCCGAGCAGAGCAGCTCTCCGTTGTAGGTCAGCGTCACGGGGTACTCGCCCTCGACGGAAGGGGCGGTCAACTGGGTTGGTCTTGTAGTGCTATTGCCTAAACCAACAGATATTGTTTCTGACGCTCCGTTCACTGTAAGTGTCATATCTACGGTACCGGAAATGTGAGCCACATTCTTTGGAAGAAAATAGAAGGCTCCTCCTGGGATTGCGCTAAGAGTGGTATTGGTGGAAGAATAACCATACGAATCCGGAGTCAAAACACACGTCGCGCTGGGCGGTTCCTGGGCCACAACACTTCCGCACGTAATGGTGGTGTCCATCTCCTCGCTGTTGGTAATCGTCACCGTGGGAGCGTATGTCCCTTCCGTGCCGATAGACCTGGTTCCCGTAGCCCCTATCCCGGTATATCCGCTACCCCAGCTATAAGTGAAGGGTCCGGCCCCGGTACAGCCACTTACCGCCCAGCTGACGGTTCGCGGCTCGGTTGGTGTGACCCTGATGGGCGAAGTGGTCGTAGTGGTGCACCCGCAGTTCTTCACCCTAGTGCCCGTCACCTTCACCGAGCAGGTAATCTCCTTGCTTTCCGAATCCAGGCCCTTGTTCACCACCAGCTTGGTCGTGTGGGTTCCCGCGGTCGAATAGCTCACCGAGGGTATCGGATCCGTACTTGAAGCGATAGACGCCCCTTCGTCAAATGTCCAGTGGAAGTTCTTGGCCCCGATGCCTGAGGTACTGGGTGTAAACGACCAGGTGGTAGCCTCGTTCCTCCCTAAACCGTTGAACGAGTTGACCGGGGCAGAGCAGGTTCCGGCAATCCTCCCGGTCACCGCAACCGAAGACGAGGAAACCGTTGACGTGGAGGATTCCTCCACGGAACCGCTAGAACCGCCGTTACCTGCAGAAGACTCCGTCGACGTCGATGATTCCGGAGTTGAACTTGCTGAAGTTCCTTCCTGAGAGCCGCTAGAACCGCCATTACTTGCGGAAGACTCTTCTACAGGAATCCACTTTTGAGAGGCACATACGACCAGGGCGCCAGCATCTTCCAGCCACACCTTTACGCCCTCGCGCTTGGCCGAACAAACAGGCAGGTCCTCTTCGGTGGCGAAACTCGGAGGCAGTTCGACCTTGTTCACCCACATCTCGTTACGGCACACAAAGGTAACGTCAGCGTCTTTCACATAAGCCTCGAGGCCCTCACGCTTTGCGGTGCAGTTGGGCAGGTCTTCTTCGGTAGCGTAGCCCGAATCTTCTTCGTAGCCGGAATCCGAGCTTGCCGTATCGTCATCGGTATTGCTGTCCGTATCGCCATCAGAGTCGCCCGAGCCTTCGTCATCGTCGTTCTTGTTGCTGTCGGAACTCTTGGGTGAATCTTCTTCACCTTCATCCGCCTCTTCCCAGGTCCCGTCCTGGCAGATAAAGGTGAGGTCTTCCTCTTCCACGTACACGGAATCGCCCTCCCGCTTTGCGGTGCAGTTAGGAAGTTCGTCAAAGGTCTCCACCAGGGGCGTTCCGTCGTCCTTGGAAATTTCTTCCGTCTTGTCAACCCCGTTGGCGTCTGAGGAGTCGCCGCAGGCGACAAAAAACAGGGCGAAAACGCCCACGCACCCAGCAAGAATTTTCCTTTTCATAAAAATCCTCCCATAAACCCTAAAGTAATCTATGTTATTTCTGCCAAAAACGCAACACGTCAATGCTCCTAAAACACGATAAAACAGGGGGTTTTTGCGAATTCAATCCCCCTTCTTGCCTTCTTGAGCGCAATAGTGCGAAGAATCTAGACTTCCACCAGTGTTGCCACCAGGGAGCTTTCCTTAGAGAGTCCTGCACCGGGGAAATCTACGCCCTGGGAGCGTTTCCAGGCCGTACGGGCCTTGGAACATACGCTACGGACCGCCGAAAGGACATCTGCCGAAAATTTGTCCAGCGCAAATTCGCTGTAGTTGGAACTCACCATAAAAAAACCGCCGGCATTCAAGAGGCCCGCGCACTGGGACACCAGAGGCAGCAGGTGTTCCCGCACGTTGAAATTGCCACCCTTGAACCGGGCAAAACTGGGCGGGTCCAGCACGATTCCGTCGAACTTGAGTCCCTTTTTCAGGGCCCAAGGGACATACTCCAGGGCCGAGCCCCTGAAAAATTCTCCAGGGCGCAAGTCCAGACCGTTCAAGGCATAGTTTTCACGGCCCTTGTCCAGAATTTTACCGCTGATGTCGGCGTTGGTGGCGACTTCGGCGCCACCCAGGCGGGCATGAACCGAAAAGGAACAGGTGTAGCTGAACAGGTTCAGGAATCGAAGCCCCCGACCAGGACCTTCGGCGACGCCTTCGCAACCGGATGCACCGGCCGAAGACATCTTGCCGAAACGCTCGCAAACTTCCAGGCGTACATCCCGCATGTCCAGGAACAGCCCCGGATTCACCGTGTCCAAGAGGTCCACATGGAAGCGGGCCTTGCCTTCACGAACAGTCCCGCGGGCAAGTTCCGCCGAACCCGCCACCACGTCCATACGGGGGTGTTCCAGCGAACGGCCCGAAGGATCGGTACGGAACTTTGCCACCAAAAACTCCGGCTGGAACAAGTCTAAAACAGCTTTTTTAATTTGTTCATAATCTTTCGCCGCGTCCGCAGAAAAGAACTGCAGCTGATAGCGGTCGCCGAAACGGTCCAGCGTCACTCCGGGAATACCGTCACCAACCCCGTTGAATAAACGGCAAGCGTCGGTCACCTCTAAAAGAGTTGACCGCTTGTCTGCCGCAATGCGGAATATGTCCATTAAAGTTGCCAACAGACCTTAATATAATTTTTTCCAGGTCGTTAATCGTGGGACTTTCGCCCTTCAGGCTCAAGTCCACGACGCGTCGCCTCGGTCATAGGAACAAGCATGCTTGTTCCTGCGACACTCGGCTCCTAGTCGTTCATCATGTGGTCGTAGAACTTGCGGTAGTTGTCCTTGTCTTCGGTCTTGCGGATGGCAATAGCATCTTGCGGATGGCGGTTCAGCATACCCGTAATCATCTGCGGGATAATGTAGCCCCATTCGTACTTGTCGCGGAGCGGCAAGAACAGTTCCTGAATGGCATCCAGCACCGGACGCAAGTCGTACTTGGGATTCTTCAAGAAACTGAGCAACAGTTCCGTAGTGCAGTTGCCTGCACCGCGGCCCATGCCGGACACGGAGCCGTCCAGGTAGTCCACGTGGTTGATGATGGCCTGGATGGTGTTGCTGAAGGCCAGCTGCTGGTTGTTGTGCCCGTGGAATCCGAACTTCTTGTTCTTCACGATTCCCTTGTAACGGGCCAGTTCCTTATCGATGTCTTCTTGATAGAACGCACCGAAGCTATCTACCAGGTAAAGTACGTCGGCCTTGCATTCCTCTTGCACCTGGTGCAGAGCCTCGTCTAGTTCCGGACCGCGGTCACGGCTCACCGCCATGATGTTGAGGGTGGTCTCGTAACCCATTTCGTGGAAGGTATTCACCATGTCGATACCCTTGTCGATGTTCTTCACATAGCTTGCCACGCGGAACATCTGGTAGGGGCTTTCGCTGGCGGGTTTCACGGCGTCCATATTCACGCGGCCCACATCGGCCATCACGGCCATTTTCATCTTGGAGTCGATACCGTCCTTCACCTTCCAGAGCAGGTCGTCGTCGCAGAACTTCCACGGGCCGTATTCCTTGGGGTCGAAAAGTTCGGGGGAGTTCTTGTAGCCCATTTCCATGTAGTCGATGCCGGCTGCGGAAAGGAGTGTGTAGAGGCGGCGGACGAATTCCAGGGAGAAGTCGTGCTTGTTGACGAGGCCGCCGTCGCGGATGGTGCAGTCGAGAACTTTGATGCTTTCGTAGTACATGGTAAAACAGTGGTTAGGCCGTAGGGCCGTGGTTAGTGGCTAGTGATTGGGACGGAAGGTCCGTACTTTCTTGTTCGGAGGGGAATTTAGAATAAGGGAAAGACCAAATCAATGGGTTTGGCAGAATTTGTCAAATTTTCTTTATTATTAACGCTATTTTTGCGTAGATTGTTCAAATTTTGCTTCAAAATCAGGGAAATAGACACCTTTGCCAGCTCCTCGACCACCACCCCTACTGCTAGTTTTCAGTGTCCGTATTTCCGAAAATGCAGATTCATGCAAAACAGAAAATTCATTTCATGCATATTTTACGCATATTTTGCGTATTTCAAAATCACAATTTCACACCCCACACTCCACATTTCACATTCCACACCTCCCCTCGATCCCCTTCCTTCTTTTCTATCTTGCACCTCAATGAGCCACCTATTGCAAAAAGCCATCGAAGGCATTCGCCTCTCCCCCGCCGAGGCATTGGATTTGCTGAAAAACGCCCCGTGGACCCAGGTGGCAGAGGCCGCCGACATGGTGCGCCACAGAATCAATCCCGGCAACAAGGTGGGCTACACGGCTTTCCGCATCGTGAACTACACCAACGTGTGCGAAATCACCTGCAGTTTTTGCAGCTTTTGCAGACCGGCCAAGAGCCCCGAGGCCTACGTGCTTAGTTTAGGCGAAATCCGGCAGAAAACACTGGAGGCAAAGGCCAAAGGGGCCGACCAGATCTTTTTGCAAGGCGGCGTGAACAGGGACATTCCCTTAAGTTATTACACCGATGTTTTGAAAATGCTCACCCGCGAAATGGGCGTAAAGGTCCGGGGGTTCTCGCCGGTAGAGCTGGTGCGCATCGCCGAATTCAACCACATGGAGCTCGACGACCTGCTGGACGCTTTGAAAGCGGCGGGACTCAGTTCCGTACCCGGTGCCGGCGCCGAAATTCTCAGCGACCGCATGCGCCAAATTCTGTCTCCGAAAAAACTCCCCGCCAAACAATGGTGCGATACCCTTGCCGCCTGCCACAAGAAGGGGCTGCCCGGCAGCGCCAACATCGTATTCGGCAGTTGCGAAACCGCAGAAGAAATCGTCGAGCATCTGGATTACGTGCGCAGCACCCAAGACATCGCACATGGTTTCAAGAGCTTTGTGGTGTGGACCTTCCAGCCGCAAACGGACAAGTTCCCCATACGCCACGTGCGGGGCGACGAATACCTGAAACTGCTGGCGCTATCCCGCCTGTACCTGGACAATATTCCCCACATCGAGGTGTCGCTCTTGGGCATGGGCCTTTCGCTGGGAGAGCTGGGACTCCACTGCGGCGCCGACGACATCAACAGCATTGTGATAGAAGAAAACGTGTTGCAGAACCACGGACTCACCTCCATTGCAGAGGCAGAAGCCTTCATCAAGAACGCTGGTTTTACGCCGTACCGCCGTTCTTTAAACTTCGACTAAAATCTACACCGCACATTCCACATCACCACAAACCTCGTGCCTCGAGCCTCGAACCTAAAAAAAAACACCGGCCCGCTTTTGGCGGATCCGGCATAAAGAGAGTGTTATGAAAATTGGGCTTGTTTAGGCGCGCTTGGAGCGCTTTCTCAAACTTTTGACCAGCAGGGCAGCGAGAATGCAGTACATTTAATCCTTCTTTTTTGGCGTTTTTGGGTTGTTTTTCAAATTGACGCGCCAATGATAACAAAATTTTACCGTTTTGACAAGGCATTTGTTAAAAGATTTTTACTTTATTTTTCTTACATAAATCCTCAAAAACCCTAGCCCCTAAATCCTAAAAAGTTTTCAGTCCTCCGTCCATAATTTGGCGCCTAGGGCGCGACTACAAAAACTCGCAACTCATAACTAATCTCACATTTCACACTTCAAGCAGATTCTCGCCTCCGCGAGGATGACACCTCTTGTGTCCCGCATCTCTAGATTCTAGATCCTAGCCCCTAGATCCTAAATCCTACCCCCTACTACCCAACACCTACGCCCCTCAAATTTTGTAAATTTGGGCCATGAAAAGATTGTTGTTGATTCTTCTCTGTCTGGCGGCGGTCGCAACGGCCCGCATGTCGCTCCAGGTGGACAAGGACCGCGTAGAAGCCGGCAAGACCTTCAAATTGATGCTCATCGTGCCCCTGCAGGAACTCCCCGCCGAAAGGGGCGTCCCGCAGCTGGAAACACGTAACGGATTCACCTTCCTGGGCCTGGACAGCGCAGAGCAGGTCATCCGTCCCGATTTCGAAGACATGTTCAACTCTTTCTTTGGCGGAGGTGGCAGGCCTTACAAGGCAAGGGTCTATAGTTTCAACATCCGCGCCCCCAAAAAGACAGGCTCCCTAGACGTTGGGCAAATCGAATGGAATATCAACGGAAGCGTGCGCACCATCAGCGGGAACATCCCCATCAATATCCAGCGGGCCTATAGCGACGAAGCCGTATCCGTAAGCCTCACCCCCAGCAAAAGATCCATCTACGAAGGGGAACAGTTCTACGTCACTCTCGGGTTCCACACCTACGAGCATTTCGAAGGAGGCCTGCAGGCCACCGACATGAGCACCGGTAACGACTTTATCGTCCACCGCGGCGACCTTTCCACCATGGAATTCAAGCCCGTCGAAGGCGCCCGCCGCGAAATGCAGGCCAGCGCCAAGTTCGCCTGGCTTTCTCCCACCAAAAACGGTACACTGCAAATTCCGCCCTTCAAGTTCAAGTACACCAAGCGCGGCGAACCGAAAATTGTAGAAGAAAAGAAGCAAATGGGCGGAATGTCTTTCCACAGCCAGTCCATCAAGCAGGAATCCGTCGAAGCCGAAACCCAAACTCCTGCCGTTTCCATTACGGTAAAGCCTCTCCCCGCCCAGGGCAAGCCCGCAGACTTTAGCGGCATGGTTGGCGACTACAAGTTCAGCGCCGATTTCGACCGCACAAACCTGAAGGTAGGCGAAGCCCTGACGCTATCCATAAGCATCAAGGGCGACGGTACACCTGGTACTGTCACGGACCCGAAACTTCCCGATTTCAGCGAGTTCCGCTCCGTCCCGCCAGAAAACAACATCTCCAAAAAGGTTACGGGGAACAAGGTAGTCACCACCAAGGACATCAGGGTTTTCCTCTACCCCAAAAAGAAGGGGACCTTCGAAATCCCGGCCATAAACTATTCCTGGTTCAACCCAGCCAAGAAAAAATATGAAACGGCCACCGCAGGCCCCTGGACCATCGAGGTAGAAAAAGGGGACGCAGGTGCCGAAGCCATTTTCCAGGGTCCCGTGGCAGGGTCCGCAGGCCCAAGCGCCGTGCAAAAACAGGAAATCGAATCCCTAGGTAGCGACATCCGGTTTATTCACACCAGTACTGCAAAGGCGGACAGCCCCGCCCCATACAAGAGCGTATTGTTCTGGATTCTCTTTACCGCAGCCATTCCCTTCTACATCGTCGCCACCCTTCTTGTCAAGATCCGTCGCAAGCGTAACAGCAATGCGGCTCTGGTCCGCAAGGGGCATGCCAACAAACAGCTCAAGGAAAAGTTCGCCCAGGCCCGCAAGGCTCTCGAAGCAGGCGATGGCAAGGGATTCTTTGCCGCTCTCGAAAACGGGCTGTTGAACTACCTGAGCGACACCACCAACCTGGAATTCAAGGGCATGACGCGTCCCCAGATGAAAGAGGAACTGACAAAGCTCGGCGTGAAAGAAGAAACCATTGCCGCCATCGACAGTTGGCTCGAAAAATGCGCCTTCGTGCGCTACGCTCCCGTGACGGCCACGCCCGAAGAGCAAAAGCAGATGCTGGCCGATGTGGAAAAGCTATGCGAGAAAGTTAGATAGTTCGAAATTCGAAATTCGGAGTTCGGAATCGAGAAGGTTTATATGAAAAATTTTGTATTTATTCTGATTACTATTCTAACGGCATTCGCCACCTCAAATGCTGCGAAAACCTGTGCAGGTCTCGAAGCGGGCACCAAGGCCTACAACGAAGGCGATTTTGAACGGGCCGTTGACGAATGGCGGAGCTGTGCCGACAGCGGCATTAACGACGCAGACCTTTTCTACAATCTTGGGAACGCCTATTTCAGGAGCGGAAAGCTGGGATTCTCCATTTTCTACTACAAAAAAGCCCTCCGCCTCCGGGCCAACGACAGCGATATCCAGCATAACCTGAAATACGCCCAGGCCATGACCCGGGACAAGGTGGACGAAGATTCCGAAGAGAACCCCATTCTAAACGCCCTTTTCCAGGCGCACCACGCCATTTCCCTAAGGACGCAGCTCTGGATTATGCTCGGCATTTTCTGGGCCATAGCCGTTTCCGCCGTCCTAACAAAGGTCAGCCTGCGTGAAAAGGCCCGGAACATCTACACTGGAATCATCTTTGGGCTTACCATCATCTTGGGCGTCTTTGGCGCCAGTGCCGGCTACAAGATTTTTGTTCTGGAAACAGACATTACCGGAGTTGTCACCGCCAACGATGCCGACGTGACCAGCGCTCCAAGCGACAAGTCCCAGACTCTGAATACCCTTTCCGAAGGAACGTCTTTCCAGGTGCTTTCCACCCAAGGAAATTTCGCCGAAATCCAGCTGGGCGAAAAAATCAAGGGCTTCGTCAAGCTCTCCGATGTAGGGATTGTGGAGTAGTTTTGAGTCCCGCGACCCTAACCCCTAGATCCTAATCAAACCGTAGCATCAACGCGATTTCGAACTGCAATATCTGACGCAGGTGCGGCGTCTCGTCGTCCAGTTTTTCGTGGATCTGACGGTACTCGATGTAGCTGCTCATTGAAGCGATACGGTTGAACTGGTAGCCTGCGCTGGGCCGCACGAACCATTCGTGCGTGCGCATGGGCACCGTACGGTCCGTCTTGTGGAGTTCCGGCTTGTAGACCGTGTAATCGTATCCATCAATACTCCACTGTCTGAACACTCCATCTGTGCCGCTGGCCTTGTTCCACATGTCGTATCCCGGGTCAGGGTCGTATTCCTTGCGGATGGTCTTGTTGTAGTCGTAACCGGCGGTAAACTTCAGGTCGATATCGTTTTCCAGTTTGAAATACCATTTCCATAGCTGGAACCCGCGCTTGGTCTTTAGCGGGTACGAAATGGTCAGGTCGTTGCCGATATTGATGGCAAAGTCGTTGTACAGGGAGGTATGAATCCAGGGTGTATCCCAGAAATAGTCCGTGGTATCCTTGCTGTTGGCCACAGAATCGGGCCAACTAGGATAACCGATAACTTCTTCCTTGGGCCGTCTGTCCGTAGATTCTATCTTCAGGCGCACCGCATTGTCAATCCGCATATTACTCTGGGTCAAGAAAGACACGCGGACCAGCGGGTTAAAGTTCCACTGGTGGGCCCAGGAATCTTCGGCACTCTGGAATGGCCGTACCACGATGGTTCTTGTGTAATCGAACCTATGGTTTGTGCTCACGCTCTTGAACCCGTTCAAGAAAGACACCCGCTGGGAGAAATTAGGCACATTCACGCCGATACCAATTTTCGGCCATACCGTAGTGGTATCCAAGTACAACGGGTCTTCTCGGGACTGGTTAAATTCTTCGCGCCACATCAAGTCTCCCGTGACCCCGATATCCCAAATAGGTAGCACAATGCCCGTACCTATCTGGAACTGACGGGAAACAGAATGGCGGAAATTCCCCTGATAGACAAGGGTGTCTACATGACGGTTACGATACTGGGCAAAGTGCGTAAAATCATCACGATGGTCAAGTTCCATATCGCCAGAAACTATGTTCCAGAATCCTCGATTACGGTAACCGTTGCCAAGACCCAAGCCATACAGGTAATATTCCATGGGGGTCACGCCCTGTTCCTCGTACAGCTGCGACAGGGTAAAGTTTTCACCAACGGTATTTGTCGTGGTCTGCCAACTCATACGAATTTCGTTCCACTTAATCTTGTCAAGAGACGTAACCACAACGTTGTCCCTGCCAAAATTTCTGAAGAAATCAATCAAGCGGAACGTGGGACTGAAATCGAAACGGTTCGTCTGGGATATTGTCCAGTAATTCTTCTCGATATCGGTAGCATCCAAGAAGTCATATTCGTCGGGAATGGTCTTTTGCTGGTTAAAATCCGAGGTAAAGGTGGTGTTGAACGGAATAAAGGGGATGAGCCTCGGGTTAAATCCAATCTTGAACTGCTGGGTTCGAGCCCGTTCATTGCGCAAAATACCGTAAGAACGGCCGTATTCCCGAGTACCTACGCTGTCAACCCTGTAAAACGCAGAAGTATCATATCGAATTTCATAGGATTCTGGGTTCTGCATATCGATAGCCCATTCTGAACCATCTTCCATCGTTCTCGGAACGGTATCTCTAGGAACAATCACCACACTATCCTTGGAAACATAGACCTTGCGGTCCGTATGGTCGTAATCGAACACATAATCGCTAGCAAAGAGCCCGCCTTCTTTTGTGGTAAAGAAATTCTCCTTCACGAATCCTTCGCGGTCACCTCCACCCTGCATGTCACGGGAGATGTTCAGGGAGTAAGATGTATTCAACCAAGAAAGGATATTCCACCGCATATTCAGTTTGTGGTTCAGGTCCGCCGTATAAGTCACCACCTTGTCCACCTGGGGTTCCACAAAGTCCGGGTCCCTATCCTGGTCCACATAACGCACATAGTTAAAATCGAACAGCGTCAAGTCGAAGGTCTGTGGCCAGGGTTCAAATTCCGTCCTAGAAAGGGCCTTGCTGAAAGCGTTGTCAAACTTGCCAAGACCCTCGAATGGTTTGAACTTGAACAAGGTGAAGGTTCCCAACTTATATTCCAAAATGGTCCTGTAAGAGTAAGTCGAATCCGCACTGGTGGTGGCACGCCCTTCGGATTCCGCATAGGAATAACTCGCTGCCGGACGTTCCAATAGAATCTGGGAAAGGGCCTCCCCTATCTTGGTATCCGCCGCCTTGTAGTCCTTGCTGTAGCTTACGCTGAAACTCTTTTCACGCACATAGGATTCGTAGCCCTTGGACTCAGCCTTGTCACGCAGTTCCTGTTCCTTTTTATTTGATGTCACCGAAAGATCGTTCTGGAACATGTCCTTGGTCAGGTTCGAGAAGCTACTCTTTTTAAGAAGCATGTCATCCGTGGGCTTCATGTAGGGGCGCTTGGTGGTGCTGTTGTAACCGAAGTTCATGGGAATATGGAACCCGAGACTGTCGGCCAGGAACTTGTTCAGGCTAATGTTCAAGTCGCCCGCAATGTCCAGCTGGGACGCAGCATCGGAAAGTTTCGGCTTCGGGGACCCTCCCGTAGTAGAAAGCGTTGCAAAATTACCGTCCTGATACCGCACCGCTCCCGATAGAGAAATAAAGTCCGCAAACTGTATCTGGCCCGAGGTTCTTGCCGCATAGCCCCATTCCGTATCCATGTCCGAAAGGCGCAAGTCATCTATCCAGAATGTACCCTTCAAGTCATTGGGAGATGCGTCTGCATCGGCGATAATAACAAAACGGATCCAATCTATACGGGTCACCGACGGATTACCCACCAGCTTGATCTGTTCTTCGCGGGAACTGCCTTCTACCTTGCGGACCGTCGGCTCCAAGAAGGGAGGCTTACGGCCACGTTTCATGTCGGAGAAATCGGAAAGGTCCATGGCGAACGCGTTGGCCAGCCAGTTTTCTTCATGGCAGTCCTGAGGGCGTTCTCCGGAGTTGCAGCTGTACTTCACCGGACGGAAGCTCCATTCGTAATAATCGCTGGAACCGTCCAAAGAGCCTTCGCCAAACTGGATTGCAAAGCGCACGGGGACCTTGTCCGCTTCCGTTTCGTAGTGAATTTCCATCTTCAGCGACTTATAGCTGGACAAATCCTTCACATCATTTTCGAAGATACGGGTCACGCCCACTTCCTGGCCGGGATTCATATTCTGGTAATCCAGCACCAGGGCCGTTTCTTTCAGGGGCGCGTTGGTTTCGGAATCACGCTCCGTCTTGGTATTGGGGGACTTGGTATAGATGTTGGAATCTTCGCGGTTGTTGATGGTAGTAACCTTGATGCGACTGGTGTCACGGGTGTCCATGGATTCCCGCACCTGGGTGGGCATGCCGTTCACTTCCACCACCTGGGAATTTTCCGTAGAGCTGGTCTTGTAGAGGTCCGCCACCGTCGTTTCTTCCCAGGAGTTCCCTACCACGGCCAGGCTTACAATCTGTACCTTGGATTCGGCCACACCCGGATTCAAGCTTCCAAGCCACACCCTGGAATAAAGGGCTTCCGCCAAGATGGTCTTGTAATCGCTACCCGACGGCGACACGATGGTATCGTACTGGTTCAAGGGTATTCGCCACTTGCGCCATCCGTTTTTCAGGTCCTCGTAATCCATATGGTCCGTCTTGGACAAATCGATGCGGTAACGCACAAAACTAATGTCCGTGTCCAGAGAGCCGTTCTTGTTGATGTCTTCGGTATCGTACAGGCGTTCGCCGGAGTTGTTTTCGGTGCCGTTGATGTGTACCGACGGATCGCTTTCATCTTCCAAATCCTCGTCGTAATTATCCTGGGCAATATCCGTAGCAGAGGCATCCGAATTGGCAGCCGTAATCTCCGACGAAATACATCCCGAAATACGGCAGTCCCACACCAGGCGCTTTTCGTCGGAACCGGAAACCTTATCCAAACCATTGTCGGTACGGGCAACCGTTGTACCCAGGTCGTTTTCGCCGTCATATTCCTCATTAGGTTCATAGCCGTTGATAGAAATGTCTTCGCTCATGAGACCCAAATCCAAGTAGATAGAGCCCACGTTTCCTCGAGCCACCACTTCCAAGTACTTCATCTCGCTCAAGTCCTGGTAATAGGAACTGTTAGGACGCATGATACCGCCCCAAGAGTTACCCACCAAGTTGTCGTTGGCACGAAGGGTCATCTTCAGCACCGTCAGATGCTGGTTATCCACGTCAGAGTTGCCTACGCTAGGATAGATGTACTTGTACAGTTCCGTGGTGTTGCTGTGCCAAATAAACTCGCCTTTATGCCGGTAGTCCTGATTCTCGATGTAGGTCGAAGGCTGGCGTGCAACGCCACCCGGAGGCGATGCCGGATACCACGAAAGTCTGGTAAGGGGATAAGTAAGGCCCGAAACCGTAGATTCAAAATCTTCTACAAGGGCCTCGTTGTCTCCGCTGGTGTTTGCGTTATGGCGGCTGGCGGCAAATTCTGCCTCGAACCGCCAGCTGGACTTGGCCTCCGTCTCAATTCCGGGAATCAAGTTCACGAAGTCGGTCAGAGCCTGTACCGTGTCCTGCAGACGCAGGTTCATGCCCCACAGCACGCTGGAGAAGGGCTCGTTACCGAGGGTCGGGGTCTTGGCCGTAGTGCTCTGGCTCTTGTACAGCGCAGTGACACCGAACAGGGATCCCGTACCAAAGTCGTAACGTTCCAGCGGGAGTTCCGCTCGCGCGCCCAACAGCAACTTGTTGTCTATCTCGAACAGGGGTTCGCATTCGAAAGTGACCTTGATTTCCTTGTTGGGGTCCAGGGCGCGCTCGCTCAAAAGCTCAATCTGGCCAAGTTCGTAGTTCACATCGTAATCTGTGCCGCGAATAAGGGTGGTGGAACCGGCAGTCAACTTTTCCGTACCCGGAGAAATATCCATGCAGGAGCCCGCGCTCACCGAATAGCTAGATGCAGGGTCACGAACACTGATGATAGAATTGCGGCGCTTTCCCACGGATTCAAAATAGAAGCGACTAGTGTAGCGGTTCAGTTTGTAAACCGGCAGCGTGTAGAGTTGCGCCATGGCTCCTGTGGAATCCAAAAGGCGCATTGGTTCAAGGCAGTTTTCCCTGGCACGTTCAGAGGCATTGGCACCCGAGTACTGCGACAAGGGTTTACAAGGGAGCCACATTTCGCCGGTGTAGTTTCCGGAGGCATCCTTCTTGAAGATGGTAGCATCGTTCACCAGCGGGCTTCCGGTGGAGGTGTCCGCCACCCCAAGAGTCTTGAGGTAGGTGCCCGACATGCCGGACTTGTTCTTGAGGCGCAGCACAAAGCTGCTGGAGCTGGCATCAGAAATTCCAACGGAATAAACATTACGGAGCATCAGCTTGTCGATGTCCGTCAGTTCCGAAAGGGTGGCGTCCCACTGGATCAACACCATGCTGGAGCCGTTCCTGATGGTGGTGCCCGTGCGGCCGCTACCGTCGTTACTCCAGCTGGCGGCCACCAGGGTATTGCGGTTCACCCCGTTGATTTTCAAAATGCCAGTCTTGGGGTCGTAGGTGTAATCGCTGCTGGGAATTTCCACCATACGTTCCACCAGTTTCGTAATGGTTTTTCCGCCAGGCGTCTTGTACACTACCGTAATGTTGTCCACCACGTCCTTGGCGTTGTTCAGGTTACTGCGCTTAAAGAGTTTCAGGTTCGTAGCCGGGTAATTCGAGGTGGTGCGTCCGGTAATGGCCGCACTGATATAGTTGTCCCTGGCCTCGTGATTCAAGAAATAGTAGCGGTAGGCCACGAACTGCTTGTCCAGAATCTGAAATTCCGTTGTGGACTCGTTGGCATTGATGGTGTATTCTTCCTGGGAACCGCCATCCTGGGACGCGATGGTGGTAAGCCTCCAGTCCCCAAGTTTCCAGTCAGCCTTGATACCGAATAGCCCCTGATGGTTCTCGGAGTAACCCGTCAGTTCCGTACCCGAAAGAGTCAGGGAGGTAGTACCCGCTTCCACCCTCTGGAGGATGTAGTCCTCGAATTCGTCCTTGTAAGATTCCTCGTAGACCACCCTCACCTGGTTCTGGATACCGAGGCCTGTTTCCACGTTGTTGATTTCCACAGTGATGTAGGGGCCGATCTTGCCCTTCACCATAAAGCTCGGGTCGTAATGCAGCGAAAGGGACGGCACCAGGCTCGTGTTGGTGCTGCCCTGGGCATCGTCCTTTTCGGCGTACCCCTTGAGGCGTATGTCCATGGTCCCCTGGAGCATCAGCTTGGGCTTGTCCAGACCGAAATCCTTCATCCAGGCGGGCATGGTCACCGGAACCGTAATGTCAAACACGGAACCTGTTTCCGGCGTTTCGTAGCCATCGTCCTTCTGACCCACCAGGCCGTTCAGCCACAGGTTCTTGCGGCCCACGTCGTACATATCCGCCACGTAGTCCGTCAGTTCCGGATAGTGCGCGGTCCAGAGGGTCGTGGTGTCACGAGAGATGCTGTTCACCCGCTTTTCGCTCACGTCCATTTCGCGGGTGGCGATGTCGATGTCATGACTATAGACCTGCCCCCTGTTGTTCTTCATGAGCCTGGGAGATGCCCCGACACCACCGAAAGGCAGCATGCCGTTCAAGGGGGTGGCCGAAGGGGGCAATTCCATATACTGGTAGGTGGGCTGCCACTCCGTCTCTGCCGGGTCCGGTTCCGCCTCTGTTGGCGCATAGCCGCTGGAGTCCGCCTGAGCCCACAGGGAAACACTTGCCCACAGGATGGACAAGCCAAAGGCGAACAACCCCAAAGGGGTTCTATGCAAGAACCTTTTCAAAATATTCCGTCACAAAATACTGAATTTAGGGGTCCTAAATCCACTATTTTTTCAAGATTTTCGGGGAAATTAGAAAAATATGAATAGGGAGG
>Ga0310691_10003731_pt1 | contig 17883 bp, 33 predicted proteins | sample 176DNAGHGlowgp2_FD_203887 | JGI IMG/M metagenome (GOLD analysis project Ga0310691, IMG submission 203887) | Sheep rumen microbial communities from Palmerston North, Manawatu-Wanganui, New Zealand - 1766 DNA GHGlow gp2 (v2) (version 2) | ecosystem: Host-associated > Mammals > Digestive system >...
GTTAATCATAATAAATATAAAGAAACATGTTTAAATAAATATGGAGTTGATAATTTTGGTAAAACACAAGAAAGCATATTAAAAACTCATACAAAAGAAGTAAATGAAAAACGTGAATTAACAAAAAGAAAAATGGTACATTTAATTCATCAAAAACAGAATTAGAATCATATAATTTATTAAAACAAGTTTATCCTGATGTTATTCATTATTATAAAGATAATGATCGTTATCCTTTTAATTGTGATTTCTATATTCCAAGTTTAGATCTTTTTATTGAATGTCAATATGGACAATTTCATCATGGACGTCCATATTTAGGTACAGAAGAAGATTTAAAAGATATAGAAATATTAAAACAAAAAGCAGAACATAGACATAAAGAAACAAATAAATCTGTTAGTAGATATGATATAGAATTAGAAACTTGGGTAATAAGAGATGTTAATAAAAGAAATATTGTAAAACAAAATAATTTGAATTTTATAGAATTTTGGAATATAGAAGAATTAAAAGAATGGTTAAATAAATAAATTAATAGATTATGCTCAGAATTTTAGATATAACTGCGCCAGATATTAATAATGGAAATGGAATAAGAGTAACTTTATGGGTTGCTGGATGTACTCATAAATGTAAAGGGTGTCATAATGCTTGGACATGGAATTATAATCAAGGTAAAGATTTTCTAACAGAACAAGATGAAATATTACATAAATTATCCGCATGGTTAGATAGAGACTATGTAGAAGGAATTACATTTTCTGGTGGAGATCCATTAGACCAAGATGATGATGCTCTAAAACTTTTATTAGATATCATCAAATGGGTTAGAACAAATTATCCAACAAAAAATATTTGGCTTTATACAGGATATGTAATTGAAGAATTAAAATATCTTCAAAAACAAGTAGCAAATAATTGTGATGTTATTGTTGATGGTCCTTATAAAGAAGAATTAAGAGATATCGCGCATTGTCCATTTAGAGGAAGTACAAATCAACGAATTATAAAAATAAATCAAAATAAATCAAAATAACTAATACTTATGACTTCTTATTATTATTTTAAACTTTTGCTTCTTAATTTATTAGGTTTGAATAGATTACCAGTTGCAATTAAATATAACAATATGAAATGGGACTTGCATCTCGCTCAAACAAAAGATGGCTGGATGCTTATGTATATTAGATTTATTCAAATGAATGAAGGCATGATGCGAGAAGATCTTATAAACGTTGTAAATAAAAGTAAATATAAATGTTATTTACAAATGTTAAATCGTCTATGGCATATGAGTGATGATATTGAAATTCTCTGATATTTTTAAAAATCAAAAAGCCACCGTACTTAGTACAGTGGTTTTTTATTGTTTTATTATTTAAAAGTTTCTATAAATGTATTAAATCAATTTTTAAATTTTCTGTATCAATTAACGATGCATTCAATTTAACATTTGATATCTTTTCATCAGTGTAATTTTTTGTTGATTCTTCTACATTAGTAATTTTTATGTCAACAGAATCACTTAAATTTTGTAAATCAGATAATGATGCAATATTCTTTGAAGATATCTTATATGTATATGGAGGAATAAATGGTGTATGTTCACGAGTTTCAGGATCATTATTTTCGGTACCAATTAATTCAACATCAATAAATAGATCTGAATCTGAAGTAACTTGTGTAGCATATTGTCCTGATTCAAGTGAACTTATTATATTATTTATTATTTCATCTAAGCCAGATATTTGATTTCTAATTTCATCTAATGCGACTTCTGTTGAATTTGGACCTTGAGGACCTTGTGGACCTTGCGGGCCGCCCAATGGAATTCTATGTTCTCTAATGAACATATTAATTTTATCAACTAATTCGTCATCATTTAAAATCGTAGAATGCTGTTCAATCAAATCAAGAAAATTTCCTAATGATATTTTAAAGTTCTCCTTACGAGTTCCTTTATTATATCCTATAAGAATATAAGAATTATCTTTATTTTGATCAACATTTAAATTATAATCATTTAATTGTGATATCTTTTTGGCTCTTATTTGTAATTCTCGTGTTTCCATGTATATTTATAAGTTATACTTATATTATAAAACTATTATATATATAAAAATAAATAAATCATAAAACTATATTATAACAAATATTATATATTATGCAAGATAAAGACATACATACATTGATACATACATTGATAATTCCTGATGTTCATGGACGTAAATTTTGGAAAACTGTAATAGATAAGTTTCCAAAAAGTGAATACCCTAATTTAGTTATTGTATTTTTGGGTGATTATGTTGATCCTTATGATTTTGAAGGAATAACAAGAAAACAAGCTATAGATAATTTTAAGTTGATTATTGAAGTAGCAAAAAATGATAATCGTATACATTTGTTAATTGGTAACCACGATATGCATTATTGGTATGATGCTCGTTATAAATCACGTGTTGACTTGCAAAATTATGATAAGATTAAAAATATGTTCTTAGATAATTTTGATATGTTCAACGTGGCATATGAAGAAATTATTAATGGCGAGAAATATCTTTATACTCATGCTGGTGTAAGTTCATTTTGGCTTAAGCATTTGCATTTTATGGGACAAATATCATGCGATAACAATAAAAAGTATTATATTGATAAAAATGGTAATAAGACTAAAAAGATATCTGATGAACAATTACCATTTTGTGAAATGCTCCGTGATATGACACCAGATGCCAATAAACTCAATAAGATGAAGTCAAACTTCCAGGGTCAATCAAATCTTTGGATGCCTTCATTTGCTCGTGGCGGTGATTATCAAAATGGTAGCTGCATTTGGGAAGATCTTTCAGAATGGGCTTATGAAGGAATGGAAATACCAGGAATTTGGCAAATCTTTGGGCATTCACGTTGGGCTAAATCAGACCCTGATGATGCATATATAAATAAAGAACGCAAATTTGCATGTGTTGATACAGCATCAGCATGGATATTAACAAATAATGGACATCTGAAAAACATTCATGTCAATATCTAGAATGACTTAGAATGACATGGAATACAACATTTAATAGATTACTAATATAGATTACTAATAATCCACTAATAATCCAATAATCTACTAACGAATTGTATTCTATGTCATTCTAAGTGTTTATATGTTTAGTTTTTTGATTAAAAATTTGATTAAATATTTGGTTAACTATTTGATGAAGGGTTATAATAAACTGTAGTAGGAGCATCTTTGCATAAACAAACATTAGGTTTATCATATGATGCGTTATTAGTAGTATAATCCTGGGTTGAATCTAATAATTTTATATGTTTCATTTTCTTTAATTAATATATTTATAGTTAATATTTATAGTTCATATTTATAATTAAAAATAATATTATAAGCATTGAATATTATTTATATGTTTTTTAAATAATATATAAAAACTCATAAAATTTTTGAATTTTTAAAATATTATTCTATATTGTATTTGTAAATTAAACAAATAAATAAACAAATAAATAAACAAATAAAAATATGGTTAAGAATTTCTATTATCGTTTCTTGGTGATCGTAACTACATTGGTTGGAATTCTTTTCATTGGAAGTGTTCCTGAAATGATGAAAACTTCTACATGGATTATCTGGGCGTTTACATTTTTTACTTTGTGTTATTTCGTTTATATTAGTTTTAAGAACCTTTCAGAGGATCGTATTAATGAAATCCTTTATTTAGATTTCTTTAAGAAGATTGGTTGTGATTTTTCAGAAGAGTAAACATTATACCAGATAGAAAGATGAATAAGATGAATAATAAAATTGCACTTATAGCTAAAGGTGAGAAGGTTCATGGTGGATCTTTAATGAGTCATAGTATTGGTATTGATTATAGAGGTCCAAAGGAAAATTATGAGAAAGCTTATACAAAAGATCAACTTGAGTATCTTTTCTCACATGGTCTTCTTGAAAAATATGAACCTTGCGGAGCAAGTTGGGAACGTCCTTGGATGGACGAGTATTGGCAGTTCACTGATAAAGGAAAGAAGCTTCGTATTTGGTATGCAAGTACATATTGGGAGTATCTTTATTATCATGTTTTTCAATTATTTAGATTAAAGTATTGGTGGCAGGATATTCGTATTAAATGTGGTCATCATTATGATTGGCAGGATTATGAAGGAGTAGACATTTCAGAAATTTAATATTATGAGTTGGTACGAAAAAGAGAAAATGATGGCAATAGCCGACCCACATGGACTTAATGGAGATTGTTATCCGGATGGTACGCCCATGACAAATTGGGAACGTTGGAAAAAGTTAAACGAACGTAGCGGTCAGCATTAATATGAAAAAGTTTATCAAGAAAATCATTTTTAAACTTCTATTTAATAAAAATGAGATGAAGAAGAAATATCTGAATGATGAACCAGATATTGATTGTTGTGGAATTTTGAAAATTAAGTTTTAACTTATTAATTACTAATATATAATCAGTCAAACTGAATATTTTAAACTATCATTTAAAATGAACAGATTTCTTAATTTTATTTTTGTTTTTTCAATACCTTGTTATATATGGGATTGGTATGATTATATTGTAAATGGTGAAAGGGACGTTCTTATTTATGTAGCTCTTATTTGCTTAACTATATATTTTATTGGAGAAATTCCTCGTAGAATTATTCTTTATAGACATTTTAAATCAATTTGGTATTAATTAAATTATGAGTAAGAAAAATACTAAATCTAAGAAGTTTTCACCATATAGAAAATATGGTTTTGATCGTAATATGGCTAATGCATGGAATTATGAATGCTATAAATATTGGTGTATTTGTGATGAAGGCAGAGAAAAACCACCTTCACAAAGAGAGACAAATTTCTTTTTTAAATATGGAAGAAATAATAAAATAACAGGAAGATCTGTTTTATCATACATCCCAAAAGATTATCTTAATTTAATGGAACGTTGGGTTGCATTAACAAAATCTGAACGTAAACAGGCCCAATCTATTTCTAAAGAAAATATTGGAAAGAAAATTACTAGTTGGCTCCATCAAGCAGAAATTATGTATTGGGATGATATAAGAAAAATGTAAATATAATTTGAATTTTTAACAAAAAAGACTATATTGAATTATAAGTTAATTAAATAAATAATAAAGATATGATTTTTACAGGACCTAATAAAGAACGTTTGAAAAAGTACGGTAAAAATTTTCCATATAAAGCATGGTTATCAAATATGACAGAAGATATAACTCCGAACGAAAATTCGGCAGTTACATATAGATGTTATGGTACGCCTAAGACAGTGTTTAGTGGTCGTTTCTGTGCTGTGTCAGGATTTGTATATGCAATTGTAAATGGTAAGTATTCTATTCTTGCAAATCTTCGTGGATCTGGTACTCCAGATTATCAAGGTTGTTGGAATGCTGTTTGTGGATTTCTTGAGAGATATGAAAATTCAAAGGAAGGCATTGCTCGTGAAATGCTTGAGGAATGTGGATTTCAAATTGATCCGAACGATTTGAAAATTGTACATGTTGAAACTGACCCTGAAGAATGTAATAATGGTAATGTAACAATTCGTCATACTGCATTTCTTGGCAAAATTATTCCACGTTATGTAAAAAAAGAAGGCGGTGAGGAAAATGAAGTTGATGCAGTAAAATGGATTCCTATTGATGAAATTGATAATTATAAGTGGGCATTCAATCATCGTAAGACTATTGAACTTTATGCTCCCAAGAAATGGAAACGTAAGCTGATTGAATTCTGGTATAATTATATTATTAAGTATAATATGATATATACAAAACATGACGATATTAAAAAAATTAATAAAAAAATTAATAAAACAATTAATAAAAATGAGAAGAAATATCAGGACGATATACCAGATGTTGATTGTGGCGGGATTTTGAAAATCAAGTTCTAACTTTACATTTAAAATTGATTATAAATAGTATATATTTTTTAATTATATTTGCTTATATATTTATAGGAGTAATATTTATGATTTATTGGTGGAATACTGATTTTTCCAAGGATTATGAATATGCAAAATTAAATAGTGGCAATCCAGATGATGGTGCTGCAGGTATAATATTAATATGTATGATGACATTATGGCCAATTATATTGATTTATAAAATTGCTAAAATGTTATTTAAAATGATATAAGAAATGATTTGAAATATATATATAAAATTGGAAAATAATGACAAAAAACGATAAGATAAATTTAGAAAATTTTAGACGTGAAATAAAATTAAGAAAACTAAAGGAAGAAGATGACCATGCTGTTTTTACAGAAGAATTTCCTAAATCTGAATTAACCGCATTATCAATTGAAGGATTAGAACAACTAATTGATAAAATTTTATTGAAAGGATAAATACAAGACATGATGAACACATGATTAATTTAAATGAATTTAAATGAATATATAAACAAATATACTCCAGATAGAATTTCAAAAAATAATTGGTTTTATAATGAGGTGAACTAACACAATTGCAATTGTGTTAGTTCACAATAAAAATCAATAAGAATATGAAAAGAAAGTGGAATGAATTTCCTTTAGCAACATTAAAAGATGAGGAATTAGAAAAACTTTATAATGAAGGACATCTTGGTGATATGACAAAATATATAGCATAACTTCATTTCTTTTATAATAATGTTGAAGAAGAAATTAAACGAAGAAAATTAAAGAAGGTAAAGTAATGAAAGATAAAGAATTTTATTAGATTTTGATACTATATGGAATTTAAGACTGAAAAGACAGGAATAAAACTTGAATATACGCCAGATATAAGAAAATATCCTGGCCAACAATGTCAAAATGATAGGATTAACTATAAATTTCGTCAACTGCATAAACATATTATAAATGATATTATTACATTTTGTAATGCATATCATATCAGTATTGATGAAATACATATTGATGGCGATGGATTAGCTGGTTCTATTAAACACGGATCTTGGCAGGCATGCACTGATTCATCTTTTGTATTAAATAAATTTACAGATGAATATAAGGATGCTATATCGATGAAGAAAATAGTGTCTAAAGAAGAGTTTGAGAAAATAAAAATGGAACAGGAACCTTATTTATATAGTATGTAATATGATACCACAAAATTTACAAGAAGCAATAGAGGAGCTTGATAGAAAGCTTAATAAAAAAGACAAAGAATATATTGTTGAGAATGGTTCATTAGCGGTTCACCATTCATTAGGAAGATGGATTCGCAATAATTGGGGACTTTGGAATGAAGAAGATAATGGGCTAAAAACAAGTCTTAAGAAATTAGGATATAGCCACCCAGATGATATGTCTAATTATATTATAAAACAATATATAAAATATTTGTCCAATATGTAATTTTAACTTTATTAAATTTATTTGAAATGATTATCAAAAATTATGAAAACCATTTATGAATATATCAATATATAGAAGATAATCATTTAATTAAAGAATCAATTTTATCAAAAGATTCAAAAGAATTTATAATTTAATATTAAACATTATGAAAGAAATATTAAACAAAATATAAAACGAACAAGATTATCCTGTAAAAATTACTTTTGGAGTTATTTGTAATTCCCATACAAGTATGTGTGATGGAGAATCTATTAAAGAACGTATATTGGATTATATAGACCAATGTATCGATGCGATGGATGATTCTATGAGGCATTGGGTGATCATTATCATGATATAGAACCAATTAAAGTAGAATTATCCAAGGATGAAAATTTAATCGATGTAACTGATAAGATTTTAGATTGATTATGAGTAGGCAAAGATATAAGATAACAATTCACTATGATAATAATGAAGGATATACAGGAGAAGAGATAATTTATTGTCTCCAAAATAATTCTACAGACAATAGATATTTTCTTGATGCAAAATGTAACTTCATAGAATGCTATGGTACAGATTCTTTTTGTGATTATTTATCATATGCACTTAAACTTGAAACATTCATAGACAAGAAATTCCCAAATAAAGAATGGTGGGGTTGTAAAGTTGAAGATATTGGGTTTAGTGAATTGCCAGAGCTAATTAAAGAAAAATATGATAGAGGATGATGAGTGATTTTGATAAAGAAATATTTGGTGTTTATTTAGATAAGCTCGCTAAAGAAGCAAAAAAAAATCAAGAGGCTCAACGGTATGTCGAAGACAAACGAAAACGAGAAGCTATCTATAAAGAAATCACTAAAGACATAAAGTTTGTTAGTAAGTTTGTCAAGAAATGCCAAAGTCGTCAGACAGGCGAGAAGACAGTGTTTTATGATATTGATATTGAGAAGATGCCACAGATGGGTATTTGGGGAGAGTTCAATACACAATATAACAAATATAATAAGCTTAGAGGTAGAAGTTTAAATCTTTCGATGTATGCTTCAATTCGTGAAGGAATGTTACTTGATAATTCAGTATTGACATATGTCATTCCTGCTGTTAAATGGGCATATGATAAATATATTAAAGAAAATTTCTATGGTAAAGAAGTTGAATTTGAAGAACATCCCGGATATTTTGTAAAATGTAAAGCATATCAAATCGATTGGTTTGATGAAGTATATATAGCTAATGAGAAAATCAAGACATCATTCCAAAAGAAAATTGAAGAGATAGAAGAAAAATATAGATCAAAGCCATATTTTGAGTATTTTAAGCATTATGAGGCAGAAAGTTGGGAAAAAGCTTGGATTGATTATGTAGAAAGATATGACATACATGACTATTTATATAATTGTAAGGATATGCTAATACACCCAGAAAATCATTCTGGAATTAAAGATATTCCTCAATATATAAAGGAAGCAGAAAAAATATTACATAAACGAATTACATGAATTCATTAATAAATTATATTCATAATTATAATAATTTTAATGATCATTTAGATTATTTATTAAATTATACTTATGAAGATTTTTTAGAAGAACCTAAAGATATATATGGGAATAAAATTGAAACCGTTGTCGAAAATAATATTGGAGAATATAATACAACCTATTTAGAAGTTTTATTTAAACCACACATACAAGGAAACATATATGATAATTATGATAAATATCAAAAATTATTATATGAATCTATATTAAAATCTTATGATAGTAAAAAACTCGCAAATGCTTTAAATAAAAAATTTAAAGAATATATATCAAAAATTGACTTGATTAAGACTTCAGATATAGTTAATTCGATTCGTATAATATTTAATAAAGAATTTGATAATAACAATAAAGACTATCAATCATTATTAAATTTATACAATTATTATGAAGCAACTAATAAAGATAATAAAATAATTACGTTAAGTCCAAGAATATCAGAAGATAAAACTAACGAAGTATATAAAAATCGAATAGTATATCATATATGTCCAAAGTATGTTACTGAAAATATATTAAAGAATGGACTTCGTCCAAAGGGAGGTAAAAATTCAAAAATATATAAAAATAGAGTATGGCATCCTAAGTCAGTATATGTTATTTATAGAAATATTGATAATAATATAAAAGAATATTTCGTGAATGAAATTAATTCGGATAAAATACATAATGAATATGATAATAAAATATTAACTAGTGATGATGTTGATATTATCAAGATTGATTTAAATAAATATGATAGAAAATTGAAATTTTATCAAGATACTTTAGATGGAAATCAATTTGTATTTACTCGTGAATATATACCTGCATTTTGCATTTCATTGTATAAAGAAAACCCTATTAAGAAATTCATTAAAAACCTTTTAAACTATTAAAGAATATGAGAACTATATTAGAAAGTATAATGGATGCTAAGACATCACAAAGAAAAAAGAATGCTCTTTTAATAACTCTTCCAAGTTCTATTAAATGGGAAGATTATGAAAAAGAATTAAAAGCTGTAGAAGATGAATCGCAGGTAATGAATTTTAAAGTACCGTTTTTACCAAAGAACATTCATAATATTAAAAGAGTTTATTTAGTGTATCAGGGAAATATAGTTGGATGGCAAAAATTTGTAGGTACTTCAGATAAACCATTTAAATGCACTACAACTGATAAAAACTGGGAAGGTAAGTTTTTACAACGAACAGGACCTTTCCATAAGATAGCCCCAATACCTTGTAAGGGATTCCAAGGATTTAGATATTATGATTATGAGGAGTAGTTCATGTTTTATTGTAGGTGCTGAAACTGCAGAATATTTACAAAAATTAATGTATGAAGCAGAATTAGAAGCATATAAAAAATCTAAAAAAAGAAAAAAGTATAAAAAGAAATATGGAACTTAAATTCGAAATAAAAAATCATCCATATGATAGTGAGGTCTTGAAATTGTTAGGAGATTGGAAAGCCCTTATGGATAATAAAAAAGATCAAAAAGAATCTCCTTACTCGGAAAATGTAGAATTAAAAGAATGTGTTAAGAAATTCATATCATATTATCAACAAGGTATATTTAATTATCAAAATGAAATACATCCATATTTATGGTGGATATCTGAACACATTTGGGCATTTAGGGCTCATAATCTAAATAATTCTTTTGATGTTGTTTTTGTTGATACTGATAATTGGAAATCTACATATTTCTATAATTGTAAATTAAGCCCTAATGATTCTATTGATTATAATAATAAATCGCCAGAAGAATTGAGTCTTACACTTAAATATGATTATTTCAAAGAATTATGAATAAAATATTAAATAACTTTTTAAACAACTTGTTAAGCATAGTATTATATGGATTAATATTTGCTTTTTTAATTTGGATATATAATCCAAACTTACTTATAAGGGAATATGCCGGATTAGGATTAATCGCAGGTTTCTTTATGGGGATGCTTAACGAAATTAATACATCATTAATAAATTTAAGAAAAAAATAATTTATGGAAAAAACTCCAAAGAAACTAAATTTAAAGAAATATTTTGATAAAATTTATATATTAAGCTATAAATCCGAAGAGCGCCCAGAAATATCAGAAAATAGGATTAACCATTTAAAACAACAATTTAATTTATTGTTCACAAATAAGTTTGATCAAAAGTTCATAGAAGTAAGAACATTATTTAATTCATCGTTGTTTAGTGATTTATTTAAGTTTATATCTTCATTAAATAAAGAAGTTAACTTATGGGATGACCGTTCTATAAACGTAACTATGGCTCATTATATGGTTTTGAAAGAAGCATATCAACAGAAATATGAGCATATTTTAATATTAGAAGATGATTGTAAATTTTTAAAAAATATTCAAAACATCAAATATATATTAGATAATTTACCAAAAAATTATGATATCTGTCAATTCCATTCAGGTTTAAATAAATGTTCAATAGAAAATATTAACATACCAAATTTATATATGAAACCTGCCGATTCATTCATAGGATTTTTTAATCCTGTATCAAGTGCATGTAATGGGTATTCTAGAATTGGTATGAAAAAATTTATAGACATATTTGAAAATTGGAAAGGCTATAAAAGGAAATTTTATGATAAGTTAGTTTGTGATACTTTTTATGATCAATTACAAGATATAAATTATTATATTTTAAAGAATGATTTATGCATTTGCTGGCAACATGATGTTTTAGTAAAAGAAGATGTTATGGTAGATTTAAATCATTGTGTGTTTAATGAATATAAAATTGATGATTACTTTGTAGATAATTTTATAGATAATTTTGTAGATAACATAGTTGAATAATAACATAATAGGTTACTATTTTATTTTTATATAATCGGGGTCATTTTGGTATTTGATTGGTAAGTTGAATATTGAAATCATGCAGGAACGTTGAATCCTTAAATTTGACAAAACAATAAATGCTGAAGAAGATACTTTCTACAGAATGGCTGCTTAATCCCTCAGGGATACCATTTACATAGTTAGGTTATAAATAAGCATAGCCGGCGCAGTGGGAACCTACGGGTCGGGCAACAGAAGTCTCACACAAGAGTTTTTCTACATGAATCTTTTTAACTGTATTTGAAATATGATATGAAAAAAGAACAATGAACACCTCCTTTATAGTTGCAGAACTTAAATCTGACAAGCATGTAAATAAATTTCAATATGATGGTTATTAAGACGTCGGTTCGACTCCGACTGACTCCACCTTAGAGGGTTATATATAACCCTCCTTTTTAGTTTAAATAATTATATATATAAATATTTTATATGACATGTGCAATTATAGCTTGTCTTAAGCAAGAAGAATTATATATCAAAGAATGGCTAGATTGGCATATAAATATTGGTGTAGATCATTTTTATTTATGTGATAATAATGATAAAGATTATGAACCAAAATTATCATATGTAGTAAAAGAATATATTGATAAAGGAATAGTTGAAGTATTTGATTATTCTGGAGTTCATCCAATTCAACCAATATGCTATGATGATATATATCAAAAATACAGAACATTATATGATTGGTGGATAATTATTGATATAGATGAATTTATATTTATACCAAAATGTTCGAACAATTTAAAACAATATATTAATAACGTACCAGATTATGTAAATTTAATATATATGTGCTGGGAAAATTACGGAGATAACGATTTAATTTATTATGATGATAGGCCATGTTTGGAAAGATTTACAAAACCAATTAATGGACGTGGGTATCATGATATTGTTGATTGGGAATACGGACATACAGAAAATTTACTAGGTAAATCATTATTTAGATCTTCATGCACAGATTGCATTAGATCTCAGCATAATATTAATAATATTATACAAAATATGTATGATGGAAATTTTAATAATATTACAGAATATTTAAGTAAAAATAATAAAGTAAAGACAAAATGTATAAATAATCCTTATTTAAGTATTTATATTAAACATTTTAGAACAAAATCACTTGAAGAATGGTGTTGGCGATATCAAAGAGGCGATACATTTAAAACTAAGAATGACGAAAGATATCCATATTTTTTACAAAATTTTTGGACTTTTAATGAACGTACACCAGAAAAAGAAAAGTATATGAAAGAATATAGGAAACAAAATAATTTATCATAAACTATAGACGTAATCATTTGATTACGTCTTTTTGAATTTTTAAAATTTGAATTTTTAAAATAATATACTATTTTATATATAAAATTATAATACGTTAAAAAATAGTTATGCTATACATAATTTCATATTTCATCTTAGGTTTAATTATTAGTATTATATCATGGTTTTATTATACATCATATCATAATAGTAGAATTGAAGAAGGTCATATATTTGTTTATTTGATTGTATGTTTATTTTTATGGCCAATAGTTATGGTTTATGATATAGTTTATAGTATCATTAGTATAGTTAGCAAATTTAAGTCAAAATAATAAGTCAAAATAATAAGTCAAACAATTTAAGCTAAACAAAAAGTTATGAGTACAAAAAAATCCAAAAAGAACAAGATTAAGGAAGAGGACATGATTACCATGATTTGCGTAGATGATCAATTTGATTTTAATGATCCTACTGGAGCTCTTTATGTTCCTGGTGGTGAAAATATTGATGATGCGATAATCGATTATGTAACAAACAATAAAGATTATATCAAGTTATTTGTATTTACCCGTGATTGGCATACTAAGAAAGACAAATCATTTGAAACAAACGGTGGTCAATGGCCAATTCACTGTGTGCAAGGTACTCAGGGCGCTGAAATTTCCAAGAAGCTTATTGATGCAATTGCTAAGCTTGGAATTCCTTATTTAATTGTTAATAAAGGTACTGTTCCTGACCATGAGGAATATGGGGCATTTGAACATTGCGGAACATTTCATCACTTGCATCCTAATGATCCTCCTCACGTAAAGAATTGCTATTTTGCAAATATTGAAAGTTCTTCAGGATGTCGTATTACTACAGAGAATCTTACAGTATGTGGTATTGCTGGAGATTATTGTGTTAAGGAAACTATGAAGAATCTGCTCAAGCATTGGAGAAAGTTTAACATATCTGTACTTATGAATGGCGTTGCGTCTATTGATGGGGGAACTGCTCTTAATGAATTCATTAAAGAAAACAATCTTAGAACAGTTTAAAAACAGTTTAAAACAGTTTAAAACAGTTTAAAACAGTTTAAAATATCATATAATATACATTAAAGCTTAAAAAGTATATTAAAATATCTAATATGAAATATTAAATAAAATAATTAAATATGGGAAGAGTTTATTCTATTCTTGACACTGACTTGTATAAGTTTACTACTTCGTATGCTTATATGAAGAAATTTCCTGATGCAGAATGTACATTTACATTTAAAGATCGTAATCGTATCAAGCGTACTCCAGAATTCCTTAATAAGTTTAAGGCAGAATTGAAGAAGATGTGTATGGTGCATCTTACTATGGAGGAACTTAATTGGTTGCTTACTGCTCACCGTGTTGATTTTATTGCAGCCTATTATTGGGAATGGTTGATGTCATTCAGATTTGAATATGACAAGATTAATGTATATCTTGATAAAGATGGTGTACTCTGTATGGAAGTAACAGATAAATGTTATAAAGCATCTTTGTACGAGATTCCATGTATGTTCAGTATTCCAGAAGTAAATAATGCAGATAAGCCTATTAATTGGGAACTTACAATGTCTAAGCTTGCTGAAAAGGTTGAACTTGCAAATAAGGAAGGGATGCTATTCTCTGAATTTGGCACGCGACGTCGTTTTAGTTATGAGGTTCAGGATAAGGTATGTGAATATTTGAAACAACATTCTAATACGTGTGTAGGCACATCAAATGTACATTTCGCAATGAAGTATGATATGAAGCCTATTGGTACACACCCTCACGAATGGTTTATGTTCCATGGTGCTCAGTATGGTTATAAGGCAGCCAACTATATGGCTCTTGAAAACTGGGTAGATGTATATGATGGAGATCTTGGCATTGCACTTTCAGACACATATACATCAGATGTATTCTTTAAGAACTTCTCTTTGAAACAGGCAAAGTTGTTTGATGGTGTTCGCCAGGATTCTGGAGATGAATATGAATTTATTAATAAGACAATTAATTTTTATATATCAAAAGGAATTGATTATCATTCAAAAACAATTGTATTTTCTAATGCTCTTGACTTCCCTAAGGCAATTAAAATTTTAAAGTATTGTAAAGAAAAGGGAATTAAAGCTTCATTTGGAATTGGAACAAATCTTACATGCGACGTATATGATATGGAAGGAAATAAATATGATGCGGAGAATATTGTAATGAAGATGTCTCGTTGCCGTATGAATATCAATCAGCCTTGGTATCTTACTATTAAGATTTCTGATGATCTTGGTAAGCATATGGGCGACAGTCAGGAATTTATTCATGCTTGTTATGAGTTGTGTATTCCTATTTCATTTAATCATGGAGATTCAAAGGGTGAACCTGTAGAAGATGGTTCAAAATTTATTAACTAATATTATATAAAAAATGAAAAGATTTATTTTAAGTTTAATTTTTGTACTTGTAACTACATTTAGTTTTGCACAAGCACCACGAATGAATTTTATGCAATCTGTTGACTTCAGTAAATATGAAGTTGTAGATTCTCTTCCTCTTGAGCGTATTATGATACATTTTGATAAAGAAATTGATGATGAGAATTTTATTGATTTAGGTGGTGGTGATTATATGGCTCCAGTTCCACATAAGGACAATATGATTATCAAAACAACTTCAGATAAATCAAAAGCAATTGTACTTCATAATAGTTATGCATTTGGGCGTCATTTTGAATTTAACGTAAAAGATAATGAACGTAGAATAATTCTTTGGTATGAAGATAAAGCCATATATTGTGGATATGTTTATGATAAGAAATATAAAGTATGTAAATATTTTGAATCACGAAAGGAATTCAAACGTTTTATGAGACGACCATTTTTTAATAGAAATATAAATAACTAATATGAACGATATTATTAAATGTCCAAAATGTGATAAAGAAGTGGAAATTGATATTGTTAATTCAGTTTCTGAAGATGGCGAAGTTTTCATGTGCCCTCATTGCGGATGGTATTTTAGATATGTAGATAAATAAAATAATGCACTGTAAAATTTAATATAATTTGAAATTTTTATGGGGCATAACTATATTGTATTTGTATTAAAAATATGATAATTTCAAAATTTCATTAATCAAACAAATAATATTATGATGCTGAAAATATCTGAAGGTTCAAAGAAAAGATGCCGAGAAAATTTTCCAATAAAGAAAATTGGCAAGGTTATTAATAGTGCGGTTCTTCTCTTAGATTTGGTTCCTGTAGAAACTGTTATTGCAGAATGTATTTATGATACTGATAATCCACAACTTTACAATGTTCTTCTTTATTTAATTAGAGAAAACTGTGGGAATGAAAAAATAATTAGTGAACTTAAAAATTTTGATTACATTAACTAATATAAATAATGGGAAAGAAATTTAATAATATAAAGGCAGGCACAATTTGTACATTAGTGCATAATGATTTACTTACATTTAGGATAACTCATGTTAATGAATTGGGTTATCCATTTGCAAAACATTCAATGTATTTGTATAAATATGCAGACCCTTCATATTATGAGTTTCAAATTGATAAGAAACCCGTATGTATGGCTTATACAATAGAATATAAAGAAGCTACAAAAGAACAGAAAGAAAAGTTTATAGAGATGGAACAGAAAGAAATGAATATTCAAGAGTTTAAGAACGCACTTCATAATGGAGTTGTTGAATTTAAGTACACGAAAAAGAATGGAGATATCCGAACAGCAAAAGGTACTTTGAACATTGGTGTAATGGGTGAAGAAAACGCGCCTAAAGGCACTGGGTATGATATTGTTGATAATAATATTCGGTATTATGATTTGAACTCAGAAGGTTGGCGTTCATTCATTACTGATAATTTGATAGATTGGTCTGATGAAGTATGCTAGCTATTCACATAATCCTATTATATTAAAATCGAATTATTTTAGAATTGATTCATGGCAAGTAGATCCTAAAACAAATAAGCCATTAAAAACTAAGGCAGAACTGTTTAAGGATTTGCTTCCTGGTGATTTCCTATTATTTTCTACAAGGCTTGAATCACTTGGTGGTTCATATACCTGTAATTTTAAAGTTGAAGCTTTTAGAAATGGTGAAAAAATAGGAGAAACTACAAAATCCCAAAATTCAATATCTAATTTAGTAGGTTCATATTTTGAATTATCAGAATGTTTGTAATTTTAAAAAAGAATAAAGTATGAATTACGCAAAAGTTTTTGAGACAATGGTTAATGAGACACAGAAGTATCTCGAGAATAATAACCTTTTCGCTATGATTCTTGGTATTTCTGGTGGTTTGGATTCTACTGTAACCGCAGCAATTTGTCATGAGGTTGAGAAACGAAATCCTGAGTTGAAGTTCTATGGTGTAAGTCTCCCATGTTCTTCAAATAGTAATGAAGAGAATGATTCAGCAAGTATTTGTATGAAGGCATTTTGTAAGTCAGGACAGTATTGGACTGAGAATCTTCAGAAGGAGTATATGCTTATGAAGGCAACGTGTTCACAGCGTCATTCTCCTACTACAATTGGTATTGGTAACATTAAGGCTCGTCTTCGTATGATTTATTTGTATGATTTGGCAAATTATACAAAGGGCCTTGTAATGGACACCGATAATTTGACCGAACATTATCTTGGATTCTTTACAATTCATGGAGATGTATGTGACTTCAATCCAATTGGCGGACTTTGGAAACATGAAGTATATGAGCTTGCAAAATATCTTTTAGAAGAATATTATCATTCTGAAAATTGTAATGATGATAATCGTATTTCTATTCAATTGGCTCTTCAG
>Ga0310691_10003733_pt1 | contig 17881 bp, 12 predicted proteins | sample 176DNAGHGlowgp2_FD_203887 | JGI IMG/M metagenome (GOLD analysis project Ga0310691, IMG submission 203887) | Sheep rumen microbial communities from Palmerston North, Manawatu-Wanganui, New Zealand - 1766 DNA GHGlow gp2 (v2) (version 2) | ecosystem: Host-associated > Mammals > Digestive system >...
AACGGATAGTTTTTCTGCAAATTCGATCTGCGTCAGACCGGATGCTTTTCGCTTAGAAGCTATTTTTTCTCCCATATGATTCATGGATCTTTCCTCCTGGATGAAGTTTCTTTTCACTTACCGGATCGGGCTGTGTTTTCCATCCGGTTACAGTGATGATTGTACCCATTTCGCATCATCCCGACAAGAAATTCTCATGTGCAAAATGTAACACAGCGGTTTACATTTCCCTGGAATACGGCGATGTACGGGCTTATAAAAAATCGGATTCGTCTTTGTAAGGATCCGGACCTGTCAGCTAAAAAGAACCAGCGGGAAGGAATTTCCCACCATCTTGGTGTATTCGCTGACCCCCAGTTTTTCTGAAAGGCTCTCGTCTGTCACTTCGATCCGTTCACCATCGAGCATGGCTTCATAACCGATTTATAGCATATGAATGATCATGTTCTATGTTATGTAGTTTAAGGTGCAGTGGCTGGCATTCTATATTTCTTTGAAGACTTCTATATATGTCCCCGAAATCGGTTTTGTATACTTCACATCGACCTCGGCGTCTTTTATAACAATTCCTTATAGGCAAAATGCAACGAGCAGATCAAGAAGCTTGCGGACAGGTTCGTCGCGGATGAGTATCAATTCCTTATAGGCAAAATGCAACGTAGTCGTCCTTCATCGGTTGAATTTTGACGACGAAGGTGTGTTGTATCAATTCCTTATAGGCAAAATGCAACCCGACAGACACACCTACACCTACGGAAACGCCTGTGCCGTATCAATTCCTTATAGGCAAAATGCAACCGCCAACGAGTACGCCTACTCCGACGCCAACGAGTACGTATCAATTCCTTATAGGCAAAATGCAACGTAATTTAATGGCAACGGAATGGATAGATATGCTGTATCAATTCCTTATAGGCAAAATGCAACAACTGAAATTTCAGCGTTCCATGTCGATATTATAACACAATGCAAACAAAACTAAGCGAAATGAACTAAAAAGTCGGTCGACGATAATTCGCCGAATAACCCTTAAGTGCTGAAAATACGAGCATTTTAATATATCAAGACATTTTGTTCTTCGTCGACCGACCTTTTCATTCTTCCGATCAGTTTTTGCGGAAATCCCTAACAATTTTACAAGATATTACCCATATCTATCTGAATCCCAATACTCTCCTTGTAAGTATATTTGTACGATTCCATCCTATAGATACTCACAGCATCCTCTTTAGGAACAATGATTTGTTTCAGTTCTCTTTTGAGCTGTTCCGTCTTTGCATCGGTTATAGTTCCTTCAAACACTGAGTTCTGCACACGAGTCAAGTATTTTCTGCAGCACCGGAGCACTTTTTTAACTCGCCTCTTATTTACATCATAAACAAGGATCACATACATATTGTCATGCTCCTTTCCTAATAGTACTTGTATGGTTTGAATCTTCTGTTTGAAAGAATACAACTTTGGAAATCTTGAACCTGTTTCTCTATCAACCTGCGATACGAAAGGTTCTGATCATTTACAATAACATGACGGTCCATTGTTTCCTCAAATGTCTCAATAAATGTTCTTTTCCCTGAATCACTCATGTATACTCCGTTATCTCTTTGAACAAAACCTGCTATCGGGTGTATCCGATGGCAATTAACCAGAGAGAAGATGATTCGATCGACAATCACTGGTTTAAAAACATCTGCAAAATCGAGATTCAAACTTGCACTTCTCCGCGTAGTGGCGTGTATAATTCCTATTCTTGGATCCAATGATGTTTTCCATATCACATTTAGAATAAAGTTATACAGCAACACATTTCCGAAACTAATCATAGCATTAAGTGCATCTTGTGGCGGTCTTCTCGTTCGTTTCTCAAAAGCAAATCGTTCATCAGAAACGATTTTGTTAAATGCTGAATAATATGTCTGTCTAGCTCTTGCTTCTATCAGCATCATGCTTTCTAGTGCTGTTTCATTTTTGATCTGGTCAATTAAAGATGAAAGGATTTTAATGGATTCCTCTGTTTCCCTCTGTTTTTTGTTATAATACCGAAGATTCATCCGCATATTGTGGATCCCGGCAATCTCAAATGCTTTTGCAAACTCAGATCGTTTTTTCTGATCCAGATAGATTTCACATTGCTTAATCGTCACCACTCCAGATTGGGAATACTCGCTAGGGACAAAATGTCCGAGAAGATCTCCATACTTATCTACTATGGTCACTCTAATCTTACTTCGGCTGCATGTTTCCAAAGCAGATGAAGAGAGTTGGATTCCACTATAAACATTAATCTGATCTGTCACTTCAACTGGAATATGGTGCTTATCCTCCTCATTCTCGAACAGTAAAGCGTAGTCTTTTCTGTTCAGAATTCCACCTGTCATCAGATGATATTCATGATTGACTTTTGAAACTACACTTGGATGCCAGTTTTTGTATACTCGCTTAGGGCGGCGAATATTTTTATGTATCTCAACTCTGTCTTGAGTCTTTGCTAATGAGTAACCGAGAATCAAGCATGTCGAACAATCGGAATAAACACCGCTTTTCTTCAAATTAACCGTGAGATTCCACCGATCTGTCTTTAGCTTTTTGCACACCGCCAGATATCCTTTCTCAGCGTCTTGAACCGTTTCAAAAAACAAATAGTTATTGTCAGCATACCGTATCCAGCTATACTTCCTCGTATCCATCCAAAGATCAAAATCTCGCATATATACATTGCTTAAAACCGGGCTCATGGGGTTTCCCTGAATAATCCCTGTAGTCTTATTATGTATTCCATCTTCATCTTGAATACGACAAGCCAGATACTTCATCACTAATTCCAAAAGAGGATCTGACAAATAGGAGGATAGTTTCCTTACGAGAGTCTTCTGAGATATCGAATCGAAGAAATCCTTTATATCAATCGATACTATAATACTCTTTCCTTTTCGATAAACTCCGATGCTTTTTTCAATGCTTCTTGTACACCTAATCCATTTCTATAGGCATAGCACCTCTCCGAGAATTTTGATTCGAAGAAAGCCTGGAGTTCTTGTGCAATCATCCGCGAGATAATACGGTCCATCGCTCCAAGAATGGATATCGTACGTCGTTTCCCTTTATCATTTGTGATTTCAACATTTTTCACTATCGATGGTTTGTATTTCCCGGATAATACTTCTAGCACAGCTTGTTTACCATTAAGATCCCAAAACTCCTTTAAATCAGATACTTTAAGCCCATCCGAAGTTACACCGTTATCTTTTTTGACAAAGCTCTTTAGTGCTTCATTTGCATTATCTTTCGTAAAGATGTCAACTAAGTCCAGCATACTGTCTTCTCCTTTCGCTCAGGCTCTTGCAAAATGATTCAAAACAATAATGATCTGGTTTTATTCTATTTAGTTTTCAAGGTGCAATGATTGGCAGACTACTTATCTTTGGCGACTTCTATCTTTATATCTGTCCCCAAAATCGGTTTCGTATATTTCACATCGACCTCGGCGTCTTTTCTATAGGCTTTCTTGAATTTATTATAATCCCGTATTGTCCTATCAAAATCTTTGAAGGGAATGACGTGGGTTGTCTCTTTGATTTGAACTTTAATAGTTTTCTTCGTGTCATCAAAACCTACGATTATCGCCTTATAGACATTCCCAGACGTAAGTGATTCTTTCCCTGGGGTTGGATTGCCTCGGTCAGTATAAGTTAATCCGGGAATCGGATCACAAAGAAGTGTCCTCTTATTGTCTGTAGCCAAGGGCAAGGATTCATATATCTTGTACTCAGTACGATTCACAATATCCGAGGTATTTCGATTTTTAACATACCACTTAAAGCCATTGCTTAGCGGGTGAGGTTTTTGATTTTCTAAGAACGGATACGCAATCGTGTCTTCAAAAGTGTTTTTACTACATGCCGCAAAAAAACTATTCTTAACATTTGCATCCGAGCTAAACCCTATTCTCTCATCCACATATGGCAAGCTCTCAGGTTCTTTCTTTTCCTCTTCATACGCAAGGATAGATGTCATAGGATCATATTTAATTGTTCTTATATGGTAATTGGTTACTTTACATTCGATACTTCCTAAACCTAAAGGCTTCCCCGAACCAATCTTATAAGCCAGAGGCTTTTCAGATGCATTCGCACTGTTCAATAGCCATAGCAATCTTTTCAATTCTCTCTTCGATATTTTGTCAAAGAAAAGATCTGCTTCAAAAGTAATTTCACTATTTAGAACACGAACTGTTTTATTCTGGTTAGAACAATCTGCTTGAGGGATTTTGAAATTCTTATTCCAGTTCCAGTGCCAGTAAAATTTCCGTCCCCGAAGCTTCGCTTGATAATCTTGAATATGGATTTTCTTATTGTTATCAACATAGTAATCATACGTCCAAAAACTTGCATTTTCAGGTTTTTGCAAATAAAACTCCGTATTGCTGAGTTTAGGACCTCCCAACACCTCAAGTGTAACCGGGTTCCCATTGTTATAATAGTATGAATTTATAAAGGTTTTTCTTTCGTCCGTAGGAATTCTAGCATCTGAAAACCTTATCCTGGACGTAATTGGCGCTTTTTTGTCTACTCGTCCGAATAAAGCACAAGCTGGACATTTTACGTCTCCTGTACACGGTTTAAAATCAGCAGCTATGTCAGCAATAGTATGCTTATATACCTCTTTTGTAATGCTGGCAGGAGATAGATACAGAATGGACGTAGCATCATCAAAAGAATCCTTTACTACTGAATAGTAGACAGGGAAGTATTCTTTTCCACTTCCTTGCACAAACTCTTTCAATGCTTCACTATATGCGCTGTAGGATCCTTGGTAGGACTTAATTACACGTTTCAGACCTCGGAAGTCTTCCTTAGTAACATCACACACTTTCAACGCATTACCGTCCTCATCCTCTATCAGATAGAACAGTCCAGCATGCTTCTTTAATTCTTCTTTATTGCCATCTTGTCTACGTATTACAACCCCCTTTTCTCCTTTTAATATGTATCCTGTCGTATCAGTCTCATCAGGTTTATTATTCGAGCAGTTACGCATTTTTATACAGAAGGTGTTTCCATCTTCCCTATGAAAAATACTGCTTTTATCGAAGTACATTTCCTGACCTTCAAATATGCCCTCACTATTATACGTAAGAGTATTTTCGTCTTCAGCCTCATATTGAAGACGTTTCGCCTCAAACAGTTCATATCTCTCCCCCGTCTTTTTGATCAGGGCCGGGTGAAATGGTTCCGGAATTCTTTTCGACAGGATTGTGTCACCATTCAGAGCTGATATGCAGGAATCAGTCAGCGTCTCATAAATGCTACGAATTACTCCTCGGAGTTCGCTTCCTGGAATGACTGGTTCGTGACATTCTTTATCATACCTTTTCCCCTTATCCAGATTCGTATATGAGTAAAAATCATAGGAGTTATGTTTGTGTGATTCAGCATATTGCCTATTTCGTTCCTTACACATTTTTTTATAGAACAAATCTGTTTTTTCAAAGGCCTGTTCACTACTGGTATTGGGAATAAATGTCGGTGTTTTTGTTGTGATAGTATAGTGAATGACCCCAGTATAAACTCCATCTTCTTTCTCATATCGACTCTTCTTTTCTGGAAGTGGGATAAAACTATAAGGATTTAGAAATTCAGTCATCTGACTTCACCTCCTTCAATCGATAATCAAAAACTCGTAAAGAATCTTCCTCATCAAAACCAAGATAATTCACGATAGCAATTCTCTGAATATTGTTATCTTTGCTAAAACGTTCCTCCACAAACACATTCTCTTCAAATGTATCTCTTTGTTCAGATTCCGAAATGACTTCTCCATCGTCCGAAACTACGTGTTCTAATCCGTTCAGATGCTTAACAGAACGGAGCCATCGATATTCTTTCTTGCTGTCAAACAGATGAATCTCCAGGATTCCGTCTTCATCCTTTGATGTAAGAATGCTTTTGACTTCTTCCATACTGAAATAACGTTGAAGAAGAATCTGATCTCGCAAAGACAAATAGAGAATCCCCGTGGACGGCGCTTGATCAATCTTTCTAAACAATTGATTAATTCTTTCACTCGTGATTGCCATTGATCTCACCCGCCTCTCCATATATTCTTTCGATTGAATAATTCTCTATTATGTTGTATACTTTTTTGCCTTCAACTTTTTCAAGATTCGGACACTTCCTATTGTCTGTTCCCTCAACTATAATTTCTCCATTGGAACTAAGGATGCCACGTCCAATCGATACAAGACCTCCAACCGGAAGGTATCCTTTCTGAAGATCCAACAGTGCCGGCATCAGAAGTGGGATAATCCGCTCGGCAATCGATTTCTTGATCAGGATCTCCAGGTTAAGGGTTCCGCCAACACAGGTTGTCTCTTGGTAGAGTGCCTTATCCTTCGCAGCAGATTCAAATCGGCTTATTGCTGTTCGAGAAATCGTTAAATTGTGGAAACTCTCTGCCGTTATCACACTTTCTCCAAAAACAACATCAGATTTCCTGGCATCTTTCTTTTTTTGTTCAACATAGCCAAACACTTCGTTTATCAGACCATTAACTTCTGCAATCTGCGCATTTCCCATTGCTTCATTCAAGATTTCTCTAGTCCGTTTTTTTATTGCTCCAGCGAAACTTGTGCCTGGTATAACTGGTTTGTTATTTGAATGAATATGAATATAGTCTGGCTCTCCGCTTATAGCCTGATACTGTCTAATACTAATACATCCATTATTTCTGAGAGGAACTACAACCTTGACATATTTCCGATAATCGGCGGTGTCTTTTTTCCATTTGAATTCGTCCCAGCTTTTGATATCTTCGTTAAGCGTATACGCTTCGGCATATTCTTCTATATTGTCTTTAGTGAATTCCTTTTTATATGCATTTAGCACTTGCATTCGACCGTAGCCACGTGTCTTCTTAGATCCTATACGTATTTCGCCATTATGGATTCCTCGAAGAAATGAGCATATTTCATCCGATACATCATCATCCTCCTCTCGCGTGATTAGTTCCATTTTAAATACACCAGTGGCGCCGGAATCTATCGCTTCCAAATCAAATTTGGCACCAGTTATTGCGTTCTTGTCTTCATCTAGCCCAACACCATCTCGATTGATGATTTTCGGATTTTGAATCTGCATATCCATAAACATCAGTCTGCTCATCGTTCCGTCATTATCTTTTGCATATCCCATAAAACCCGGCTGATCTTTCAAAAGATCGAGATAGTCACGACAAGCTCCTGCCAAAGTGGAGCCCGGAAGAAAAGGATTCCCGTTAAGATCTCGAATAATATCTGAATCCGTTGTCTCATTGTTTCCGCTGGAAACACTCATCGGAGAACAAAAGCTGACCTCAACAGCATATATCGTTTTTTTGATTAGTTTTCTGTTGCTCATACATTGCCCTCCTCGTTAGACTTTTGACGAATTAGAATCTTCCACTCATTGAGATATGTTTTCAGAAATACCTTGTAAAAATCTTTGCTATCTGTATTCAGAGTTTTTTCGTTTATATTGAGAATTTGATTTGCTGCTTTCCTTTTTGATTCTTCCTTAATGTCTATCACTTCTTTTTTGATCTCATCTAACTTGTTTTTCGATTTATACATAAGGATCAGTTTATTGACTGCTACTTTCAATTTATCAATATCTATCTCAGTTTTCGCAAACATTTCTTGTGCTTCTTTTCTGGCAGAATAAACACTTTTCTTTTTATATTGATTCTCTTTCAGACGTGAAATGATATCTGAGGATATTCCGCTTGTAGTTATGAATGTCCCCGTCCCTTTGGAAAGGGTACGATTTATATTTTCACAAGGCCTTAATATCTCGATTTCTCCAAATCCCTCGTTCGTTCTCTCACCGATAAAGGAATGCTTATCGCATGAGATCGGACAAGTCGATGATATGCAGAATATGCTTCCTCTTCCAATTGCCCGAATAATCGGTTTGCGGCATCTTTGTGTTACGTTATATCCACCAATGGTTTCATATGTCATTACGGCATTTTCCATAGTCAGCGTGCCAGTATCCTCGCTAAAAAGATAACTTTCCAGATAATCTTTAAAACAATTCTTATCCGAGGAATACATACCGTTTTTATCGTAAAGAATGGCAGGAGAATTCAGACGAACAATGTAAGTCCGGGAAGGTTCATCACTGCTCGAAGAAAAAACATCTGACTCTTCTGTTAAATCCAGAAGTGTGAACTCCGCCTCCCCGAATTGAGTCTGTTTTGAAAAACCAATGCGGCATGGGGTAATTCTTTTGTTCTCTAAACAACGAAGTATGGCCTGCATCGTTTCCTTCGTTCCTTTAATGTACCCTGCAAATACCTGATCCTGTCGGATACTCTCCAATTGGTAGAAAGCGCCGCTTGTATCTGTAGCACGACCGATGGATTTATCATCTGGTCTTTGATGGTGATAACTGATCTCCGTATCCACTTCTAACAGATGATTGTCCTGAGTAAGGAATGCCGTTCCAAGACCTGAGTACTGTCTTGGGATCCTCTCTTTTTCAGAATCTGTATCAATGCTATCGGTATCCTCTTTTCTGCCGTCGAAAAAATCGAAGGCATCCATTTTTCCATCTACAAAAGAGGAGTTTTTCTCTTTTCTTACAGATACTGAAACCGGTGTGGCTCTATTTACTCCATCCGCAATGTAAGCAGTAGCAAAAATCGGATCCGTCTTCATAAAGTCCAGGAAATCCTTTTTTTGCATCTTTCCTGCTATTATTCCCAAAACCTTACTTCCTTCAATATAAGGTTGAGTTTTTCCACAATTTCCCTCCGGGCTTTTACAGATAACTGCAGATTTGAGTAGAATTGAATATGACAAGATATACTTTTTCTCGTCTTGAAAGCTTATCGTCGGCTGGAACATATCTGTATTGTGTGAAGGCGTGTAATCTTCCAGCGTTATATGAACAAGCCCTAACCCTCTTGTACGGTTTATCCCCATATGAACAACATTTTTAGCCGCCATTTCAAAATCAGAGAAAAATGTCTCATCCTTTATCTTCACTACGCTTTCAAAGCAATTATCTCTTCCGACTACACGTGTCGTTCGCAACGTATTCTTATCTGCACTCCCTGATCTGGGATCGATGGATGTCTGCTCTCGCGAATAGGTATACAGTTCCAGAACATCCTGTGGATGCCATCTCTCCTTAGAAAGTGCTGCTTTCATATTCTCATATCCCTCAAGATAAGCATTTGATAATTCAAATCCAGAAGGTTCATCCTCACTGTCAAGGGAACCAAAAAGGGCTTTATATGATTCACTACTGCTGCTCCTTCCGAAATCGACTAATTCCAAAAGGCTTTCCCTTATGCAGCCCTTGATCCTTTTTGCAGGAATGTAAGGAAGCCCGAAATCATCATACACAATATCCGTGTCAACACTTGTATTGTAAGTATCTCCAGATCCGGAACAAAGGTCACTTAAAAGTTGAATCTTTAATTTCTTTGTTATCATCAGAAACCTCCTTTTTATCCTACATATATATCTGCAAGTTCAAGAGAATCGTACCAGTTCTCCTTATTCCCTGGAAGTTTTCGCTGTCTGGACTCCAAAAACACCTCGTAGTTCGTTCGTTCTTCCGAACCCTTTGCACATGCTTCCCGAAGAGTTTTAGCCTGATTTCGGGGTAGATTGTCAGAATCATTGAAAAACTTGATCAGATCTGTCAGTATCTGCGCGGAGTGGTCTTCATTCTTTTTATTTAGCTCCTTTAGCTCCGGGTCTTCGTTTTCTACGTAGTATGGTCGATGTATAATAGTCTCGACATTCCCGTTTTGCTGTGGAATAACGTAATGTTTCTCCCTATAAGCTCCAAGATCCTTTGCGCTGATCGTTCCACATACCTGGAAATCAAAGAAATTCCCAATTTGCTCTTGAGCTCCTTTATGCTTCTCTTCTTTTGCCCATTTTTTTGCATTTCCACAACAAGCTTCGGCGACTTCATATGCATCACTGAAAGGAAAGTGGCTATGAAAGAATGCAATTCCTGCACAAGCTGAGAATGGAAATGCATCCTCTTTCTTCTCTTCATCTATGATGTACGTTATTTTCCTCTTACTTATATCAGAAAGAAAGAATTTCACGGCTTCGATAGCCACTTTCGCATTACACACAAAAGTAATATCATCTCCTGCACGGATGATCTCCCGATAAAGGATAATTTTCCTCTTCGGATCAATCAAGGAGCTTAAATCGCGTTTGATATATGTAAAGGTTTTCTCAAGAGATTCTCTAAAACTTCTATCTATGCTAGACGAAATGCCGCGTACGACTCCAGTGATCTTTTCATAATTCGTATGACTGTTCTTAAGACTCTGCATGATCATTCCGATTCTTTTGCCCATGTTATTTCCGTCAATATGAACAACTGCAAGCATGCTGTTTTCGCTCTTCTCTGTTACTAGGCTGTCCAGCTCTTTAGCCTGCCGATCATTGCAATTTTTCGAATACATTTTCCTTTTTAGCGCGGACTCTGTGCTCAGTATTTCAGTCTCTCCACTCCTGATTTGTTCTGTCAGCGGATAGCCAGTTACATTGTCAATCTTCATAAAGGGAAAAGCTCCAACTGGATCACAGTTTGACATTTCTGCTTTGACTCGTCGCATCTCTTGAGTAATCTTGTAATAATCGTCAAAATACTCATCTGTTTTTTCCACCACAGCCACGGCAAGCCGAAGAGAGTATGTATTGAAAAACACATATTCAGCCAAGGCCCGGTTGATTTCCTTACAGATTCTTCCACTCCGATAAAGTACATATGCATTTCCGCCGCCAATATACATGACCTGCATTTCTATTTGGGGATTGGATAGGAACTCCATTTCACCCGATTTATCTTTCCAATCCGTGATATACTTATCCTCGGGCCAATTCTTTTTCTTGATTATGTCCTTCAGACCATTGACGATGATGTTGTCGATAATAAGAGATGCTCCTTTGATTTCCTTTATTCGATTCGTCCGAAAAATGTAATTTTGTATTCCCCTTACGTCATACATCGCTAATACTTCTTTGTCCAGAAGTTCTTCCTTCATTGATTTTCACCTCCTCAATAATCCCTGTTTAACTCTTTTAGAATATCTTCGTTCATAAGATCATAGGTATTCCATTCACTGTTCATCACCACTCCGCATTCTTCAAGCAAAACTTTTTCTGCGTCAATGATTTCATAAGGCTCTGCTACCTTTTTTACCTTCTCCTCTGTCAGAGCATCCATCTCGTGTGCCACATGGTTTCTGAGATCTTTCTCGGCCCTGGAAATGATATTAAAACATGCTTTAAGACGGGAACTATGATATGCATTCATATCGTCTAATAGGTTTATGATCTTCACCGGGGATATAATATTTCTACTGTAATCCTTCCAGTTTACTTTAGGGAATTTGCGAAAAGCACTCCCCGGGGTTTCTATAAACTGATATGTGGTCGGATTGATATAATCCGGAAGATATATCTGCGTTAATTTATAAAAGAGATGACACAAAAGGCTCGTATTAAACGGAGTCAAAGACCGAGCCATATCCGTGTATTCTTTATCATGTGCATAAAGATCGATTCGAAGGAAATACTCAGCTGCTTGACACTCAAATCCTTTATATTCTTGATATGATTTAGCATTAGGGAGTTTTTTATAAAGCTCATATTTTGCATATTCACTATCATTACTGATGGTCAGTTTCTTTCTTTCAGCTGCAAAAGACAGCATCGCTTTAACCTTTGGCTCCTGCTTTTTCCTTATTACCAAACTCTCATAAGCTTCCTTGGCACCGCTATAATTATATTTTTGAAGAAATCTGGCTATAATGGCGATGGCCTGAAGTTCTTTGATATTTCTGGCAGCAACACTTGCGATCCTGTTCGTAATATTGGGATTGATATTATTATCCTCATTTTGAGAAAAGAGGCTATCTACAGGATAGTATTCTGCATTCTTCTGTTTCTGCTGTGGAAAGGGATTCTTAACTTGAAACATCTGGCAAGGCACATTTTTTATACTCTTCAGTATATAAAGAGCCGCCTTCATAGCGGGAGTTCCAGAAGAGATATTGATAATCAGATTAATATCTTCGCCAAATCTTTTGGTTATCTCGTCAATGCATCTTTGATAATCGTCATAAAATGCATCCATATCTATAACATCATTACCGGATACGCGACTCCTGATGACCTCTATATTCTGCGCTGAAAAACTTGTCATCTGAAGATGCTCGGCAAGAAGAATCAATGCCTTACGGTATCGGTCATCCTCTTCAGACAGTTCGAAAATATCATCTGTCATATAAAGATAAACATAGTCCGGCTGTTCTTTTCTGAATATATGCAGAAGAGAGCCGTCATGAACAACTCGTGTCTTCTCTTTGATTCTATCACTTGTTGTATTCTCCGTTGAAGGAATCGCTATGATAGACATGGGATCGGTATAACCGATCGGGCTGAAAAGAATCTTGATCTTGCTCTCGGCCATATAAGTATCTCCTTGATAATATCACGTAATGATGTCGAACATTCCACATCCCAAAGCCGTTTTCTCGCCTAATCCCGTCTGATATAGAAAGTCCAGATACTTTCTATCTCCTTTAAGCAGAAATTCACCGTCATAGACTATGACACGGTATGATTTCTCTTTATCTCTATCGACTTCTATTTCATTTTTTTTCGCTGTACCCGGAAAAAAGAGAATCTCTATGTCAGAATCAGGTGGTTCCCCATAGACAGCTTCATATTCCCGCTTAAAATTATCCTTAATCGATGAGTAAAAGACATCTGAATTGGGACCAAAGGCAATAGTCCCTTCTTTTTGTCCATCTCCTGTCAGAGTTTTCCTGACACAAATAGGTGAACATGTTCTGATTCGGATTTCTTGTGACTCGACTGTCGGATTACTGATTTCCAAATCAATATCATCAAACTTCACAGAACCTATTTGAAGCTTATTCTCGGCGATACTCTTTTTAATTGCATGTATAAAAAACGGTTCTACAGAACGGATTCTAAAATCGACATTCCGCTCATAAGTGCAAAAGTCTCCGTTTTGAACTCCGATTCCTCTTAATACGCTGAAAGTAAAAGGCTTAAATGGCCTATTTTTATAATAGTATCCCTTATCATGAATAAACGAGCCATATTCCGGGTAAACGTGTTTTATGGAATTATAGATTGCCGCCCTCATCATATAATGACAGTCTATAGGCAGACTGATAGGCTTCGGTATGTTTATTCGAACATGTAACTGCATACTTTCACCTCGCCTTCATAGATTAGTGTAGCATACTTTCGCAGATTTCACAGAAAATCTTAACTTTTGCACTTTTTTCCGAAATACAGGATGCGACCGATCCTATCATGTTGTATTTTGAGATCGGTAGAACTCTGAAAGCCAAAAGATTAAGTATAGAAAGGGCCAAGAATAATGATTCGCTTGCATTTCTCAAATTCAAAAAAAGCAGATATTCTATGTCACAATGGTATTTTTCATGCAGATGACGTATTTTCATCAGTTCTCCTGTGTGAAGTATTTGATCGCCCACTCAGGATCTGCCGAACCAATTGCATTCCGGATAACTTGTCAGCCAATACGATAGTATTCGATATCGGATACGGGAAATATGATCACCACCAAAAAGGTGGCAACGGTGTGCGAGAAAACGGTATTCCCTATGCTTCTTTCGGACTGCTGTGGAGAGACTATGGAAAAGAATTTTGTAAAAAAATCGGTCTTGATCCGCAATTTGGAATGTTGGAGTTCGATCGTTTTGTCGAGGGAATCGACGGATATGATAACGGTCTTTTCCACGAAGAATCGACTCCAATCATGAATATTTCCCAGTGCATCCGTCAATTTAATCCACCTTGGGAGGCTAACTCTATCAAAGTCGAAAACACTTGTTTCCTTAATGCCGTTAAGTTCGCTGATGTCGTTTTCCAAAATACTATAAATGGAATCAAATCCAGATATCATGCTCGCTCCGAGCTCTTGAAAGAATTGGAAAAAACCTCTTCCGACACCATGATCTTACAACGCTTTCTTCCCTATTCTGCTTGTCCAGAAATGAAGGGTAGGATCAATAAAATCATTTATCCCTCACTAAGAGGAGGTTTTAATCTCCAGATAATCAGTTCAGAATATCGCCTCCCGAAGTCTCTTTCGGGATTAAATAGTGAAAAACTCCAAAGAATAACAGGAATCCCTTCTGCCGGATTTGTATCTAATAACGGTCGCCTTTGCGGTACCGGAACAATCGAAGATGCCCATAAATTCCTTAAGTTGATTGAAAATATAAAACCGTGAATCGACTCTATTTCTTATTATAAATGTCGAGTATAATATAATTTAGTTAGCAGATTGTTTTCTCTATTCGGGGGAGGCGCTTATGCCAAAACAAACAGATAAACATCTTCGGTCATCCAAAGCTTCACCGGCTTCAAATACTGCGCGTGGTCAAAGGCATCAATACAAAAACATCTCTCCAAGAAAATTCAATCTTTATGTAAATCTTCTCTACGATATTTATGTAGAAATGTGGAAGAATGGTAAGCAGCTTGCCACGCTCCATAATAATATGAATCCGGCGAATTTCACCGAGTTTAAGAAACAGCTTTCCTCCGCGATTGGCGAAGGAAAGCTTGGAACTACCGGCCCGATCGGCCTTTACTGGCACACTGAGAACACCGCCGATTCCAATCCGCTTTTTTCTCTTTATGAGATGCATAATTCGAATCATCTATTCGATTATCTTTATGTATTGATTTTACTCTCTCTCGAGAAAATTGATACTTCAGACTACTTGGAACGTGCTATTAAACCCGCCTGTGATTCTTGCGGTTTGCGTGAAGTTTGTAAATACATAAGAAAAATACCCTCCAAAAAAGATGTATGTCTGTTCGATGATATTCTCCCAGATCCGCGTGACCTTTCTCACCCTTACTTTTCAATGGATTTAATTTTTGATTATTTGTATCTATTCTTCGTAAACGACCTTACTCACTTGCCAGATAGTATTGAGAAAGACATTGGTGTTATAAAACAAAGACATCTGCACATTGATAACAAAACTAAAAAATCACGATTGGATTATCTGTGCAAATGTGGCTATTTGGAGAAATCACAAGAAGTAACTAAAAAAGCATTCTATCGTCTACGCAGGAATAATCTTTTAGCTTTAGTTCGTAAGGTTTCAACAATAGATTCAAATGTGAGCTCCCCAACCGAATACTCTGAGGAATATAATTTCTTTGCTTATCGTTTCCTCTCAATGCTTGACTTTTTCTCTGAGACATTTCCTCTGGGTGAAGTTGGTTATCGACTCGCTCAAAATCTTTGTGTTAAGGACTACGAGTCGAAAAAAGCATTCCGATATAAGCATAGATTCATTTTAAATGCTCTAAACGATTTCAAGTTGATAGACATTCTTTTTGCAATTCAAAATGGTTCTTTCCTCGAAGTAACATTTACAGATAAATCTAAGTTCTCACCCCTTATGCCTCTTCAAATTCGCATCAGCGGTACTGATGGACGGGAGAAACTAGTTTATTTCCATCCGGAACAGCATGAGATACAATCTTTTTGTTTAGATAGTGTATACGATATTACTCTCCTATCGGAGAAAGAATCACCTGTTCTAAACTCGAATACGGAACAAGAGCTACGCAAGGCAAGAACAATACTAGAAGATTCATGGGGACTTGATTTTGACGATATTGAAGGAGGTAACTGTTTAAAAAAAGCACCCTATCCAGTAAAAGTTCATGCTGAATTGTCTTTTCCATCTAATAGTCCACAGCAATTCAAAACAAAAGGTGATCCCGTAGAATACTTGAAGGAAAAATTACTACGTGAGTCTGACGGGCTTCCATACAGACTAAATAAGTTCGGTGATAAGGACACTGTTGTTTTCAATTGTTCGGTTTCAAGCTTCGAAGAATTCAAAAACTGGTTGGGACAATATATTCAATTTGTAAAATCAATCGGAAAAACGGCTGAAAATACCATAACCGAACCTGATCCGCATGATCTCCCTTTCGCTTCCTATTTGACAGAAAGAAACAGTATCGAGGGGCTTCGTCCTAGTACGGATCTCCTATATAATGAAATCTCCAATTCTGTTTTTTCTTTCGTGTGGAGTTGTTTCGAATATAGGGAACTTGACGGAACTGACACTCTTAATGAGGAAATAAGTGTTTTTTCAAACAATCAGGAGAATGAGAAGTACGTTGAACCGGTCATCAGCCTTTACCATCTCCTTCGCAGTTTCTTTCCTTCCAATTCATATATTCACCTCCCGCTAAACAAACTCGAGGTCAATTATCTATTCGATATTGCCAGGTCTCCGTTTGCTGCTCTTTTCCTTGAGCCTTCGGAAGTCAAAGCCTTCCAAGAAACAAGCGGGGCATTATTATCTTCATACTCAGAAACAACATGGTATACGGAAGATTATCAATTGCCGATCTTCGATTTAAATAGGGATATTGTCTTCTGCCATCTTCAGAAAGATAAAGCCATCGATCCAAAACTTGCCTCAAATGTTCGAAAGATATTGGCTTCTATATATTCTCAGAAGATTTGTCACATCCATTATCTGAATAACAAGTCCGCCATCGATTCAAATAGTGGTGATGTTCTTTTCGACTCTCTCTTCTATTCGAACCGCGAAAACACCATTCGAGCATATGCGTATCGTTTCTCCGAAGATCAGGAGCGCAACTTTGGTCGAACACTTCGTGTGGACAAAATCGAATTCGACGATACTTACAAAAGTACTATAGGACGCCTTTCGAAAAAACAGATCCGTGAATGTAAGAATGTCGTAAATGATATGATCTTCAGACAAACCGCATCGCCAGTTTCACTAAGTGAAGTTAAAGTCGGTCTGATTGGTATGAAGCCCTCTGAGATGGAAAAATTTCTCCACGAAATTTCCTACTACACCGTGGAAAATGTGAAAAGGAGAGAATATTTCAATTCCGAAAGCATAGCTAAACTTGTAAAACTCTGCGCCATAGATCTGGATCGCACAAGCGAACTTGCCTCCTTTGAGATTCTCCGGGAGAATAATAGTTCTCATCCTGAAACCTGCAAGCCGGATCCAGACACACCAATCGATTTTGAATCATCAAGAGGAAGAAATCCTCAAAGAGTAATTTTCAAGTTCAAGAACAGCAATGATTCATCTTCCGCTTCAGAAAGCAGAACTATCTCTGCCTATGCAGAAGATATCTCTCACGTTGTTCTATCCAACGCGCTTCGATTCTATCTTCCTTGCGTCGTTCCTCTAGAATATGAGAATCTTTTCGAATACGTAGTCACTATAAAGTACCCAGAGAATGATTTTAGCGAAATCGCTGACATACTACACAAGTATAAGGACATCTTTGTTCTTATAGACGAGAAGTCTAAAGACTACCTCACTGATGACGGAAGAATCAAACGTGTATTTCAAGGAACCAAAGACATCACAAACGGAATCATTAACAGGACACATTCCGTCCCACTTAAAATTCTTCTTGCCCACGAATCCCTCGACCTTGGTCATCCGGTCTGCGACAGTTTTGCTGAGGAAGACTTCAGCTTCACCTAATACCCCTTCATCCCGACAAGAAATTCTCATGTGCAAATGTAACACAGCGGTTTACATTTCCCGGGAATACGGCGATGTACGGTCCTGCTCGGAAAGGATAAGATCCTCTGCTCACGGATCGATATCTTCTTTATTATATCGAAAAGAACTGCCATGATATAATGTTCCTAATTGCAATCTTTTACTAGGCAGAGTTGGAGGAACAAGGTGATACGGTTTAGTGTGACGGAAAACGGAATTCGGGTAAAGAAGAGTCTGATCTCGTCGGTGGAGATCCCTTTTG
>Ga0310691_10003734_pt1 | contig 17880 bp, 22 predicted proteins | sample 176DNAGHGlowgp2_FD_203887 | JGI IMG/M metagenome (GOLD analysis project Ga0310691, IMG submission 203887) | Sheep rumen microbial communities from Palmerston North, Manawatu-Wanganui, New Zealand - 1766 DNA GHGlow gp2 (v2) (version 2) | ecosystem: Host-associated > Mammals > Digestive system >...
CCATTGAAGACCTGAAAAAGACCTACACCAAGTTGGCAGAGGAGATGTCCCTGTTCGACCTGAGTTCTTACGAGAAGCAACTGGCAGAGTTTACCAAGAACGAAAACGCTGCGCTGGAGACTATCGCAAAGGCCAAGGAGAAGGGACTTATCACGGCTGAACAGTACGAGGCTGACCGTCTGAAACTCACCAAGCACTATGCCAAACTGCGTGAGGAGGCTGAGATTGCTGAGGCTAAGCGCGTTCGCGGCGTTGAACTGGAGTCGATGGATATCAACTACCAGTTGCAACAGGCCAAGTTACAGCAGCAGTACGACGAGAAACTCATTTCTGAGGAAGAGTTCAACAACCGCAAGAAGGAACTTCACAGCACCTTCGTGCAGGATTACATTGACCAGATTCAGTTCATGCTGGATACTGAGAAGGACCTTACCGATGAAGAGGTTCTGGACCTCACAAACAAGATAAACGAAGCGCGCGCCAGTCTTGTAGCGCCTCCTGAGGAGAAGGGTGATAGTCTTACCAAACAGATTTCTGATGCTATCAACGCCTCAGCAATGGCCCTGAATGACTTCTCTGACAACCCTGCGTGGGGTAAGGTACTCCAGAACGTTGCATTGATTGCAGCCAACTGGGATACACTTCACGAACAGATGAAGAAAGGCGGTACTGAGGCATTCACTGCATACGCACAGGTTGCAGCAACTGCGTTCGCGGCTATCGGTAACATGCTTAACGGACTTGCGGCTGAGATGGATACTTCCAATGAGGAAGGATTCGAAAGCCAGAAGAAGATGCAGATTGCTGGTGCTACCATGAACATGCTTTCTGGTATTGTAAGCGCTTGGGCTAGTTCAATGCAGTTAGGTCCTATTGCTGGTCCTATCTTGGGTGCTGTGTTATCTGCGATGATGCTTGCTACTGGTATTGCCAACATCGTTAAGATTAAGAACACCAAGTTCGAAGGCAAGGGTCCTACTGGAGGCGCTGCGAGTCCTTCTACGGGCGCTATCAGCAACGTCATTGCACCTGTTCAGTATACTCAGGATGTACAAGGTGCTTCTATCGAGGGTGCCATCAAGGATACGAAAGTCTACGTGACGGAAACGGACATCACAGACACCCAGAATCGCGTATCAGTAACGGAGAATGAAGCCCGTTATTGATGCGCTTCGCATTAAAACGATATTAACTGTGTAGGAAACGACGATGAAAGTATTTTACATCAACATAGACGAAATGGACGGGACTGGTATCGACGCTATCTCATTAGTGGACGTACCAGCGGTTCAGCGTAATTTCCTTTGTTTCGGCGAGGAGAAGCCTGTGAAGTTAAACTTCGATGACTCCAAGCACATCATTACTGGTGTGGTTTGCCTCGCTGACACCCCGATTTACCGCTACAACGAGAAGTACGGAGAGTACTACGTTGTCTTTACCAAGGAGACCATTCAGAAGATGGTGGAGAAGTTCGCCCGCATGGACTTGTTCAAGCAGGTTAACCTCCAGCACGACGATGAGAAGTTCGTTGACGGCATCTACATGATTGAGTCTTACATCGTGAACAGCGAGAGGGGAATCGCCCCAGTGGAGTTCGCGGACATCCCAGATGGATCTTGGGTAGCCTCTTACAAGGTGGATAACGAGGAACTCTGGAAAGAAATCGTGAACGGCAACAAATTGAACGGATTCAGCCTGCAAGGTTTGTTCAACCTTTCACCTGAGAAGTTCGAAGAGGCTGAGGCCCCAAAGGTCGAGGAGAAGAGTTACGACGAATGGTTAAGTGAAATCATACAGTAAAACAATGAATACAAACGTTCTTAAACTTTGGAAACAGATGCTGAAACTGGCCGAGATTGAGACTGACAAGGCCGTTCTCATCGTAGACGGCGACCTGGAAGTCGGCTTGGAGGTATTTGTTCAAAAGGAAGACGGTTTTGTACCTGCTGAGGACGGTGAGTACGAGGCTGAGGACAAGGTTATCGTAGTAGCAGAAGGCAAGGTTGTTGAGATTCGCCTGAAAGAGGTTGAGGAACAGCCGAAAGCCGAGGAACCTGCTGAGGAACCTGCACCTGAGGCACCCGCAGAGCCAGTTGCACAGGCAGAGGAAGAACCCGAACCTGCATCTGAACCCGATGAAAAAGACGCAAGGATTGCTGAATTGGAAGCAGAACTTGCAGAGAAAGAAGCCAAGATTGCCGAGTTAGAGGCAGAGTTGGCAAAACAAAAAGAGGCACTTGAGATGTCAGCCGCAGAACCAGCAAAGGAGGCTGTTAAGCACGCTGAGAAGCAAGGCGCATTGAGGTACTTCGCTAACTAAAGACAAAAAACACACAAACACAATGGCAATTAGCACATCTGGCTTGACAGCCTATGTAGAGGAACAACGTCTTCCTCTGATTCGTAAGACTATTTTTGCTGCACCGTCTGTGAAGTTCTTCAATCTCCAGACTGGTATCAAACACAGTGCAGCCCTGAACATCCTTTCTACCGATGTAGAGTTCGGTGACGGCGCCGCTTGCGGTTGGAACGAGGCAGGTACTAGCGAGTTCTCGCAGCGTATCCTGGAGGTAGGTAACTTCAAGGTTAACATGTCGTTCTGTGACAAGGCGATGTTGAAGTACTGGACTGGTTATCAGGTACGTGTAGCCGCTGGTCAGAAATCGCTTCCGTTCGAGGAGGATTTCGTTAACGGCGTTATCGACGGCGTAAAGAAAGCAATGGAACACAACATCTGGCAGGGTGTTAAGGCGCAGGACCGTATGGACGGTATCTTGACTATCCTCGCAGGTGAGAGTGACGTAATCACTCCGAGTGTATCTAGCGCAGACACCATCTATGACAAGACCCTTGCTGCTTACAAGGCTATCCCTGCAAGCAAACTGGACAAGGCTGAAATCTTCATGGGTGTAGACGCTTTCCGCGACCTCGTTCTTGAGTTGACCGCTAAGAACCTCTATCATCACAATCCTGCCGTAGACGAAAGCCTGGAGATTATCCTTCCTGGTACTTCTACCAAGGTTCACGGTGTTGCTGGTTTGAACGCTTCTGGCGCTATCGTAGCCGCTGACCCTGAGAACATCTACTACGGTGTTGACATGGAGGGTGACGACGAGAAGTTCGACCTCTGGTACAGCCAAGACAACCAAGAGTTCCGCCTGGCAATCAACTTCAACGCTGGTGTACAAGTAGCATTCCCTGACGAGATTGTACTTGTAGCCTAATCTAGGCCCAGGACATCAAAGAAGACGGGGCGGCGTTCCCGCGTCGCCCCTCTTAATTAAACAGACAAAAACGCAATACAACAATGGCTTGTAATTCATATACATTAGGTGGATGGAATGACGCCTGCAAACAATCATCATTCGGTGGTATTAAAAGGGTGTTTATTGCGCTTATTGACGATGTAGAATCAACGTCTGTGGACAGTTCTTCTAATCTGTTGACGCCTACGATGGTGACAGGCAAGAAATTCAAGGAGTACAAACTCTTGAAGTCTACTGGTTCTTTGACTTCTACATTGAACACTAGCGAGACATCTGCATCCTACTTCACAAACGAGGTTACCATTCAGTTTATGAAGATGGAGACTGGTAAGCGCATCGAGATTATGGCGATTATGATGAGTTCTTGCGCAGTGGTAGTTGAGGATGGTAACGGAAAACTCTGGTACCTCGGTAAAGACAACTACGTTGAATGCACCGCTGGTTCAGCACAAACTGGTACGGCAGTTGCAGACAGCAACCACTACGAGTTGACTCTGACGGATACTTCTGCCGAACTGCCTTACGAGGTAGATGCAGACGCATTCCACGGGTTGTACGACCCAGTAGCGTAACGCATAAGACATCAAATTAGGAATAAAGGGGGTTGAGAGTAACCGATAAGGCAACTCCAACCTCCTTTTTCTATCAAACAAAACATAACAACACGGCTATGATATATATCAGCGAACTCAGCGGGCACATTGACATCCCGCGTCACGGTAACACTTCGTCAACTGGTTTTACCGTTGAATTATCATCAAACCTCACAGGTGATATTACCATAGTTGAAGATGGTGAAAATGTTTCTGCATCGCCCCTGTTCTATAGACTGGCGTTGGGCGACCTTTCATCCCTGGAAACTGGCGAGTACAAGTACACATTGTACGGTGACTATGCACAGGTCTTAGAGACGGGTTTGCTTACGTTCGGAGACTATCACAGGACGCCTGTAGTAAACAACACTTTTAACAAGCAAAAGATACAATACAATGGATAACCTGAAATTCGGTATATTCGATTCGCCTGTCAAAGTGGTTCCGACCTTTGTTGAAAAAGAGAACTCAGGTAAACCTTATCTGAGTTACGGACAAGACAACAGATTCCCGAACTATCTCTGGGAACTCTATCTACGTTCTGCACTCTTGCAGTCTATCGTAGAGGGCACGGCGAACTACGTAGGAGGAAACGGCCTGGTGTTTGCCGAAGCGCCAACAATTCAACGCCTGAAAGAAGAGGCTAACGCCGACGGTGAGACTCTTGAAGACATCATCAAGAAGATTACCGCTGACTACCTTATCTTCGGCGGTTTCTCCCTGCAAATCATATACAACAAGTTAGGTGAAATCAATGAGATTTACTGGCTTGACTTCCGTAATGTCCGACTCAACAAAGAGGGGGACAAGGCTTACTATTCCGAGGACTGGATTAAGCACGCGAACGACTACACAGTCTACGACGTGTTTGACCCGAAGGCGGAGAAGAAGCCTAAGACCTCCGTGTACTACTTCAAAGGCCACATCTCTCGCGGCGTATACCCGATTCCCCGTTACAACGGTGCATTGAACGCCATCGAGACGAGTACCGAAATCAGCAAGTTCCACCTGAATTCCATATTAAACAACTTCTCAGGGAACTTCATCATCAACTTCAACAACGGCCAGCCTACCGAGGATGTACAGGAGGACATTGAACGTCGCATCAAACAGAAATTCTCTGGTGCAGACAACGCGGGCAAGTTCCTTGTATCGTTCAACGACAGCAAGGACAACGGAGTTACCGTAGAACGCATCCAGGATGACCAGTTTGACAAGAAGTATGAGAGTCTGCGTACGGACACGTACAAAGAGGTTTTCGTAGCCTTCCGCGCGATACCTCAGTTGTTCGGCTACAGCCTTGAAGGAACGGCGTTCAACAAGCAGGAGTTTACGGAAGCGTTCGAGTTGTACAACAAGACGACCGTACAACCTATTCAAAGGGACTTGAAACGCACCTTCAACAAGATATTCGGCGTTGATGCAGCGTTTGACTTCGTTCCGTTTGAACTTTCAAAAACTGAGGAGGCATAACTATGGCAAAAGTATTTCTAATAAGCGCGAAGACACTCAAGGAGAACTCGGTTATCAACAACAACGTTGACGAGATGTACCTGTTGCCTGCTATCGAGTACGCACAGGACGCTGGCTTGCAGCCTCTCCTTGGAACCAAACTGTACAACAGGTTGATGGATCTGGTTGAATCCCGTCGGATACTCCAGGAAGAAGACTACAAGTTGCTACTGGATGAGTATGTTACTCCGTATCTGCTGAACAAGGTGACTGCGGATATTCAGATTCCGCTGGCCTTCAAGGTTAGGAATCAAGGGGTGGTTCAGCAGACGGGTGACAATACCTACACGCCGTCAATGCACGACCTGCAATACGTCATCCAGAACTACGAGAACAAGGCTACGTTCTACAGCAAGCGTCTTTCTGACTATCTGTGCGCGAACAGGTCCAAATACCCTGAGTACTGCAAGATTGATTCGTCAGCAGACATGCACTCGAATCCGAAGGCGTACAATACAGGCATTTATCTGGGATAAAGGAGGTGAACCATGGAATATGTAGTAGAATTTACTGAACTCATCAATGTCATCAAGTGGGTTGCTGCACAGCAGAATCCTGTTCACTCGGTTTACGAGGGTGACGTCTATGAGAACTGGAATAGCGCTGAGGCCAAGTACGGTAGCGTCAATGTAGGACTGCAATCCGTACAGTCGAATGACACGCTTACGACATACAGGTTCATCCTTTACTACGGAGACCGCTTGTTACAGGACAAGAGTAATGTCAATGCGATATACGCCGATGGAGTCAACGTACTCCAGACGATAGTGAACAACCTGAACAACGTTCACGGCGTGGAGGCTACCACTTCGGTTGAGTACACTCCGTTCGAACAGCAGTTCATGGACTACCTGGCTGGCGTATACGCTACTGTTGACGTTACCTGCGAGAGTGTTCTCGGTACCTGTGGAGACCTCTTGTCAACGGATTGGCGCCTTGGTATGGCTTTACCTGCAACCCTTTCATAAAAACAAACACTAAACTACAATGGCAAAGAAAAAACTTAGAGAGGACTACCGTGACGGCGAACTCTACCACGGAGAAGACGTCAATGCTATCACCAAGCGTGTCAACGAACTTGATGATACCTCTGTTGATATTACCAATGTTCTGGAAGGGAAACAGGATAAACTGACCGCTGGTGCCAATATCACGATTGACGAGAACAATGTCATCAGCGCGAGGCCTCAGGACCTGAGTCAGTACGCGCTTTCGGCTGATGTGGCTACCGAACTGGCCAAGAAGGCGGATGTAAGTGCGCTGACTGAGTACCAGGAGGCAACGAATGCGGCCATCTCTGCTAACACCAGGGACATCGAGATACTGGACAACGGCAAGCAGGACAAACTGACTGCGGGTGAGAACATCACTATCGAGAACAACGTTATCTCGGCGCAGCAACCAGACATGAGTCCATACGCACTGAGTGCTGATGTAACAACCGAGTTGTCGAAAAAGCAGGATACTCTTACGGCTGGTTCTGGCATTTCTATCGTGAATAACGTGATAAGTGCACAGCAGCCTGACCTTAGTGAGTACGCAAAACAGTGCGATGTCATTCTGGTAGGTTCTGATATGGATGGAGACAAAATAGACTGGTCTCCTACTACAGGTATGACTACACCAGGTGTGTATCGTGCATTGCTGTACGTAGCAAACCAGTTAATCACTGACGAGATGATTGTTCAGTACTTCGGCAGTGTAGAAGAGTTCCTGACATATTGTTCACAGAACGGCATCAAGGTAATAAGGGATGAGGCGCAATCTGGATACCTGGTTGTTGAGGCGGAAGTCGCAATGAGAATGACAGTAACCAACTACGTTGTTGGTAGTTTAGTGCAGTCATTCACTTATGACTACAGTTTTGCAAAGCACATGTATGAAAGGGTGTTCGACCAGAGTAGCAATTCGTGGTCTACCCAGTACTACAGGTTCTTGTCAGGTAACGACTCCGATGATATAAGCAGCGCATTTAAGAGAGATGTTACATTCTCGCGTCGTAAGATAGAGGAACTCCTCGCTTCTAAACAGAACAACCTTACTGCTGGAACGAATATCACCATCCAGAACGGGGTTATCTCGGCGCAGCAACCAGACCTCAGTCCGTACGCGTTAACGTCAGAGGTAGAAAGTGCTATTTCTCAAGTAGAAGAAAGCAAACAGGACAAACTCTCGGCAGGTACTAACATCACCATCCAGGACAACGTCATAAGTGCTACGGTACCAGACGTTTCTGGAAAGATGAACAAGGTTGACTACGAGGTTGCCTACACGCTTCCTTCTGGTGCTATCGACCTGAGTCCGCTTAACAACGTGCTTACGCCTGGCATCTACAACCTGAAAGTGAACTCATTCATCCCGAACACGTCTTACAACGGCGTTCTGATGGTAGGAAGACAAGGTAACTCCTTCTCGCAAGAGGTGGTTATCTCAGGTTCCCAAACTCAGGTGCTGAAACGCGCTACCAGCAACAGTGGATCCACCTGGACAACGATGTACGCTGGCTGTCTGGCACACGTAAACGACAACAGTGACGGGAATGGATACGGCGGTATCAACGAGACCTACTCGGCAAATAAGATTCTGACTCTCATTGACGAGAAACAGAACCAACTTACCGCTGGAACGAACATCACTATCGTGGACGATGTCATCAGTGCACAACAGCCTGATTTAAGCCCGTACGCGCTTTCTGCTGATGTGGCAACGGAATTGTCCAAGAAGGTCGATACAAGCGCTTACACGCAAGATAAGGCGGCAATGCAGGCCTCTATCTCGGCTAACACCACTGCTATAACTCAGTTGCAGCAGTCTAAGCAGAACAACCTTAGCGCTGGAACTGGTATACAGATTCAGAACGACGTTATCAGTCTGACTGGTTCGGGCGGTGCGATGATTGACGATACGACAACAGGTTCAACAACGGCCTGGAGTTCACAGAAGATTGTCAATGAGATGGGTATAGGCCTCATAGACCTTACCAACAGCGGCAACGCAATTCGATTCTAACGAAAAAACAACAATAAACAATGCAATACGATTCAGATTACGAAGTAAGGTTGGCAACCCTTGCAGCCTTAGGTGGTAACACGGGTGTCACATACGATTCTGTATACGAGATTGACCTCGAAATCCTCCGCCTCACCGAACAAGGTGGGGGCGGTGGAGGCACAGGTACGTCCATCGACGATACAGTTACATCTACAACCAAGACCTGGAGTTCAAGCAAAATCAACAACGAACTTGCTGGCAAACAGGGTGCACTGACGGCTGGTGACAATATCACCATTACCAACGGTGTTATCTCTGCTACAGGCGGTGGTGCGGACATCGACGATACAGTTACATCTACAACCAAGACATGGAGTTCAAGCAAGATTAGCGGTGAACTCGACGGCAAGCAAGAGACCCTCACCGCAGGTACCAACATTACCATCTCCAACAACGTTATCAGCGCCCAGCAGCCTGATTTGAGTGGTTATGCCACGAAGGACGAACTAACTGGTTATGCGACAGTCGAAAGTTTAACGAACGGGTTAGCGCAAAAGCAAAATACGCTTACGGCTGGCACAAATGTAACGATACAGGACGGCGTTATTAGCGCTACTGATACGACATACACGGCAGGTAACGGTATATCCATCAACAACGGTGAGATTTCAGCAAATCTGACAGGTTACGCTACCAGCGAGGACCTGAATAACGGCCTTTCGTTCAAACAAGACACTCTGACGGCTGGTACTGGCATTAACCTCGTTAACTCAGTTATCTCTGCCGAGTCGGAAATCGACGACCTACACGCTGGTTCTGCAACTACCTACTCATCCAACAAGATTATCGAGTTGACTCAGGGCCTTGGCTTCGACGTTGAGATAGTTCAGGCGCTTCCGCAGACAGGCGACGCACAGACCATCTACATGCTTCCGAAGGCTGACTCAGCGGCTACAGACGTGTATGACGAGTACATCTACACGAATAACGCCTGGGAGAAGATTGGTAACACGCAGACAGACCTCAGTCAGTACTACACCAAGTCCGAGACGGATACGCTGCTTAACGGAAAACAGACCACGCTGACCGCTGGTACTGGCATCCAGATTGTCGATAACGTTATCTCTGCAACAGGTGGAGGCGGAACAGCGTTGTATGCTGGCACTAACATAAGCATCGTTGACAACAAGATTAACGCAAACGGATACAACTGGACTACTCATACGTATTATAAGCAATTCAAGGTAGATTATGGCCTCAACACTGGTACACATGTTTTATTGGGATTTTCTAATTCATTCCCTTATACTGGATCCAGTTACACGTATTATAACCCATACGGAAGTGTAGCCATCGGTGTAAAGAATACTCTTGGTTATTCGTTTAATTCAGGTTCACAAATGTCCAGATGGTCAGCAATCGCAATGGGTTACAGCAACTACGCTAGAGAAAAATCGTCTGTTGCGATAGGTACAGGATGTTTAACTGATGTTTGCGGGCAAGTTTCTATTGGTGCATTCAACGCAACACACGGAAGCGGTAATGATGACATGAAGACGTTTGAGTCAAGTGCAACAACTCTTATCGCATTTGGTGCTGGTACGTGCAATGGACTCCCATATACAAGGCCTGATAGTAGTAATATAAGCGGTATAAGTCGTAAAAATGCCATGGAGATTATGCGTAATGGTGACATCTACGTATACGGCGCAGGTGGATACGATGGTAAAAACCTCTCTGGTTCTACCCTCCAGCAACTCCTTGCAGGTGGAGGCGGAGGTGGCCAGTCTCTGAGTGCAGGTACGAACATCAGCATCCAGAACGACCTTATCAACGCGCTTGGCTATGAGTACGACTCTACGCTTAACGCAGTTAAGATTGGTGAAGGTCTGAACGCTTCTGGTAACAACTCAGTTATCGTTGGTCAGTACAACCGCAGTCGTACGACCTCTTCGGGTGATACTATCTTCGCGATAGGTGTAGGTACTGGAACTGACAACGCAAACCGCGTCAACGCTATCGAGACCCTTAGCAACGGTAAGACCTATGTCAACGGTGTAGGTGGTTACACGGGCCAAGGTATGGCTAACACTAAGCCGTTGGACGAGGTTATCAACGAGATTAGCACAGTTGCTAACGCTGCGGCTACGATTGACGACTCAGCATCGTCTTCTACAAATGTCTATAGTTCTCAGAAGGTAGACCAGTTGCTGTCAGGTAAGCAAGCATCGCTTACCGCTGGAAATAACATTACCATCAGCAATAACACGATTAGCGCGGCTGGTAACGTTGCATCCACAAGCGTGTTTACCATCTGGTCTGGAACACAGGCACAGTACGACGCCCTTTCGAGCCACAGCAACGACGTTCTTTACCTGATTAAGTAATTTACAGCCATGATAGCATTAGGAAGTACATCATTATCAAAAATCTATTTGGGTAACACTGAGGTGGTGAAAGCCTACCTCGGTGCAACCCAGATATGGCCTATTGTATCATTCAATGATGCTGTCCGCTTTACGTCAGACAAAGGTATATCTAGCGTTGGATTCTCAAATCTGCCGTCCAACTATTCGGCTGAGTACTCTCTCAACAGCGGTGCTACCTGGAATACGTTTGAGTCAACTACTTCTATTGCCTTGAGCCAGGGCCAGTCCGTGTATGTCAGAGGAACGTTGACTAATCCATCAACGTCGTCTACAGTGCACATGACTATAACTGGAAACGTATCAGCGCATGGTAATGCCAATAGGCTGATTGATTACGGAAACGAGAGTGATACCACTCTTCCTGGAAATGACGCATTCTATTATTTCTTTGGAGGATGCGACGGTTTGGTTGACGCTTCGGACCTGACATTACCAGCGACGACTCTTACAGCAAGGTGCTACAAGAACATGTTCAGTGGCTGTGAAAACCTAATGTACGGACCTGCCACTCTTCCTGCTACGCATCTGACTGATGAGTGTTACTCGTTGATGTTCGCGTCGGATGATTCATTGCTTGAAAGTCCAGTAATAGTTGATAACTCAACGCATTCTGGTGAACGTCATGCTTACGGAATGTTCAGAGGATGTTACTCTATCGGAAAAGTAACGTGCTTATGGCATCATCCGTACCAAACCTCTGGAACAGAAGACCCGTGGACGACTGACTGGCTTGGTGCAGACGCTGGAACACAGGCTACCAATCCTACGTTGTATCAAAATCCGAACATTACAAAGGAATGGACAGCCAATTCGGCGAATGGTTATCCTAGCGGTTGGACATTGCGTGACTATCAATCATAAGGCATCGGAGGGTGTCTTATGACACTCTCCAGCCATTTAATAGAAAGGAAACTAGAATATGAAAAAGGAGACTGTAGATGCGATGCGACTGGGTATTGTCTGGGTCGCAGCGATTATTGCCTTTCTTGTCGGTATCGCCCTGGTCATAGCGGGTTTCGCAGTCCCTCCGACTGGGGTTATTGACGGAACGGTGTTAACTGCGCTAGGAGAATTGCTGACGTTCTTTGGATCCGTATTCGGCATTGCTGAGTTCACCAAGGTACAGATGGCAAGGATTAAGAATGCTGCGAGTGTGGGACAAGATGAAGCGTAAAGAAAGAAATTGGATTTGAGAGGGGGAAATGGGTTTGGCCTATCTCTCCCTCCATTTTATAAAAAGAAGCGCTGTATGAAGAGATTTTGGGCCTTTGTGGCCATTCTATTCATCCTTACAGGATGTGCAACGAAGAAATACGTCGACAAGAGTGTCATTGAGAACCATGTGGACAGCACATCGGTTGCCTCCAGCGTGACTCATAACGACGTTACGGAGACGACTGACAACGACAAGGTGAAGACGATAGTCATTACTGAGTACGTGACGGTGTATGATACCATTACGAAGTCCTATCCAGTGAAGAGTGTTACTGAGATACGCGAGGAAGACAGAAGCAAGGTGGTTAAGGAAGACAAGTCTGTATCCGCAGACTCTACGGCCACCGCTGTCGCCTCGGACAACTCGGTTAAGAACGACGTTACGGAAGAGAAGAAACAGAACGCCTCCAGTTACTGGTGGGTGTTTGTTCTCGGAATGGCGGTTATGCTGATACTCATCCTGGCCGTCAAACTCGGCTTAAAGTACGTCAAGGCGCACATCGGTATGGTATAAAACAACAATAGAGGCCCGTAGAGGCCCCTATCGTGCGTTCTGGATGGACTTCTCATTTAGACAGTATAATTTATCGTCTGAGTGCAGTAAGTCCTTCCAGAACGCGTTTCTTTGAATTTGCTTCCCTATTGGAATGGGCATCAAAATCAGATATGGGTCTTGGTAGTGTAGTTGACCACCCAGGCCATTTTCGTTATTTCTTTGCCCGTTGTAAGCGTTCTGCAATAGCAGCCTTCTGTTCCTCGCTGAGAACCCTCGGTGTACGGTATGGATTCTTACCTAAGCGGAAGGGCCACAGGAAGCACTTGGTGCAGTTGCATTCCTCTACATCTTTGTCGCTTCCCGCGCAGCAATCCCATTTGCATTTGGCCCTGATGGCCTTAACTGGGTTCTGGTAGTACTGGAAGTTGCCGTTTTCGTCTGTGAATTGGTCTTCGTAATGTAGTTTTGACATAGTTGTGATGTATTAGTGGTTAATAAATCCGTTTGTTGCCGTTTCTTGCCCATTCCTAGCGCATCTCAGCGCATGAACGGTGTTGAGTGGCACAATCCTCCACCCGACTTGCGTTCGTGTCTTAGAACGCAGTTTTATAGGCCGAGTTTCAATTTGAGTTGGTTCAGCATCCGTTCCTTAATCAGCGCGTCTTCGTCTATTGCCGCGAGTCCAGGGTGGTATGCTGTCTGCACCTCAATGGTGATGCGTTTGTCTGTTGCTTCGATTTCGTCATGGTACTCGGTGAAGGTTAGTACCATGGTCTTGTGCTTGAATTCCATTGTGTCTCATTGTGTTCTTCGATTTAGGTTAGTACTCTCTTCTAGGTTCTCTGAGGGTGTACGGGCATTGTGTTTTGAGTTCCCAGGCCTGTCGGTAGACGCTGATGAGTTCTCTCTGTATGGTAGCCGCAGCCTCTTCCAGGTTCTTGATGCGTGTGCATAGTTGGTTGTAGGCAACCTGGTAGTCCTTTTCGGTTACTAGTGGTGTGTTCATCATGTTCTCTTATTTTCCGATTAGTCCTTTCCAGTACGTAACCAGGTTCTTGTCCAGTTTCTCTGGCATAGTCTCAACGATGAAGGTGAGTCTGTCTGGGTCTCTTGTACAGTTGTACTTGCGGCTTAATCCGTTGGCAAGTGATTCCAACTGGCTTTTGCTTAATGGTGCGTTCATTTATCTAACTGTTTTAGGTTTTAGAGGCCAAGTAAGGCCTTGTATAGGTCCGTCAGTGCTTTCGGCGGACGTGAGTCGGCTGTGTAAACCTCAATGGCGTTCAGCCAGTCGATTGGTTGCGGACGCAGGTCCTTGGGATTGATAGCAGCCATCATGCTTTCCGTTTGCGGTTTATCTCTCGGCAGATGAGTTGCATCTCTTCCTTGTTCGCGCCGCGTGCTATGGTGGCTTCCATCCATTCGTTATGTGTCATGTCTATCGGTGTTCTACCTATAAATAGTATCAAAGTTGAAAAAGTGATTGGTATTACTTGTTGTTTACCTTGCGCCAGTACATAACTACGTTCTCAGGTATGAGTTCTCCCAGTTTAACCCATGCATTGTGCCTTGCCTCATCGTCTGTTAATGTCTTTCCGTGCTTCTCGGCTAATCTGAATACTCTCTCCAAGGTGTCACACTGTTTGTGTGCTTCACAGCCTTTACTCTGCTTGTTGCCTGTGTATGCTGGATTGATGATGATTGAGTTCTTCTCGTTGTCCTTGGCTATCTTCCTGCAATTCTCGATACTCTCGTTCAGCGCCAAGTCAGCCAGGGATACTATCATGTCTACTGGATAACCTCCTTCAATCTCAGTAAAGCACGATGCATCAATGTACATGTTATACAGGAGTTCGTCAGGAGTAATCTCTGGCTTGATAGCACGATGTATCATTCCGTATTCAGTCAGTTTCTTTGTCCTCCATGCTATACCGTACTTGCATGTTGGGATGATGTAAGGCATTCGATAGAAGTCATTTGTGATAATTAGCCATTCCATATCACCGAAATCGACCTTAGTCTGCTTTACTATCTCGTAGCCGCGATGTTCAAATGAAGCCATCAACTCTTCTACTGTCGGTCTTAGCATAAGACTCTCTACTAACTCTTTGTCAAATAAGTTCTTTTCCATGGTTCTATTGCTTGTTTGTGGTTTATACTTTGATTCTGGATGCAAAGATACTACTTTTCTATGGATCTTGCAAGTATTTTGGTCAGTTTTCCGTTTTGTTCACTCATTGTTTAGTGTATCACTCTCTTCTTTATTATAGTTTATAAAGTATATACTATGTATATATCTTATAAAAATTAGAGTGAACAAAACGGAAAGTCTATTTGGAACGTAGTTGATTGAGTATCTCATAAGCCTTAGTCTTCTTACAACCAAGAATGTTCATAACGGTTTTAGCACTCATGTCAGGAGTTATGGAATTCATAAGTTCCTCTTCACGTTTCTTTGATTCATCAATATACCCAAGCCTAACCAAGGATTTATAAACGGTTGTTCTGGCTGGTACACCACAAGGTTTGCCGTAGAACGTAGTGAACTTTACACCATTCAAATAGTACTCCTGGAGTTTTTTATGTACATTGTCAACCGTTACTTCCTTTCCCTCAGATAAGAGTTCCTCTGCTGCGGCTGACACGTAGTCGTTAGAGTTTGACTTCTGCAATCTCTTGTACTCAACCCTCTTGTCTCCTTCAACTGAGTTGTTTATGTACACCTCTTTTGACTTGAAGTGTTCCTTCATGTAGGCTATCATGTCATCCATTTCGATACTCATGGTCCAATAGGTCTTCTCTAGCAACGCCGTTCTGGTTATAGCACCGTCGGAATTGTCAATCATGTTTATGCTGCACCAAATGAGAGTGAGTAACACATCATCCGCGCAGTGAGTAGGAGAGTTATACCTGGCCTTTGTTGCGATAGTAGGCAATACCTTAACCCTGCGCTTGTCTCCATCCGAGTAAGGGACGTACTTGCCTCCCTTGGCTATCTTGGACTTGATTCTCGAATCAAACCCATCCTGCGTACAGGTGAACGTCGAACCAGTATCCTGAACAGGTGCAAGGCACGGCTTCCATCCAAGCATCTGGAAATGGCGTAAAACTTCACTGTCATCAGCCGTCTCAGACAACTCTCTCTGTAACTCAGGAGAGAACATACCTGTAAAATCCTTTCCTTGGCCGTTTCCTTGCGTTCTGGCGGGCTTTCGGTTCACACATGGGTAATCCTTCCTCCACTGTTCCAAATCAGCCTCAGAGACGTCGTAAAAAGCATCGAACGACATAACCTCGACAATAGGCAGTCTGGAAGTGGCTGTAGTTCCGAAGCATCCATCGAACATCTCAAGCCATCCAGATACATCCTCATCCTTGTAGATGTTCTCTTTAATCCATTTGATGCCGCCCTTCTTGTCGTCACCCAGGTGTAACTTGTTCTCTTCTGGATCCATGTATGCGTAGTACTGAATCGTACGTCCAGCGGGAACTCCGTTGCCGTGCATCATCTGGTTCTTATGCTTGCTACAGTGGTCGAGTTCCACCCCGATAACCTTCTCTACCTTGTCAGCCAGGTACTCTGCGAATGCGCAGCAGTTCTCAACTCCTTTGATAACCTCCCTGGTCACATATACAAGGCGGTAGCGACAGATAGGCGTTGTAACCGTCTCTCCGTCTTTCTCCTCCGCAAGCAGGTACGTCATGTGGCTTGTGGTGGTGTAGGCTAGTGTCGGATAAATGTCCTGGTTATCGTCGAATTCGCTTAACAGGCTGCCAAGAGTCTTGTGCTTGATATCAAAGTCGATGTCAATAAAGAAGAACTGCGTGCCAACGAAGTTATCCGTGGTACGTTCCGAACTTGTCATCTTGTTTTTCGTGTAAATTCCTGCCAATGAACGACCCTCTTGGATGCAGCGCACCATGAATGCGAGGTTTGCGTTGCAGTACGTGGAGAAACTCATCTCCCAGTAGTCGGCAGTACCCTGAATGGGTTTGTGGTCATAGCCCTTGTCTGTTACTGATAGGCTTATGCCACTGAAGTTTGTGTCTCTGAATTGCTTCATTTGTTAATCTTGCGTTAACGTTTAGGTTTGTTACTAACACAGTTAGCATGTGTAGAGCCGATTTAGGATGGCTGGTCCTCTTTTCTCACTGAGGTGACGTAAACAATCTCTCCTCTGCGTTCTGCTTTCTTGTAGCCGTTCTGGCCAAGTGCCTGCTTTGCCAATTTACGAGTCTCATAGAAGACTCCTGTAGGTGTGTGAACTAACATATCTGTCTAGTGTGTTTCTACCTATAAATAGTACGATGTTTCAAAAAGTGATTCAAAGTCGTTCTCGACGGCAAAAGTACACATAATTTCTCAAAGAAGCAAATAAACCGCCTCCATCTACCCTATAAATAGTACCATGTTCCAGAAAATAAAAACTGGACCACATCATCACGACGTTGTCCAGCCAATAACTAAAATCATAAATAACATGGCCAGGTAAGGTCAAAGGCGCTTGCGTATGGCCTCCCTGATAGGATGGAAAATGAGATTTCCGATAGTGCTGATGGTAATGAATACGTTCAGCCAGTAGTGTTTCATAGTCTTGTTCTTCATGGTTGTTCTTGTTTGCTTTCACCTATAAATAGTACGATGTTTCAAAAAGTGCAGCCTATCGGGTATAAAACCGACCGATTTCTTGAAGATTGCCTCCAATCGGGTATAATATAAGTGGATCCGCCATCGGATTATTTGCACAATCCAGAAAATATGTGTACTTTTGCATCTGGAATCGGGTAGCAACCTTTCGACCGAAGATTTTTCATGCCGTGACATACGTTAAAACTCCATATATCCGCTACCCGTTCCCTTACTGACATATCTGTCAACCAATATACATTGCGTCTGACTTGTTCCCTACCATAGGATAAGGGGAAAAGTTGTTCTAGTTTCGAGAGTAACTCCGTTGAGATAACGTGGTTACTCCTTTTTTTGTACCTATCCGACCGAAATCGGTTCACACCCCCGTCACTTTTCCAAAGTACGTACTATTTATAGATAGAAGCCACTCCAAAAGCCTTCTAGTGAGAAATCCGTTCTAAGGCGCTAATACTACCTCAGTGGTACAATTACACTGCCGAACGATTAAACACTCCCAGAACGAAGGAAACGGGGCAAGAACAAAGAAATAGACTACACTTAGATAACATGGAAACAAAGAACAACAGAGAAGAGAGGCGATTGAACCTCATCAAAGAGGCCAAGACAGGTAATGCCAACGCAGGCAACCTGCTGGTCAATGAATATAAGGACTTCATACACTGGGCGATGTGGACTACAATAAAGCCTCACATAGAATTTGTTAGGCATGTCCTTGACGAACTGGAGT
>Ga0310691_10003735_pt1 | contig 17878 bp, 11 predicted proteins | sample 176DNAGHGlowgp2_FD_203887 | JGI IMG/M metagenome (GOLD analysis project Ga0310691, IMG submission 203887) | Sheep rumen microbial communities from Palmerston North, Manawatu-Wanganui, New Zealand - 1766 DNA GHGlow gp2 (v2) (version 2) | ecosystem: Host-associated > Mammals > Digestive system >...
GCCGCTGCGGCCCGCGGAGCACCTCGTCCTGCACCACGACGACGTCAAGGCCGCCAACACCGAGGCGCGCCCGGACGAGGTCCGCCCCGCGCGCCGCCGCGCGCCGCGCCTGGACGGCGGCCGCGCGACCGTGCGTCTTCCGGCCCTGAGCTGGAACGTCGTCCGCTTCCTCCCCTGATTCCGCCGGAACGGAACCCGGCCGGGACCGGGCGGAGCTATGCCAGGAGCGCGGCGACGGCGCGGGCGGCGGGGATGGAGGCGAGGCAGGCGCCGGTGCCGAGGGGGCAGTCGCGGCGGCGGCAGGGCGAGCGCGGGCATTCGGGCTCCGCGCGGAGGACGGCGTGGCGGGGTCCGTAGGGGCCCGTCCGGTCGGCGGAGGTGGGGCCGAAGAGCGCGACGCAGCGCACGCCGAGCGCGGCGGCGAGGTGCATCGGGCCGGAGTCGTTGGTGAGCAGCGCGGAGCAGCGGGCGAGGAGCCCTGCGGAGGCGAGGAGCGAGAAGTCGCCGCAGTGGTTGGCGGCGGGGACGCCCGCGGCGTCGACGATCGCCTGCGCGCCGGCGCGGTCGCCGGGGCCGCCGAGGACGTGGACGCGCGCGCCGCGCCCCTCGACGAGGAGGCGGATCGCCTCGGAGAAGCGCTCGGGGGGCCAGTTCTTGGAGGCCCAGCGCGAAAAGGGGGCGACGGCGATGCGCGGCCCGGAAAGGCCGGCGAGGGCGGGCGCGAGCGCGTCGGGGTCGACGTCGGGCACGTCGATCGGGAAGCGCGGCTCGGCGGGGACGGGGAGCCCGAGGTGCCGCAGCACGTCGAAGCATTCGTCGATCGCGTGGCGGCCCTTGTCGCGCCGGCCCGCGAGCTCGGTGTAGAACAGGGACGACCCCTCGCGGGCGAAGGAGGGGCCGATGCGGCGCGGCGCGCGCGCGGCGCGCGCGACGAGGGCGCTCTTGAGCAGGCCCTGGAAGTCGACGACGAGGTCGTAGGGGCCCTCGCGCCGGATCGCGCGCAGGGCGGACGCCCATTCGCGGAGGCGGGAGGGGCGCGGGACGGGCAGCACGCGGTCGACACAGGAGAAGGCGCCGACGAGGGACGCGAAGGCCGGCTGGACGGCCCAGTCGATGCGGGCGTCCAGCCGGTCGTGCAGCTCGGCCGCCGCCGGAAGCGCGTGGAGCGTGTCGCCGAGCGAGCTGAGCTTGACGACCAGGAGGCGGCGGGCCATGGGAGAGGCTACTCCGCGCCGTCCTCCGGCTCGGCCTCGTCGGCGGCCGCGTCGAACGGCTCGGAGGGCTGCGGGTCGTAGGCGGCGAGGTTCGCGTCGAGCCACTCGTCCCACATCGCGGAGCCGGTCTCGGCGGCGAGGCGGTACTCGGCCGAGGAGCGGATCTGCCCCATCTGGGCGGCGGGCCCGGCCTTGCGGTCGACGACCTGGAAGAAGAGGACGCCGTCGGGGACGTCGACGGGCTCCCGGCAGAGGTCGCCGGCGCCGAGCTGCATCATCGCCTGCGCGACGAGGTGCGGCGAGGGGACGGGCGCGGACGGGGCGTAGGCCTGCGTGGCGGAGAAGACGAAGTTGGTGCCGACCGCCATGCCGTTCTCGGCGGCGATGTCGGCGAACGGGCGGTTCTCCTCGAAGCCGCGGACGAAGGCCTCCTGGACGCGGGAGACCTCGGTGCGGAAGGAGCGGGCGGCGGCGTCGGCGCGGGCGGCGGCGAGCACCTCGTCCGCGACCTCCTCGTAGTCGGGGACGCGGGAGGGGCGGATCTCGTCGAGCGCGGCGACGAAGTACTCGCTTCCGCCCTCGTCGCCGAGGACGCCGCTCACGCGGCCGTCGGCGGACTCGAGGTCGAGCGCGAAGACGGCGTCGGCCATGTCGCGGGCGAGCGGGGAGGAGACCGGACGGGCGTCCGCGGCGAACAGCCCGGTGGTGGAGACCGAGTAGCCGTGCTCGGCGGCGGCGGCGGCGAAGTCCGGAACGCCGGAGCCGTCGCGCTCGCGGGAGTAGAACAGGTCGGAGAAGTCGCCGGCGTCGGCGGCCGCGAGCTCGCTGGCGCGCACGGGGAGAAGCTTCGCGACGATCTCGTCGCGGACCTCCTCGAACGGGCGGAGGACCTCCTCCACGTCGTTGGTGCCCTTGACGACGAAGTCGGACTCGTTCTCCTCGTAGTACTCGCGGAGCGAGTCGTCGGAGAACTCGACCTTGTCGCGGTAGGGCGCGGAGGGGAAGCGGACGTACGAGGCGGCGCGGAGCTCGGGGACGCGCCACTGCTCGGAGTGGGCCTCGTAGAAGGCGCGCGCCTCCTCGGGAGAGACCTCCGCGCTGGCGGCGGAAAAGGCGTTGGTGAACGTCGCGGCGACGAGCGTGAACGAGTCGTTCAGGCCGGCGGCGCGAAGCTCGGCGACGGCCGGGGCGGCGTAGGGGCCGCCGGCGACGAGGCGTTCGAGCATGCGGAGCGCGACCTGCGCGCGAAGGATCTCCTGGTAGTCCAGCGGCGTGAGGCCGAGCCTCGCGAGGACGTTGCGGTAGGTGTCGCGGTCGAAGGCGCCCGAAGCGCCCTGGAACGCGGGCTCGCGGTGGATGAGGTCGGCAAGCATGGCGTCCGGAACGACGATTCCCGCCTCGCGGGCGCGGACGATCGCGGCGTAGCGCTTCCAGAGCTCGCGCGGGGCGAAGGCGGAATCGTCCTCGGCGCCGCGGTTCTCGAAGCGGACCAGGTTGCGGACCGTGCGGAAGAGCGCCCCGTCGACCGGCTTTCCGTTCAGCGAACCGAGGCTTCCCTCGGGCGTCCGGTCGCGGCCGAAGAGGCCCATGATGTCGGACGCCCCGAAGGCCACCGCGACGACAATCGCGAAGGCGGCCCAGATCCACTTGTTCTTGACCATGTTGTTGAACTTGATGATGAACATGGCGATATCCTTGCTTGCAGCTTTCTTCCGCACGTGCGGCGGCCGGAGAAAGGTCCGTCCGCCGTAAAAAAGGAGGCATCCCTGAAGTGCGGCCCAGGGACGCCTCCGGCGTTGAATCGCTAGAAACCGGCCCGGACTAGCGGAGTCCGTTCGGAGTCGGCGACGGCTTGGTCCTGGGCGTCACCGGCCGCGAGGGACGGGTCGTCGGCGTGGGGACGGGGAGCGGCGCGTAGATGCCCGAGCCGGAGAGGGTCGTGGGCGTCGTGTGCAGCTCGTAGGGATTGTCGTTGATGTCGTCGGCGGGATTGCCGAGGCCGGAATCGGGGATGTTGTCCTGATCGGGAACGGTCTTGTCGGCTACGGTGTTGCCGCCATCGGTGCCACCCTCGGTCGCGGTGTCGCCACCCTCGGAGCCACCCTCGGTGCCGCCCTCGGTCGCGGTGTCGCCGCCCTCGGTGCCGCCCTCGGTCGCGGTGTCGCCGCCCTCGGTGCCGCCCTCGGTCGCGGTGTCGCCGCCCTCGGTGCCACCCTCGGTCGCGGTGTCGCCGCCCTCGGTGCCGCCCTCGGTCGCGGTGTCGCCGCCCTCGGCGCCGCCCTCCTTGTCGCCCTCCTTGTCGCCATCGGCGGCAGCAGGGGCGAGACCGGCCTTGTCTTGGTCCTCCTTCTCCTTGAACTTGTCGGGACGGAGAACCTTGTAGACGGCCGTGTAGAGCTCCTTGGCCTTCTGGGCGTCCTCGGCGCTGAGCGAGGCGTCCTTCACGGCCGCGGCCAGATCGGCATCGAGCGCCTTGGCGATCGCGTCGGCGAGATTGGGCACGTCATCGGTGACGGCGGTGACAACGGCGGCGGCGCGGGAGGCGAGGGCCACCGCATCGTCGGTCTTCGCGGCGGCTCCGACGATGCCCGCGAGGGCCTCGGCGGTGTCGTTGCCGTCCTTGGCGACGACCGCGGCGGAGAGCGCGGAGGCGACGTCGCCGACGTCGGCGACCGCGTCGTCCGCATTCTCGACCGCGTTGGCGACGATGCGGGAAACGGCGTCGGCGGACTTGCCGGCGTCGGCCTCCTTGAAGACCTCGCGAGCCAGTTTGATCAGGCTGTCGAGTTCGAGTCCCTCCGCCGAGGCGGGGAGCGTGGCGGCAACGCAGAGCGCAGCGGCCGCGAGTGCAGTACGGAACAGGTGTTTCATTCTTTTTCCTTGTTGTTGTTTTCGGCGGAGACCGCCGCGCATGTTGTTGTTGTTGTTCAAAGGGAATTCGATCAGAAGAAATCGAAGTCGCCGAAATCGGTGTCGCCCGCGTCGGAGCCGGCGTCGGAAGAACCGCCGTCGGAGTCGGACGAACCCCAGTCGGAGCCGGAGTCGGACGAACCCCAGTCGGAACCGGAATCGGACGAACCCCAGTCGGAGCCGGAGTCGGCCGGAGCGTCGTCTCCGCTCGGCGCGTCGGCCGGCTGAACGGGGCCGTCGGCCGGCGAGCCGTCCATGGTACCGACGTTCTTCTGGCCCTCGAGGAAGACGTAGCTCTTGCGGGAGCCGTCGGGGAAGGAGGCCATGACGGAGACCGCGAGGCGGCCGCCGACCGCGACATGGCGGCGCCAGACCTTGGCGACGGTACGCGACTTGAAGAAAACCTTCTCCATCACGATCTGGCCGTTCTCGTCGAGGCCCCGCTCGAAGTTGCCGGTGAACTCGCCGGACTCGGGCTCGATCGAGGTGACCTCGTCGTTTCCGTCGATCAGGATCGCGGTGTTGCGATGCACCTCGTCGAGGCGGTACTGGTTGCCGGAGATCTCCATCTGGCCGGGCTGGGAGAAGAAGCGGCAGTTGTAGTAGCCGGGAACCGACGGATCGGGGCGGACGGAGACCTCGTTGCGCTGCGAGAGACGGGTGCACTCGCCGACGGGCGTGCGGATCACGATCGCGGCGAGGTTCGCCTCGGCCTCCGCGTCCTTGGTGCCGCCGTGCTTCTTGACGGCCGCGGTGATGGCGGTGCGGACGGAACCGGTCTCGATGTCGAGGATCTTGAGCTCGGTGCGCATGTCGCCGTCGCCGGTCGTGCCGTCCATCACGCGGACGCGCGAACCCTCGCCGATCACGAAGCGGAAATCGTTGGCGAGCGCGATGCTGACCCACGGCTTTTCGGGCTCGACGCCCTGCCTGCGGGCGGCGGCGAGGCTCGCGGGCGGAAGCGTGGCGGGCACCACGAGGACGGAGTCGTACGGGTACGAATAGTCGGGGCGGACCAGATCCGTCGTCCCGTCCGGCTTCTCGATGCGAACCTCCCCGACCACCTTCTTCACCGTGAACAGAGGGGTTTCGAAGATGGCGCCGAACGACGCGCCCGCCCCGAGGAGGAGGGCGGCGGCGGCAAGCGGGCCGAAGGGGATTCTGGAAGGCATCGTGGATGGCTCCTGTCGGAAGTGGGGGCGGAACGGGGCGTATGATAGAAGGAACACCGGGCAAAGTCAAATGGAAAGATGGAGGTGCGGCGCCCGTCCGCGGCGGGGCCGGCGCGCGGCGCCGGCCCCGGCGGCCCGGGCCGGGGCGACTACTGGGCCGCGGCGGCCTCGGAGGAGCCGACCAGCGGCGTGCCCGTGCCCTTGACGACGCGGCCGGCCGGATCGACGAGGCGGGCGGAGACGAAGATCAGGAGGTTCTTCTTCTCGCTCTGGTCGTACTTGTAGCGGAAGAGGTGGCCGAGGATCGGGATGTCGCCGAGGATCGGGATCTTGTCCTCCTCGCCGTAGCGCTCCTCCGTGATCATGCCGCCCATGACGACCGTCGAGCCGTTGTAGATCTCGACCGAGGTGGAGAGCGAGCGGACCGGGAAGAACGGCTGCTCCATGTTGAGCTGCGCGTACTCCACCTGGCGCTGGCCGGTGAGCAGGTTCTCGTCGCCGAAGACCGGGTAGGTCGAGCCGTAGTTCTTCCACGTCGGGATGGAGACGACGCTCGGCGAGAGGTCGAGGCCGATGCGGGAGCCGTCGGACGAGACGCGCGGCGTGACGTTGAGGACGACGCCGACCTCGCGCATCTGGAAGTTCTGGGGCTCGACGACCGCGCCCGTGTAGGTCGTGGAGTCGTTGTTGTCGTTGCTGCTCTCGAGCATCTGGACCTCGTACTCGGTCGGGTAGATGTACTCGACGACGCTCTTGATCACCGCCTGGCTGCCGTTCATCGCGACGACCTTCGGCGCGGAGAGCAGGTCCGCGTTGGTGCGGTTGGCGAGGGCGTGCAGGACGAGCGAGAGCTCGGGGTTCGTGAGGACCGAGGTGAACTGCGCGAGGTTGTCGGCGACGGAACCGCCGTCGTTGATGTTCTCGCGGGTGTTGCCGGTGAGGAAGTTGAAACCGCCGCTGATGTTGCCGGCGTTCATCTTGATGTGGCGGCGGGACTGCGGCGAGAGGCCGGCGTCGCTCTTCTTCTCGGCGATCTCCCAGTCGTCGTTGAGGATCCACTCGAAGCCGAGGGAGTTGAGGTCCTTCTGGCCGACCTCGACGAAGCGCACCTCGATCTCGACCTGGAACGGCGTGACGTTGAGGGCGCCGAGCACGTTCTCGAGGGTGGCGAGGTTGGGGGCGGTGTTGAGGACGACGAGCTTGCCGATCGAGGGCATGTACTTGATCGACGAGCCGTCGGGCCACTGGACGCCGAGGTCGAGGAAGAACTTCTTCCAGTTGTCGATGCCCTTGACCGAGCCGGACTGCAGCGAGGCGCCGCCGCCGCCGCCGAAGACGTCGTCCCCGCCGCCCATGTCGGTGCCGCCGGGAATCTCCGCGACGCGCTCGCCGATGCTCGGCAGGACGTTGTACATGCGGTGGAGCAGCTCGCCGTCGGCGCGGTTCTTGGGCATGACCATGACGGCGTTGCCCTGGATGCGGTACTTCAGGTCGGTCATCTGCATGATGCTGTCCAGAATCTGGCTCAGCGGCATGTAGTGGCCGTTCATCGTGAGCGGAGGAATCTTGCTCTCGCCGGCGGGCGCGGCGGCCTCGGGCGAGTCCCAAGGATTGTCCGAGGCGGCGACGGCGCCCATGTCGGCCGGGGCCGAGAGGTCGCCGAGGTTGAGGATGAGGTTGATGCCGCGCTCCTTGGCGTCGTCGGTCGACTCGTCGTACTCGCGCGACATGGCGGCGAGGTCGCGGATCACCGTCTCGATGGGGGCGTTGCGCAGGTCGAGCTCGGGGATGATGATGCTCTCCATCTTCTTCTTGATGCGGAGCTCGTTCTTCAGCTCGTTCGGGTTCGTGCCCTCGCCGCCGCCCTCGGTCGTGACGCCGACGTCGATGTCGCCGGAGATGTAGTTGATGCCGTAGTTGCCGGGCGTCCACTTGCCGGTGACGTCCCTCATCATGCCGTCGCGGGTCGTCTCGCGCTCCTTCTCGACATAGCGGTGCTGCGCGATGGCGAGCTTGCGGAGCAGGTGGAGGGCCGGCGCGCACCACGGATGGTCGTGGAGGACCAGCTCGGTCACGCGGCGGCAGTCCTCGTACTCGCCGGTGGCGTAGTACTCGCGGGCCTGCTTGAGGCGGGCGGAGACGTCCGCCTGGGCGGCGCGCCACTCCGGGCTCTTGTGGCGGCGGAACCGCGGCGGCGGCTCGACGACCGGGGGATTCTCCTTGAGGCGGTTGATCTCCGTGATCAGGTCCTGGGCCTTCGGGTGGTAGTGGTTGCGGGCGTCGCGGGCGTGCTTGATGGCGTCGTCGTAGTCGCCATCGTCCTTGAGGCGCTCGGCGAGGCGGTAGTAGGCCTCCCCGATGCCCATCTCGGCGATCTCGATCTTGTCGTGGACCCCCTCCATGTCGTAGGGGACGAGGAAGCGCTTGGCCTCCTCGAACTTCTCGCGGGCGCGATCCCAGTTGCCGACCGCGAGGAAGTTGGTGCCCTGACGGACGCAGTCGAGGCCGTGGGAGATGAGCAGATCGCGGCGAATGCTCTCGATGGTGCTCAGCTCGCTGATGCGCTGCGCCAGGGGGTCGGCGGGAGCCGCGACCGCGACGGCGTCGGACTCGGCGTCGAGATCGGGGCCCTCGCCGTCGTCGAACGCGACCGGAGCCTCGTCCGCAGGAGATCCCGCGACGACCGGCACGGACTCGTCGTCCAGGACCGGCTCGTCGTCCGCAACCACGGGCTCGTCCGCGACCACGGGCTCGTCGTCCGCGACCACCGGCTCGTCCGCGACAACAGGTTCGTCGTCCGCAATCGGAACCTCGTCCACGGCCGGCTCGTCAATCGCGACCGGAGCCTCGTCCACGGCCGGTTCGTCGACCGCGACCGGAGCCTCGTCCACGGCCGGCTCGTCGTCCGCGACCACGGGCTCGTCGTCCGCGACCACGGGCTCGTCGTCCGTGACCACGGGCTCGTCGTCCGCGGGCTCGGCCGCGGGAGCCTCCTCGACGGCCGTCTCGATCACGGGGGACTCGATGGAGGGCTCGTCCTCGCCGAGATCCACCTCGGGGGCGTCGGCTGCGACCTCCGCCGGAGGGTCGGGCTCCTCCGCGGGGGCTGGCGGCGCCGCGACGCCGGCCTCGTCGGCGGCGAGGTCGACCAGATCGTTCAGGAAGGAGTCGCCCTCGTCGATCGCGGCCACGGGAGCCGCGGTCTCCTCGACCGCCTCCTCGACCGTCTCTTCGGTCTCTTCGGTCTCTTCGGCGGGTTCGCCGAGACCGGTGTCGAGCGCGTCGAGGTCAAGGTCGAGGTCGGCGACCTGGCCGACATTGAACACGGCCTTGGGGGTTTCGGCCGCGAGGGCGAGGGCGGCGCCGAGAACGAGTGTGGCGAGCGCGCCGGTGAGTTTCGTTGGTTTCATCCTGATGAGACTCCTGGTGAGAAGGGAGAGGGAGGGAAGGGGGGGGTGGAAGGGAATCGCGGGGCTATCGGGCGGGAATGTCGAGGGTCTTGTCGGCCGAGACGCGGAGGACGCGGGCGGTGCCGGCGGCGCGGTCGACCGAGAGCAGGCGGAAGGTCTCGCCGTCGAACTCGAAGGTCTCGTTGCGCTTGGCGGAATAGGACTTCCCCTCGGCGTCCTTCAAGCAGACGAACGTGGCCTCGTAGACCTCGGAGACGGGCTCCTTCCCGGTCTTGAGCACGATCTTGTCGGCGCCGTTGGAGAGGGTGAGCGTGACGACATCGACGCGGTGCTTGCCGGTCTCGTTGGCGACCTCCTCGTTGACGATGGAGTAGTCCTCGAGCGAGAAGCCCGTCTTCTCGAGCGCGTCGCCCTTTCCGATCCAGAACGGATCGCGGGCGCCCGGGCGCGTGACGGCGAAGGCGTAGGAGCCGTCCCGCTTCATGCGCTTGGACCCGGTCATGCGGTAGGGGAACGGGGCGACCTCGATGCGGTCGACGCGGAGGAAGTCGAACTTGGGAGGATGGCTTGCGGGGTCGCGCGGATCGGTCTCGGCGCGGAACTCCTCGATGTTGGTGAAGCCGTCGCCGTCGGCGTCGAGGTCCGCGTCGGCGGCCTCAAACGGATTGAGCTGGTGCTTCTTCTCCCACTCGTCGGGGATGCCGTCCTGGTCGGAGTCCCAGTCCTTGTCGTCGCCGGCGATCTCGTCGGGCTGCTTCGCGCCGCACCAGGGGCAGTTGTCGTCGAGAAGCGCGATGGGCTGCTCGCACTTGATGCAGGAGACGCGCTCGGGGGGGACGAGGAAGGCGACGTTGGTGCCGGCCATCTCGTACGGATTCCCCGCGGCGGCGAGGGCGACCTCGAACCGATGGGGGGAGAGGGAGGGCAGGTCGGGATTCGCGGGGGAGAGCCCGGCGACCTGGGCGTCGAACCGCGCGGACTCCTCGCGGGCGGAGCCGGAGAGCGCGACGAGGGCGCCGATCGTCCCGATCAGGGCCGCGAGGGAGACCACGAGCAGCAGCTTGTCGTAGTTCGCGGAGAGGAAGTCGGATTTCTTGGAGGCGGCCATGGTCTAGTACCTCCCCTGGGTTTCGTTGCCGGCGTCCGAGGGGGCGGCGCCGACGAAGTAGACGTCGACGAAGACCGTCGCCATGACGGGGGCCTCGCGGAGCGGACCGGAGACCATCCGCGAGGAGCGGGGCGGCGGACGCGTGAGGATGCCGGGCGCGGCGGGCTCCTCCTCCGAGGAGGACGAGCGGGAGGGGCGGGAGCCCTCCTTCGTCGCCTCCGCGCGCTCGTCGGGGAAGACGGCGTCGGGGCCGAGCTTCTCGATCGTCAGGCCGGACACGGCGGCGTAGGGCGACAGGGCGTCCACGCGGTCGAGGAAGGCGAGCAGCGCGCGCTCCTTGGCGGAGAAGCGGAAGCCGAAGCGCTCGATGTCGTAGGTCACGGCGCCGGGCGGGGGCGGCGGGGGCGTGACGACGAGCGGGACGGACAGGGCGCGGCCCGCGCCGGGGCGCTTCCGCCCGCGGGAGGAGGACGAGGAGCCGGAGGAGGACGCCGAGGCGCCGCCGGAGCCGCGCTCGAACACGTCGCGGGAGACGGCGTCGAGGTGCAGGATGCCGGAGTCGTAGAGCTGGCGCACGAGCAGGTCGACGAGGCGGACCTGGCGCAGCAGGCGCGGCACGTGCTGGGACTGGGCGGGATGGCTGTCGGAGTAGAACTCGAAGCCGAAGGCGGACTCGGGGTCGGCCGTCGGCGCGCCGTCCTCGGCGATCGGGGCGTCCGCGCGGAGCGCCTCGATCGTCTGCTCGCGGAGCTGGCTGAAATCGCCGGACGTGGCCAGGGCGGGCTCCAGCCCCGCAGCCCAGTCGTTGGTTCCGGCCGAAAGCGCCTCCGCGATGCCGACGACCCAGTTGGTGGCCGCGGCGTAGTTCTCGCCGGCGCGCACGATGTTGGCGGCGCTCGGGAAGACGGCGCCCTGGTAGATGCGGCGGAGCTTCGCGAAGGCGGCGTCGCGGTCCTCGCGCGCCGCGGAGGAGCGGCCGAGGGCGACGGCCATGAACGCGGCGGAGCCGAGGACGAGCAGCGCCGAGACGGCGCCGCCGGCGATCAGGACGATGTTGTTCTTCTTCATGGAGCGGGTTCCTCCTCGACGCCGTCGGCGGCGGCGTCCTCGGATTCGTCCTCCGGCTCCGCGTCGTCGCCGGGGGCGGGCTCCTCGGGGATCCAGCTCGCGTCGGGGCGCCCGAGCGGGCGGGCCAGCGAGGCCTCGACCACCATCTCGGTGACGCGGTTGTTCTGGACGGGGCCCTCCTTGACGACCTTCGCCTCGGCGAAGAGCGCGGGGCGGAGGGCGAGGAGGTTGTTGCACAGGAACTCTCCCGCGGAGCCGGCGCGCACGGCGCCCTTCGTCCTGCGGTTGGCGGCGACGCGGCGGTCGAGCTCGCCCTTGAAGCCGGAGACGGAGAGCCTGAGCGTGGGGGCGGCGGGGGCGGCGGCGGCGTCCCGGTCGGACGGAGACGCCGCCTGCGGGGCGCGGAACTCGAGCGAGGTGATCCACATGCCGGGAAGCATCGCGGAGCGGATCGCGTCGAGCATCTCGGGATAGGCCGCGCGGGACGCCGCGATCGCGGCGCCGTCGTCCACCTTGGCGACGGCCGCGCGCACGTCCGAGTCCACCGCGGAGAGGCGGCGCTGCTCCTTCTCGAGGGCCGCGGTGCGCGCCTTGAGCGCCTCCGCGGACTCCTCGTAGCGCGAGGCGAGCCCGTTGGCGTGGACGCCCCAGGCGAGGAAGGTGAGCACCAGGCCGGCCACGGCGGCGCCGAAGAACGGCAGGCGGCGGCGGAAGCGGCGCTCCTCCGCGATGGCGGGCGGGATGAGGTTGATCTCGACCGGGCACCGGGCGCAGCCGCGCAGGGCGAGGCCCGTCGAGGGCGCCATCAGGAAGAGGCCCACCGAGTCCTCCTCCAGGCCCTGCGCGACGGAGAGGCCGGAGAAGGGGTTGAGCAGCTCCGCCTCCACGCCCAGCTTCTCGGCGAAGAAGGTGTCCATGTGGCGCAGCAGCGAGGAGCCGCCGGTGAGGAGCACGCGGTCCGGGGCGGAGCCGCCCTGCTGCGAGCGGTAGAAGTTGATGGAGCGGTTGACCTCGGAGTGGAGGCGCGTCGCGACGTTGCGGACGATCTTGGAGACGCGGTCGGCCGTCTCGTCGTCCGTCACCGCGTAGGTGCCGCCCAGCGCGACGAAGCCGATCTCCTTCTTGAGGCGCTCGGCCTCCGCCGGCTCGACGCCGAGGCCGCGGGCGATCTCGTGGGTGATCGTGTTGCCCGCGATCGGGATCGTGCGCATGAAGACCTTGTCGCCCTCCGCGAAGACGAGGTTCGTCGCGCGGGCGCCGATGTCCAGCGCGAGCGTGCAGCCCTCGGCCTCGGGGTAGTTGAAGCGCACGGCGTTGTAGAGCGCGATCGGCGCGGCGTCCACCTGCGCGAGCGGCAGGCCCGTCGCCTCGGCGAGGGCCGCGACGTCCTGCGCGGTGTCGGACTTCGTGGCGACGATGAGCGCATCGAGCTCCCCGGTCGCCGGGTCCGCCCCGAGCTTCCAGTAGTCCCAGACGACCTGGTCGAGCGGGAACGGAAGGTTCTCCGCCGCCTCTTCGCGGATCATGGAGTCGACCATGTCCGCGGTGGCCGCGGGGATCTTCATGAAGCGGGGGAACACCGTCTGCCCCGGGAGGCAGACGTGCAGGGGCGCGGGCTTGATCCCGCGCGCCGCCATCATCTCGCGGACGGCGTCCGCGAGGACGAGGAAGGAATCGCCCGACGCGGAGCCCGCCTCGAGGGGGTCGCGCTCGGCGACGGCGTAGGCCGTCAGCACCGGGGACGGGCCCTTGCAGGAGAACTCGCCCAGGACGATCTTGCTGGCTCCGACGTCCAGCGTGAGGATGCGGTCGTTCGAGAACACTAGCGGCTCACTTCGTAGGTGTCGATGTCAACGAGCTGGAACGGCGTCTTCATCCGGTCCAGGAGGTAGCCGTCGCGGCGGGCGACGTTGGCCCCTTCCATGATCTTCGGGTTCGCCCACCACTTCTCCTGCCCGCGGAGAGGGCCGTCCGTCTGCGATTCGGCGGCGACGACCCTGCCGCCCACGGAGATCTCGGCCGCGAAGCCGATCACCTTCCCGAAGCGCTTCAGGGCGGCGGGCTTGAGCACGGCGCCCGCCCTGTGGTCGCGGCCCTGCTCGATGTCCGCGTACTCCACCGAGGTCTGGAAGACGCTGATCGACTTCTCGCCCGGCTTGAGCTGCCCCTGGGGCTTCATCATCACGACCGTGTAGGTCACCGTCAGCGAGTCGATCCACTCGGGCGCCGTCGCGAACGACACGTCGAACACGCCCCAGATCTTCGACTTCTGGGAGGTCTTCCCGTCGACGCCCTTCGCCTTCTGCGCCATGTCGTGGCCCAGGTCCGAGAGCTTGATGATCTTGACCTCGCCCTCGGTGGCGCCCGCCGGACCGGCGGGGGGGCGGGGCGGGAGCGGCTGCTGCGCGAGGACCGCGACGGACGCCAGCGCCGCGAGGGCGGCGGACAGCGGGCGGAGGCGCTGGGAAAAGTGGTTCTTCATGCGTGTGTTCCTTGAGGGGGGTGGCGCGGAAATCCTGCCCAGAGGGCTTGTGCCCCCTGTGCGTGGCAGATGGTAGCCCATTGCGGACAAGAATTCAACGAAAAAATGGAGAGGGGCGTCCGTTTGTCAAATCGAAACGTCTGTGCTATGCTTTTTTTCCGTTTTTCCACCCCCGATCCGCGGAGCCAGAACCCATGCGCACCCCCTCCCCCGAAACCATCCGCAAGGCCGCCAACGTCCTTCGCGGCCTCGCCGCCGACCAGGTCCAGGCGGCCAACTCCGGCCATCCCGGACTCCCCCTCGGCATGGCCGACGTCGCCGCCACGCTCTGGCTCGGCCACCTCCGCGTCTCCGGCCGCGACCCCGCCTGGCACGACCGCGACCGCTTCGTCCTCTCCGGCGGCCACGGCTCCGCCCTGCTCTACGCGCTGCTCCACGAGGCCGGCTTCCCGCTCTCGCTCGACGACCTGCGGCAGTTCCGCCAGTGGGGCTCCGCCACCCCCGGCCACCCGGAGCGCACCCGCACCGTCGGCGTCGAGGTCACCACCGGCCCCCTCGGCCAGGGCTTCGCCAACGCCGTCGGCATGGCCCTCTCCGAGGCGATGCTCGAGGCCCGCTTCAACCGCCCCGGCGAGAAGCCCCTCTTCGACCACCGCACCTACGTGATGTGCGGCGACGGCGACCTGCAGGAGGGCATCTCCCACGAGGCCGCCTCCTTCGCCGGCCACCTCCGCCTCTCGAAGCTCGTCGCCCTCTACGACTCCAACCACATCTCCATCGAGGGCGCCACGGACGACACGTTCACCGACGACACCCCCGCCCGCTTCAAGGCCTACGGCTGGCGCGTGCTCTCCTGCGACGGCCACGACCCGGCCGACGTCGACCGCGCCCTCCGCCGCGCCCGCCGCTCCGACCGCCCCACCCTGATCGTCTGCCGCACGACGATCGGCTACGGCGCCCCCACCCGCGCCGGCACCGCCAAGGCCCACGGCGAGCCCCTCGGCGAGGAGGAGCTCCGCGGCGCCAAGGCCGCCCTCGGCCTCCCGCCGGACGCGTCGTTCTTCGACCCCGAGGACGTCCGCGCCCTCTGGGCCGCCCGCGCCGCCGAGATGCACCGCGCCGCCCTCCGCTCCGCCCGCGCCCTCCGCGCCGCCCTCGCCGCCGACCCGGAGCGCGCCGCCCTCTTCGAGGCGCTCTCCCGCAAGGAGATCCCCGCCGACCTCCCCGGCCGCCTGCCCGCGTTCGACCCCGCCAAGCCCGTCGCCACGCGCGCGGCCTCCGGCAAGGTCCTCCAGGCGCTCGCCGCGGGCCTGCCCTGGCTCGTCGGCGGCTCGGCCGACCTCGCGCCGTCCAACAAGACGTGGCTCGACGCCTACCCCGCCGTCGCCCCCGGCGACTTCTCCGGCCGCAACATCCACTTCGGCATCCGCGAGCTCGGCATGGCCGCCATCCAGAACGGCATGCTCGCCCACGGCTGGTTCGTCCCCTACACCGCCACGTTCGCCGTGTTCGCGGACTACATGAAGCCCGCCCTCCGCATCGCCGCCATCTCCGAGCTGCCCGCGGTCCACGTCCTCACCCACGACTCCTACGCCGTCGGCGAGGACGGCGCCACGCACGAGCCCGTCGAGCAGCTCGCCTCGCTCCGCGCCACCCCCAACGTCGCCGTCCTCCGCCCCGCGGACGCGACGGAGACGGCCGCCGCCTGGCTCGCCGCCCTCGCCCGCCGCACGGGCCCCTCGGCGATCTTCCTCTCGCGCCAGAACCTCCCCGTCCTCGACCGCTCGCAGCTCCCGCCCGCCGCCCTCGTCGCGAAGGGCGCCTACACGCTCTGGCAGAACGGCACCGGCGAGCCCGAGGCGATCCTGCTCGCCTCCGGCTCGGAGGTCGCCCTCGCGCTCGAGGCCGCGCGCGCCCGCCCGGAGCGCAACGTGCGCGTGGTGTCCTTCCCCTCGTGGGAGCTCTTCGCCGAGCAGCCGCAGGCGTACCGCGACGAGGTGCTGCCGCCCGCATGCACGCGCCGGCTCGTCGTCGAGGCCGCCGCCCCGCTCGGCTGGGCCCGCTGGGCCGGCGCCGGCGCCGACTGCGTCTGCCTCGACCACTACGGCGAGTCCGCCCCTGCCAAGGTCCTCGCCGAGAAGTTCGGCTTCACGGTCGGGAACGTCCTCGCGAAGCTCGATGCCCTCCTCGCCTAGAGCGGGTTCCGCACCTGGGACCCTGGGACCCTGGGATTCTGGGACTCTGAGACTCTGAGACTCTGAGACTCTGGGACTCTGAGACTCTGAGACCCTGGGACCTGAGACCTGAGAAAAAGGGCCGCCCCCGCCGTAGTGCCGACCGTCCTTCAAACCCGGTGGTTTGAAGTGGGCGCCTTTGCCGTTTGCGGCGGAGGTCCCGGTCGCGCCGGGCATGGCCTTCGCAAGGGGTTCGGCTCCCGATGGAATGTGTAGGTTGAGGGGCGTTGGCAGTTCGCGTGCGGGGGCAGCGCGTCATGTTGGGGCCCATCCTACCACACCCGCCCCGCGAACGCAAGCGCGCCTCCGGGCCGCGGTCCCCGGTTTCGGCTTGAGCCGCCGGGGGGAATGTCGTATCATACGCCGCATGAACGCCCTGCTCCTCCGCTCCGCCCTGCTCCTCTGCTCCGCCGCCCTCCTCTGCTCCTCCTGCGGGCGCGGGGGCTCCCGCGATTCCGCCGATCCCGCCGCGATCGCCGCCACGCTCGCCGAGAAGGCGCAGGCCCTCGAGGACGCCGCCCGCGCCGCCCGCGCCGAGGCGGCGACGCTCGTCGGGCGCGCCGAGGAGAACGAGCGGGCCGCGCGCGCCCTCCGCGAGGAGGCCGCGCGCCTCGGCGGCGGCCCCGCGCCGGAGGGCCTCCCCGACCCGGAGGCCCCCGCCGCGCCGGCCACCGCCGCCGCGGCCGCGCCCCGGGGGCCCGCCCCCGCGCCCCGCGCCCCCGCCGCCCCCGTCTCCGCGGCCGCCGCGCGCGCGGCGGCCGCCGTCGGGCGCGCGGACCCGACCGAGGCGGCGCTCGACGCCGTGGCGGCGCCGATCGCCGCGGGCAAGACGATCGCCCGCGCCCCGTACCGCGGCGCGATCTCGCTCGACGCCGCCACCGGCCGCATCCTCTTCGCCGAACGTCCCGACGAGCCGTGCCTCCCCGCGAGCATGGTCAAGATGATGGACCTGCTGCTCGTCCAGGAGGCCATCGAGCGCGGCGAGCTGCGCGAGAGCGACCCCGTCGGCGTCTCCGTCCGCGCCTACAAGACCGGCGGCTCCCAGGTCTACCTCGACCCGAAGGAGTCCTTTCCCCTCGAGGACATGCTCTACGCGCTCATGATCCAGAGCGCCAACGACGCCGCCGTCGCGATCGCCGAGCACGTGGCGGGGTCCTGCGAGGCCATGGTCGCGAGGATGAACGCCCGCGCCGCCGAGCTCGGGATGACCGCGACGAGGTTCCGCTCCGTCCACGGCCTCCCCGCCGACGCGAAGGCGGGCGAGCGCAACGACGTCTCGACCCCGCGCGACATGGCGATCCTCGCGCTCGAGCTCTGCCGCCACCCCGGCGTCTTCAAGTACACGGGGACGGACTTCCGCGTCTTCCGCCCCGAGCCCCGCCTCTTCGAGATGCGGACGCACAACCCGGCGCTCCAGCCGGGGACGCGCATCGCGGGCGCGGACGGCCTGAAGACGGGCTACACCCGCGCCGCCGGCTACTCGCTGGCGGTCACGGCCGCGCGGGGCGGGCGCCGCGTCATCGTCGTCTCGATGGGCACGGGCGTCGCGGGCAAGGACGGCCAGCTCGACGCGAAGGCCTCCAAGGACGCCCGCAACCGCACGATCTCCGCGCTCGTCGAGAACGCGTTCGCCGCCGCCGCCGCCGCGGAGTAGCGCGCGGCGCCCGGCCTACGCCTCCTCCTCGCCCGAGTCGAGCGAGTAGAGGTAGCGCTTCACCTTGAGGGTATTGGTCTTCTGCAGCGGCTCGAAGCGGACCTGGATGCGGCGCGGGTGCTTGTAGGTCGAGATCTGCTTCATCGCGTCGCGGATCTCCCGGAGGCAGAGGTCGCGGATCTGGTCGTCGGAGAGCGGGGAGGCGGAGGCGGCGTCGGTCTTGTTGCGCTCCTCGGCGATCTTGTCGAGGTCGGCGACGACGATCGCGCCGACGTGCTCGCCCTTCTTCTCGCCCGGGACGTGGTAGCCCAGGACGATCGACTCGAGGACGTGGGGGCAGGAGTTGATCACCAGCTCCACCTCCTCGGGGTAGATGTTCTTCCCCTCGCGGTTCACGATGAGCGACTTCTTGCGGCCGGTGATCGTGATGTAGCCGTTCTCGTCCATCGTCCCGAGGTCGCCCGTGCGGAACCAGTCGCCGTCGAAGCACTCCTTCGTCGCGTCCTCGTTGCGGAAGTAGCCCTTCATCACGGAGGGGCCCTTCACCTCGATCTCGCCGACGCCCTCGTCGTTGGGCTCCGCGATGCGCAGCTCGTGGCCGGGCAGCGCCTTGCCGACGGAGGAGA
>Ga0310691_10003737_pt1 | contig 17868 bp, 12 predicted proteins | sample 176DNAGHGlowgp2_FD_203887 | JGI IMG/M metagenome (GOLD analysis project Ga0310691, IMG submission 203887) | Sheep rumen microbial communities from Palmerston North, Manawatu-Wanganui, New Zealand - 1766 DNA GHGlow gp2 (v2) (version 2) | ecosystem: Host-associated > Mammals > Digestive system >...
ATAAAGTAAAAGACAGCCGGTGGTGTGCCGACTGCCTTTCAGGGGATATTAAAATTGGAGAAATCTTAATTAGGTGAGCTATTACACTCTTGTGATGATCTGTCCGTAGGGGATAGGCTTGCCCTTAGCCTCGAACATCTCAGAGATCGTAACTATCTGCCAGCCCTGTGCCTTGATGTAAGGAGCAAGCTGCTCGATAGCTGCCGCTGTCTTGGAGTATGTCTCGTGGCAGAGAACAACTGCACCGTTACCGGAACCGTTTGCCATAGCGTTCTTGATCTTAGAAACGATCTGATCGGTAGTTGTCTGATCCTTGTAGTCCTCTGTGTCGATAGCATCGGTTACAAGGCCGTAGTCTGTAAGTGTGGACTTAACAGCGCCGCCCTGATCGAGGTAGGGGAGACGGAGGAGCTTTGAAGGCTCAACACCGAGAACGCTCTTGAGGTAGTTGTGGCAGCCGTCAGCTTCCTGACGAATCTCAGAAGCACTCTTCTGACCGAGGTAGGGGTGAGATACAGTGTGGTTTGCGATCTCCATGCCCTTGCTGTAAGCGTACTTGATCTCAGCCTGATTTTCAGCGCCCTGTGACCAGTTGCTTACATAGAAGAATGTAGCGTGGAAGCCCTGCTCTGTGAGAGCATCAACGATTCTCTTGTTGTTAGCAGGTGAGCAGCCGTCATCGAAGCTAATAGCGATCATCGGCTTGTTGGGGTCGATAGTGAAGGTCTCCTCTGTAACGGTACCCTGACCTGTTACGACTGCGGAAGCCTTACCCTTTTCCTGGATTGCGAAATCATCAACATTGAAGCTGATAGTGGAATCTGCTGTCTCAACATAGACGATCATGTCTGTTGCGCCGGCAGGGAGAGTATACTCAGTATTCTCGATCTTTGTCCATGTGTTCTTCTTAGCACTTGCCTCAGCAATAGTATCGAAGGACTGTGTGCCGGAAGCGTCATTGTACTGGAGTGAGATCTTGAAATCGTCGGAATCGCTTGCCTTCTGGAGAACGGCAGCGCTGAAGCTATAGGTGCTTCCAGCCTTGAAGCTGGAATCAAGAGCTATAGCAGCGCCGTTCCAGTTCTTTGAGCGGCCGCCGACCTTGAGTGAGCTGCTTGAAGAATAGTAGCTGTCCTTGTCGATGCTAAGAGAAGCATCGCCTCTGCCTTCCCAACCGGTCGTTGAATCGAATTTGCTTGAGAAATAGTTTGCAGGTGCAGGGGGAGTAGTAGTTGAAGTAACAGCTTTTGTGGTAGTTGTAGTTGTTACATCAGTTTTTTTTTGAGCCGATCCAACACTCTCAGGGAGTGAATTAATGATACCGAGCTTATACTTCTGAATTGAAAGGGCGTCCTTATTTGTGATACCGTCGCCTCTGTTGAATACGTCAGCGTTGTTCTCGCCCTTTGTAGAGAGCTTGTACTTGTCGGGGTTGTTGATGGACTGCATGATGAATACAGCGTCAGCCATATTAACCTGACCGTCCTCGTTTGCATCGCCGTACATATCAGGCTCGGGGAGAGTAGTAACAGTTGTAGTAGTTGTAGTAGTAGTAGTTGTTGTTGTTGTTGTTGTTGTAACAACGTCGATAGGACCGGGTGTTATCTTGCCGCTGAGTGCGATGATGTCGTTGTAGAAAGCCTTGGGCTGGCAGTTTGAATCGAAGGGGAGGGGCTTGCCGCCGTCCTCGTAATCTTTTCTCCAGCTTGCAGCATCGCAGTGACCCCAGAGTGTGAGTGAGGAGATGTTGTTTCCGCGCTCCATAGCTACCTTGAAGATATCTACGAAGAGGTTTGCACCCTTCTGGTCTGCACAGTTTGTAACGTCGAGCTCAGTGATCTGAACATCGAGGCCGAGGCTGTTGAAAAGGTCGATAGCGTCAGCATAAGTGCCGAACTGAGAATCTGTTGACTTAGTAGCGCTTCCTGTGCCGCCGAAGTCAGCAGCATGCATATGGGACTGCATACCGATACCGTCGATGTAGTCGCCTTCTGCGAGGATCTTCTTAGCCATGTTGTAGAGATCATCGCGCTTCTTAACGAAATACTCGTTATAGTCGTTCATGTAGAGCTTGCAGTCCGCAGGAGCGTACTGTCTTGCATATTTGAAAGCGTTGATAACGAATGAATCGTTGTGGTAAACGCTCCACCAGTCGGAATACTCGCCGCCGTCGCCGCGGAATCCGCCGCCGTCGTTCTTGAAGAGCTCGTTGCAGACGTCGTAGGAGTAGATCTTGAGGTTAGGATAGTTCTTCTTGAGTTCAGCGAAAGTATTCTTTATCATTGACTCAAGACGAGCGTTCATGCGCTCAGGAGAAACGTATGCGCCGCTGTCGCTGAAGTTCTCTCTGAATATCCAGCCGGGGGTCTGTGAGTACCATACGAATGTATGACCGCGGAGACCGATGCCGTTTGCTTCGCAGAATTTGAGGATAGAATCAGCCTTCTGGAGGTTGATGCCGATGTTATCGCCGGATGACTTGCTGCGGTCGCAGATCTCGCTGGGCTTCATCTCATTCTCGCAGGTAATGGAGTTGAAGTTCTGCTTGATGAAGTTCTGAACGTTGGGATCGCCTATTCTGTAGGAGCTTACGCAGGTACCGAGGCGGAAGTATTTGCCCATGTAATCCTTGAAGCCCTTGCCGTTTGCATCGTAGGTGTAATCATTGTTCTGATGAGCTGCGATGCCGGAGCCTTTTACGATATTGGTGATCTTGTTTGTAGTAACAGTAGTAGTTGTTGTGCCTGAGCTGGGATTCTGCTTGCCGCCCTTGACAGTACCGCCGCCGTTTACAACGGGAGAAGCCTTGCCCTCCTTGGAGAGGTAAACGTCGTCGATGTAGAAGTCTGTTGTGCTCTCGGGAGCTTCAACGTAGAGCTTCATGCTTGAAGCACCTGTAGGAATTGTGAATTCCTTGTTCTCGAGCTTTGTCCACTCGCCGCTTGCAGCTGTAGCAGATGCTACCTCCATGTACTTTTCCTCACCGCCGGAGGTGTACTGGAGTGTGAACTTCATGCCAACAGATGAGCCGCTGTTCTGGAGAACGCCTGTGCTGAAGCTGTAGGTATTGCCGGGCTTGAATGTGGAGGAGCTGAGGTTCATTTCAGCACCGTGCCAGTTTTCTGTTCTGCCGGAAACGAAGAGTGACTTGCTGCCGGAATAGTAGTTATCGGAATCTGTCTTTACGGAAGCAGCGCCTCTGCCCTTGAAGTCGCCGGCGCCTTCCTCGAAGGTGTTCTTGATGTAGTCGCCGTTCTCGTCGGGCTCAACTTCCTTCTTGGGCTGAGGATCTCCTGCACCTTCTCTGATGGTACACTTTACAGATCCCTGACCGTCACTTTCCCAGCCTTCGATATTGAAAGCAACTTCGTAGAAGTTACCCATTTTCAAACCTAAGTCTTCCCAAGCCTGGAAGTGCTCGCCAATGCTTATAGTACCTGATGTTCTCAGATCCTGACGGATACTGATGTACTGGGTGAATGGTTTGTTTCCTTCAATGGTGTAGGAGTTTCTGTTGGAGGTGTAGATCTTGTACTCACTTCCGTCGATAACTGCCGAACCCTTGTAGTTTGCTGTCGGATCCTGAGCCGGTGACCAGTTTTTCCAGTCCTCGATGATGTAGTACTCAACGAGAGGGTTCTGAGTCCAACCGTAGATACAGATACGGGAGTTACCCGAGGAGCCTGCCGACCATGTACAGTCGTAGTCGCAGGTAAATCCGCCGTAATCATGCCATGTGTGGGGGTTGTTGAGGTCGTAGAAAAGACCGCGGCGGGCAAGGAAGTTGCCCTTTGAATTGTTAGGACCGCATTTCCATGTGGTGCTGAAACCGCCGTCATCGTCGTTGAGCACCATTGTAGACGAGTTAGGTGTGTCGGCCTGCCAGATCTCGTGGTGGTAATCGTTGTACCAGCCGGTCTCCTGCTTATGCTGCGGACTCGTTGTAAGAGTTTTTGCAGCGTCAGCAGTCAACTCTTTAGCTGTGAACGGAACAGATGTTACAGCCAAGAAACCTGCGAGAGCAGTGCCTAACACGCGCTTTAATACACTGTTCTTCATGTGTATCATTCCTCACTTTCCAAGTAATATAAATATAATGAATATCATGTGGGCTTCGGAAAAGCATAACTTCAAATAGTTATGTCCCGCCTTTTCCGCAGCTTCTATTGATATTTTATTACATTTTTGTGAACAAATCAAGTCGTTTTTTGCTAACAAAAAATCTACTGTTCAAATCTTGCTGTTTTTGGCAAAAATGTTCAGTGGATATTGCGATGAGGTCATAAACGGCGAAAAACAGCCGCTTCCGGGTTGTACTTTTGTGCCGCTTCCGCAATAAATAATAAGGGAGCGCAATATTTGCGTTCCCTTGATGACCGGCTGCCCGGATTGGTATGACAACTAATTACTTTTATTAACAGAAAACCTTTCTGTCTCGCTGACGAGCCTGATATCGACGAGGGCGTCGATGAGGGTGCCTTTTTCGGTATACTCCTCCGAGAATACCTTTCCCTCCTGCCTTATCCTGCCGATGAGGGCGGTGCTTTCATAAGGCACAAGGAGCTGCATACGCCTTGCGGTCTCAGGGAGAGCCCTTGCTATCGCGCTGAGGAGCTTGTCGAAGCCGCCGTGATGTCTTGCGCTTATTATAACGGTACGGTCGTCCTCGAAAACGGTGTCGAGGTCAATGGCGGCGTCGGACTTGTTCATTACGTTTATCTTTGGGATATTCCCGCAGCCGAGCTCGTTCAGGAGCTTCGCCGTAACCTCCGCCTGCTGCTGTCTTTCGGGGGAGGAGAGGTCCTGCACATTGAGGATAACGTCCGCAGCGGCAGCCTCCTCCAACGTGGACTTGAAAGCCTCGACGAGGTCGTGCGGGAGCCTTCTTATCAGTCCGACCGTGTCTATGAGCATGACGCTCCTGCCGTCCGGAAGCTCTATCGAGCGCGAGGTTATATCGAGGGTCGCGAACAGCTTGTTCTCCGCGAGAACTCCTGCGTCCGTGAGGGCATTGAGCAGAGTGGACTTCCCGACATTGGTGTAGCCGACTATCGCGGCGCAGAGGATACCGTCCTTTTTGCGGCGTGAACGCGAGAAATCACGGTGCTTTTTCAGCTCTGCGAGCTCGCTTTCGAGGTAAGTTATCCTCCTGCGGATATGGCGCTTGTCCGATTCGAGCTTGGTCTCGCCGGGACCCCTTGTACCGATTCCGCCGCCGAGCCTTGAAAGCTCGGTGCCGAGACCGATGAGGCGCGGGAGACGGTACTTCTGCTGTGCGAGCTCGACCTGTAGCTTGCCCTCTTTGGTACGCGCTCTCTGTGCGAAGATGTCGAGTATCAGCGTTGTGCGGTCGATGACGCGGACGTCGAGAATCTTCTCGATATTGCGTACCTGAACGCCGGTGAGCTCATGGTCGAAAATGACGAGCTCGGCGTCGAGGGCATCGACCTGCTCCTTTAATTCTTCGAGCCTGCCTGCACCCATGCAGGTCGCGGGATCGTAGGTCTGCTTGCGCTGAATGACCTTGCCGACCACCTCAGCGTTGGCAGTGGAGGCGAGCTCCTCGAGCTCGTCAATGGAGACCTCCGCATCGAATTCGCCCGTATCGACACAGGCGAGGATAGTTCTGACGGGCAGTTCCTCTGTTTTGTTTTCGTACATATAATTACTCCTTGCATATAGAGCTGATATTGTAGGGGCGATGCCTGCATCGCCCCACATTGCAACACAAAAAAAGTGGGCTGATGTGGGCATCAGCCCCTACTGTGCCTGCTCTCTGTAGGTTCTGAAAAAAACAGGGCAGCCGGAGCTGCCCCTCTTGAATCATGCGTTATCCTTATTTTTGCAGCACTTCTTGTACTTCTTGCCGCTGCCGCACGGACACGGATCGTTGTCACCGACCTTCTTCTTGGAACGCACCGGCTCTGAGAAGCTGCCGTCGCCTGCACCGGCATTGGGCTCGTCAGGCTTGGCTACCTGCTCGCGCTCGGGAGCCTCGTTCTTCTGGAGCTTGACTGTGAGCAGCATACGGATAGTATCCTCGCGGATAGCCTCGTTCATAGCATCGAACATATCGAAGCCCTCAACACGGTACTCGACAACAGGGTTCTTCTGACCGTAGGAACGGAGACCGATACCCTTTTTCAGCTCCTCCATGTCGTCGATGTGAGCCATCCACTTGGTATCAACTACCTTGAGGAGGATAACTCTCTCGAGTTCACGCATAACATCTGAGCCGTACTCCTCTTCCTTAGCCTGATAGAGCTCGCCGGCCTTTGCGATAAGGGCGTTGGTGATCTCCTCCTTGGTAACGCTCTGGAGCTCCTCCTCTGTGAAGGTGAGATCCTCCGGACCGATGAGCCAGCCGAGGAAGTGATCCTTCAGACCGACGAGGTTCCACTCGTCTCTTACGTCCTCGTCGCTGATGTAGCTGTCAACGGTAGTACCGATATGCTCCTCCATCATCTTGAGGATAGACTCATGGAGATCGTCGCCGTCGAGGACCTGTGAACGCTGCTGGTAGATTATCTCACGCTGAACGTTCATAACGTCGTCGTAGTTGAGTACGTTCTTTCTTATGCTGAAGTTGTTGCCCTCGACCTTCTTCTGTGAGGACTCGATTATCCTTGTGAGGAACTTGCTCTCGATAGGCATATCCTCAGCGACTTTAAGGGTACGCATGAGGTTTTCGAGACGGTCGCCTGCGAAGATACGCATGAGGTCGTCCTCTACGGAGAGGAAGAAGCAGCTCTCGCCCTCGTCGCCCTGACGTCCGGAACGTCCGCGGAGCTGGTTGTCGATACGTCTTGATTCGTGGCGTTCTGTACCGAGGATATAGAGACCTCCTGCCTCCTTGACGGCGACAGCCTTCTCCTTTACCTCCTCGTTGAATTTATCGTAGAGCTCACGGTAGAGCTTTCTTGCAGCGAGTATCTCCTCGTTGTCGGTATCAGCATAGCCGATAGCCTCGGAGATTATCTCCTCGGGTATCTCACGCTTTCTCAGCTCAGCCCTTGCGAGGAATTCAGCGTTACCGCCGAGCATGATATCGGTACCTCGTCCTGCCATGTTGGTCGCGATGGTAACGGCACCGTACTTACCAGCCTGTGCAACGATCTCGGCTTCCTTAGCGTGGTGCTTTGCGTTGAGGACCTCGTGCTTTATGCCCTTTCTCTTGAGCATTGCAGAAAGCAGCTCGGACTTCTCGATAGAAACGGTACCTACGAGGATAGGCTGACCCTTTGAGTGGCACTCGATAATCTTCTCGATGATAGCGGCGTACTTGCCCTTTTCGGAGCTGTAAACGAGGTCGTTATGGTCGATACGGATAACTGGCTTATTGGTCGGGATAGCGATAACATCGAGCTTGTAGATCTCCTTGAACTCGTCTTCCTCGGTCATAGCGGTACCGGTCATACCGGAGAGCTTTTTGTAAAGACGGAAGAAGTTCTGGAAGGTGATAGTAGCGAGGGTCTTGGATTCGCTCTTGATCTTAACGCCCTCCTTAGCCTCGATAGCCTGGTGCAGACCGTCATTGAAGCGGCGTCCCATCATGAGACGTCCGGTGAACTCGTCAACGATGATTACCTCACCGTCCTGAACGATATAGTCGATACCGTTCTTCATTACGCCGTTAGCCTTAATGGCCTGATTTATGTGGTGGAGAAGGGTCATATTCTCGGAATCCATGAGGTTGTCCACACGGAAAGCCTCCTCAGCCTTTCTGACACCGCGCTGAGTGATAGTAGCGGTCTTAGCCTTCTCGTCGATGATGTAGTCAGCGGTCTCGTTTGCCTCGTCCTGATCGACCTTGTCGTCCATTTCAACGACGGTGGTCGAGGTGAGGGTCTTGGCGAAGCGGTCGGCGATAGCGTAGAGGTCAGTGGACTTGTCGCCGCGTCCGGAAATGATAAGAGGAGTACGGGCTTCGTCTATGAGGATAGAGTCTACCTCGTCCACGATAGCGAAATTAGGAGCTCTCTGAACGCGGTCCTCCTTGTGGGTTACCATGTTGTCACGGAGGTAATCGAAGCCGAGCTCGTTGTTGGTAGCGTAGGTGACGTCGCATTTGTATGCGGCGCGTCTTTCCTCGTTGTTGAGACCGTGGAGGATACAGCCGACTGTAAGTCCGAGCCAGCGGAGGACCTTGCCCATTTCCTCAGCCTGAGTTTTAGCGAGGTAGTCGTTTACGGTAACGACATGAACGCCGAGGCCTGAGAGTGCATTGAGGTAGGAGGCAACGCAGGCAACGAGAGTTTTACCTTCACCGGTCTTCATTTCGGCGATACGTCCCTGATGAAGAACGATAGCACCGATTATCTGTACGGGATAGGGCTTTTTCTCGAGAACACGCCATGCAGCTTCTCTGACGGTAGCGAGAGCCTCCGGGAGGATATCGTCGAGAGTTTCGCCGTCAGCGAGCCTGTCCTTGAACTCGTCAGTCTTGGCTTTGAGCTCAGCATCGGAGAGAGCCTGATATTCCTCGTCGAGCTCGAGGACCTTATTCTTTATCGGTGCGATACGCTTCAGCTCACGGTTGCTGTAGGCGTTTGCGCCGAATATATTCTTAAATATACCCATTAGATTGACCTTCTTTACAATTATTTATGCTGTTTTTGCAAGCAGATATAAATACATACAATACATTTTACTACAAAATGGCGATTTTGTCAAGCCCTACATTTCAGAAATCAGCGATGAGAGGGCAGAGGGCAGAAAAAAGCCGCACGAATGTGCGGCTTGGAATGCTGTTTTGGGCTTAGTGTCCGCTGTATCAGAACACAGCGCCGTTTTTTTCCATTTCGTGTATTTTTTTCAGCTCCCTGCGGAAGTCCTCGGCGCTTATGCCGTCCTTTTTCAGGTAGACCTTTCCGCCGTCTATGGTGAATTCGACCACGATGACCTCAGCGTCCTCCTTTGCGGTGTAGAACCTTGTGAGGTCGCCTGTGCCCTCGTAGAAGCCCTCGAGATCGTCGCCGTTCCCGATATAGGCGTCCGCCGTGTAGGCACCGTCCTCGGGGAAGAACTGCAAAAATACCGTTTCATTGTAAATTACTGCGCCTGACATATCGCCCATATTAAGATGTCCGGAGGACTTCTCCTCAGTCGGGGCTTCTGTGACGGCAGGCGCTTCTGTAACGACCGCCTTTTCGGTAGGCACGGCAGTCTGCGCCTCGGTAAGCGCCTCCGTAATTGCCGCCGGTTCAACGGAAGCTCCGCTGAATTTCTCTCCGGCAGGGGAGAATGCTCCGCTTCTCCACAGACCGAACCCTACAGCCGCTGCTGCACATACCGGAACTGCCGTAAATGCGATCTTAGTGAAACCTCTGCCCTTTGATCTGTGTTCAGCCTCATATTCATCTATCCGGCGGTGTACGTCCCGGATCATTTCTTCACGTTTTTTCATAACTGATACCCTCCTTTTCAAGCTGTGCCTTCAGCGATTTCCGCGCACGGAACAGCAGGGCTTCGACGCTGCGGACGCTTTTTCCCATGACCCTTGCGGCGTCCTTATTGCTCATGTCCTCGAAGTAGACGAGCCAGAGCACCTGCTGGTGATCGGATCTGAGCTTCCGCATAGCCCTGTGAACGGCTATTCCCTCTTCTTTTCTGATGTATGCCGCCTCGACAGTCTCCTCATCGCTCGCAAGTCCGGCGGCGTCCTCGAGGGGAACGCTCTTGTGCCGTGAATTTTTCCGGATATAGTCTATCGCGAGGTTCCTGCCGATAGCGTAGAGCCATGTTCTGAACGAGCTTTTGCCGTTGAACTTGGGCTTTTTTATGCCTATCAGGACGAAGGTGTCCTCCGCGAGCTCCTCTGCTGTGCGGATATTTCCGACGATGCTCGTCAGGTAGAGCATAAGACCGTCGCAGTGATCGCTGATTATCTCATCAAGACCGTGTTCGTCGCCGTTATCGCGGAAACGGCGGTAGCTACTTGCACCGTTATCCATGAACGAGCTCCTTTCCGAAAGCATCTCTTGTTCCGCTTTCACTTATTAGACGATGCGGAGGGCTGAAACTACGCGCTTTTTTCAAAAATAAAAACGGCTGCATGATACAGCCGTCAGCTTATAATTTCATTCAGAACAGTCCTGAGCATGGTGATATCGCCCTGAGCCGCCTTTATGGCAGCGATTATGAGCATATCCGTACCGCATAGCGAGAAGTCGATATCGCGGTCGGTATTCCGGACGAGCAGCGTTATGAAAAGTCTGAGGGTACGTCCGTTGCCCTCGCGGAAGGGGTGGAGCATATTCAGCTCATGGTAGAGCTCGGCAAGCGCATCAATGAAGCGGTCGTCGGCAAGTCCGCGGAGGTAGTCGTGCTCCTCCAGGTAGGCGAATTTGAGCTCACCGAGACGTTCGAGCTCGGTGTGGTCACAGAAGACCGTGCCTTTTTTCGATATATTGATAGTACGGAAGGTGCCTGCCCAGTCGTAGAGGTCGCCGAAGAGCGTCCTGTGGAGTGACTTGTAGTATCCGAGGTCAGGCTTCCCGAAAGGCAGCTCCTTTTCGGCTTTTGCCGAGCAGGAGGTCACGATGATGGACTCGGCTTGAGTGAGGAGCTTCTGCTCCGTGAGACCGAGCTTGTTCACGAGGACTGTAGTGCCGGGGTAGCAGCTGTCCTGACAGCCCTCAACGCTGTAGACAGCCATTATGCTCTTTTGGCACAGAGCCTTGCAACGGCAGCGAGCAGCTCATCGTGGGAGATACTGTTGTCGGTGTATTTTTTTATGAGCTCGACAGACTTGTCGGAGAAGCGGAAGCCCTCCATTCTTGCCGAGGCTATCTGATTGCGTACAGCCTTTTCGGTCGATACGTTCTGCATCATATCAGCTCCTTACACAGCTATTGTAACATTATTAATGCCCGAATACGAACATTATAAACCATATACTGCGGTTTGTCAAGTATTTTTGTGAATGCTGCGCCCGGAAACACGGCTTTCCGGCGTTATCGCATCACGTTTCCGCAGATTGATAAACAGATTTTATAAATCAACAGAAAGTTTACCTGAGAAAAGGTATGACCAATACTTGACTGCACGTTCGTTCAATGTTATAATGATCGTACTGGAATAAAGTAATATTTATTAGCGGAGGTGACGACCTTGACCTCGACAAACGATCTTACAAGCGGCAGCGTGACCTCAAAGCTGCTCAGATTCTTCTTCCCGATGCTGCTGACAAATCTTCTCCAGCAGGTCTATTCCGTTACCGATACCGCTATCGTAGGAAAGGGACTCGGTGACAACGCCCTCGGTGCAGTTGGCAATCTCTCGGCGCTTTCGTTCCTGATAATAGGCTTCTCAATGGGTATGTCGAACGGCTTCGCGGTCATAATCGCGCAGAATTATGGGGCAGGGAACATCTCCGCAGTGAAAAAGGCGGTCGCCTCGGCGGTAAAGCTTGCGGCAGCGCTGACGGTCATACTCACGGCGGCTGCCTGTCTGTTCCTCAGACCCGTGCTCCTTCTGCTGCAAACGGACAGCCTTATCCTTGACGACAGCCTCAAATACGGCTACATCATCTTCGGCGGACTTGCGGCAACGGTCGCGTACAACCTCTGTGCCGGCATACTGCGTTCGGTAGGCGACAGCAAAACGCCGTTCATAGCTATAATGGTGTCGTCGGTGATAAATATTGCGCTCGACAGCATATTCATCTTCGGTCTCCGCACCGGTGTTGAGGGCGCAGCGGCTGCAACGGTCATCGCACAGGTGATATCGACCGTGATATGCTTCGTCCGCATAAGGAGAATACCGGAGCTTCGTGCCGGAAGGTCCGATTTTGCGAGGGATACGGCAATGTCCCTGCGGCTCCTCAAAAACGGCGTACCTATGGCGTGTATGAACTCGATAACAGCAGTCGGCGTAATGGTAGTTCAGGGCTACGTCAACGGACGCGGCGTAATGTTTACCTCGGCTTACTCGGTTTGCAGCAGGTACATCAACCTCTTCATGCTCCCGGCACTTACCGCGGGAGTTGCGGCTTCTCCTTTCGTGAGCCAGAATTTCGGAGCAGGCAAAAAGGAACGCATCAGGCAGGGCGTACTGGTCTGCTCGGGCATAGCGCTAATATCCTACGCCGTTCTCGGAACGGTGATGCTCGTCTTTTCGCGGCAGCTCGGAGCTCTCATGCTCAACGACAGTGCCACGATAGCTCTCACGGCACAGTATCTCAGGATATGCGGCGTATTCCTCATCTTCCTCAATCTTCTGTTCGTATTCCGCAACGCCGTTTTAGGCATGGGCTATCCGTTCCTGCCGATGATATCCGGCATACTCGAAATGTCACTGAGGATACCGGCAATAATGATACTGCTCCCGAGGGTCGGCTTCCGTGCAACAGGCTTCGCTGAGGCGGCTGCATGGACGGGGGCTATGACTCTTAACGTGACCGCTTTCATCGTCTACTACAGAAAAATGGGGACGGAAAAGGCCTGATGCTGCCGGCTGTCCGCTGTCCTCAAAAATATCAGAAAAAAATTTCCCGCAGATATTGACTTATCTTACCGAAAAGAGTATAATTATTGTTGTATGGCAATACTAATCATTTTATATACAATATGGAGGTTTTTTTAAAATGAGCAGAGTTTACAATTTCAGCGCAGGTCCGGCAGTTCTCCCCGAGGAGGTCCTCAAGGAGTGTGCAGACGAAATGATGGATTACAAGGGCTGCGGAATGTCCGTTATGGAAATGTCCCACCGTTCCAAGGTCTACGATGAGATCATCAAGGAGGCTGAAAAGGATCTCCGCGATCTTATGAATATACCCGACAACTACAAGGTAATCTTCGTTCAGGGCGGCGCTTCCCTCGTTTTCGCAGAGGTACCCATGAACCTCATGAAGAAGGGCAAGGCTGCTTACATAATCACAGGTCAGTGGGCTAAGAAGGCTGCTCAGGAGGCTGAGAAGTACGGCGAGGTCGTAAGAGTTGCTTCCTCCGCTGACAAGACCTTCTCCTATATCCCGGATTGCTCCGACCTCGATATCCCCGAGGACGTTGACTACGTTTATATCTGCGAGAACAACACTATCTACGGCACAAAGTTCTGGGAGCTCCCCAACACAAAGGGTCATGAGCTCGTTGCTGACGTAAGCTCCTGCTTCCTCTCAGAGCCCGTTGACGTTACAAAGTACGGCGTTATCTACGGCGGCGTTCAGAAGAATGTAGGACCCTCCGGCGTTCAGATCATCATCGTCCGTGAAGACCTCATCGCTGACGGTCCCGCTCTCAAGATCACTCCTACAATGTGCGACTGGAAGATCCAGGCTGAGAACGAGTCACTCTACAATACTCCTCCCTGCTACGGCATCTACGTTTGCGGCAAGGTATTCAAGTGGATCAAGAAGATGGGCGGTCTCGAGGCTATGAAGGCTCACAACGAGAAGAAGGCCAAGATCCTCTACGATTTCCTCGACCAGAGCAAGATGTTCAAGGGCACTGTTGAGAAGAAGGACCGCTCACTCATGAACGTTCCCTTCGTTACAGGCAATGAGGAGCTCGACAAGAAGTTCGTTGCTGAGTCCAAGAAGGCTGGCTTCGAGAACCTCAAGGGCCACAGAACAGTCGGCGGTATGCGTGCTTCCATCTACAACGCTATGCCTATCGAGGGCGTTGAGAAGCTCGTTGCATTCATGAAGAAGTTCGAGGAAGAGAATTCCTGATCTTACTTAATTTAATCTATTTGAAATGAGGTAATACCTATGTATAAGATACAGACACTCAACAAGATATCTACGATCGGTACCGATATCTTCGACAAGAGCAAGTACTCCGTTTCCGATAACCCCGAAAATCCGGACGCTATCATGGTACGTTCCGCCAAGATGCACGACATGACCTTCGGCGATAAGCTCGTTGCTATCGCCCGTGCCGGTGCAGGCGTAAACAATATCCCCGTTGACCGCTGCGCTCAGGAGGGTATCTGCGTTTTCAACACTCCCGGTGCTAACTCAAACGCTGTTAAGGAGCTCGCAATCTGTGCTCTCCTCCTCGCTTCAAGAAAGATCGTTGAGGCTGCTGCATGGGCTGCTTCACTCAAGGGAACTCCCGATGCTCCCAAGACCGTTGAGGGCGGAAAGTCCAAGTTCGCAGGTCCTGAGATCGCAGGCAAGACCCTCGGTATCATCGGTCTCGGCGCTATCGGCGGCAAGATCGCTAACGCTGCTGAAGCTCTCGGCATGAAGGTAATCGGCTACGATCCCTTCCTTTCAGTTGCCGCTGCTCTCCACCTTGAGCCCTCCGTTAAGATCGTTACCGATATCAACGATATCTACAAGAACAGTGACTATATCACTATCCATATGCCCTACACTCCTCAGACCAAGAACACTATCGACGCTGAGCAGATCGCTATGATGAAGGACGGCGTTCGTCTCATCAACCTCGCAAGAGGTGAGCTCATCAACAGCGAGGCTGTTGTTAAGGCTATCGCTGACGGCAAGGTTGCAAAGTACGTTACAGACTTCGCTGACGACGTTGTTCTCGGCGTTGACGACGTTATCGTTCTTCCGCACCTCGGCGCTTCCACACCCGAGAGCGAGGACAACTGTGCTGTTATGGCTGCTCAGGAGCTCGTTGACTACATCGAGAACGGCAATATCAGAAACAGCGTAAATCTCCCGAATGCTTCAATGGAGGCTCAGGGCACTAAGATCTGCGTTATCCACAAGAACGTTCCTACAACTATCGCTTCTATCACTACTGTTGTCGGCAACGAGGGCATCAACATCGAGAACATGGTAAATGCGAGCAAGAAGGACTTCGCTTACACAATGCTCGACGTTATCGGCGATATCCCGGCTTCTGTCGAGGGCAAGATCAATGCTATCGACGGCGTTATCAGAGTAAGGATAATCAACAAGTAAGATCAAAGCGTGATACTTATATAATGGCATAAAAATTTCCGGAAGCTGAAAAGCTTCCGGATTTTTTTTACGATTTTCATACGTTATATTTCAAGCTCATATGCGCCGACGGGACGTATATTCAGCAGCCGGCAGCTTCCTGCGCCGAAAATCCGCTCCATTTCCGCACAGTGCTCCTCCGCAAGATAATTCGGCACGAATGAGAGAATGCTCCCGCCGAAGCCGCCGCCGTGTACCCGGACAGCGCCGTTTTCTCCGAGAAATCTCCGGCTCATCATAAGCGCGATAGAGAGTCCCTGCTTTCCGGGCTCGCCGCATGAGTAGATATTCTGCAAAAGCTCGCACGATGAAGCGCCGGACTCGTTCACAAGGCGGAAGAACTCGATAGTGTCGCCGACCGAGAGAGCCTCCGCTTCAAGCTCGGCACGGCGGCTGTCCGCGAAGAAGTGTGCGGCACGGAGAACAGACCTGTCACCGCAGGATTTCCGCAGTTCCGGGAGCTTTTCGTAGAACTCCTCCTCGGAGCATTCCGCGAGATATTCCTTCCCGAGTGCATCGGCAATGCTCTTCATCTCTGCGGCAACGGCTGAGTATTCCTGAGCGGCTGCGGAGTGGTCCTCGCCTGTATCGGTGATGCAGAGGGAATAGCCGGCATCGGCAAAATCAAAGGATATACGGTCGATCGAGGGCTCATCGGGAGCTGAGAAGTCCACCGAGACAAAGCCGCCGGAAGCACTAACGGTCTGATCCATGAGACCGCTCGCCTTGCCGTAGTAGACGTTCTCGGCACGGCGGCATATCCGGGCAAGCTCGAACGGTGAGGACTTCCCCTCATTGAACAGGCGGTCGATGATATAAGCGATAAGCACCTCGAATGCCGCCGAGGAGGAAAGTCCGCTTCCTGCCGCGATATCGGAGGAAATGTACGCATCGAAGCCGCCGGCCTCAACACCTGCCTCGGCAAATCCGGCGGCGATACCTCTCACAAGGGCAGCGGAGGTGTTCACCTCGCCGCTTCGCATATCAGTGTCGCCGAGGTCGATCACGATATCAGGGAAGCCCTCGGAGGTGATGTGAATTTTCCCGTTTTCAGCGGGCGAAACGACCGCTATCGCATCAGTCCCGACTGCCGCCGCGAGTACACGGCCGTGCTGGTGGTCAGTGTGGTTGCCGCCTATCTCTATCCTGCCGGGCGCGGAAAATACGTGGATATTGCCGCAGGTAGGGTGCAGGCGTGAGAAGTTCTCGGCGGCGCTGAGGTACCTTGCCCTCTGCCGGAGAACAGCTCTGTCGGAAGCGCCGCAGAGCATTCCGAGCTTGCCGTCGAGGCTTCCGGAGGTTATCGCGTTCACAAATTCATTCAGGTTCATATTAAGCTCCTTTCTTTCAGCGCAATGTTGGTCCATTGGTACAAAAACAATGGCTGCCGTCAGTGCAATATGCCGAAATTAAAGATATGTTTAATTAGCGGTTGACATTATTTAATAAATCGGTTATACTTAATTTAGTGATAAATGCAGCTTAAATTAACATAATTTAAGTAGGAAGGAAGTACATCATGTCGAACATCAGGATCATCGGCGAACCGCTCAGCAATATCCCGTGGCAGGATAAGCCGTCCGGCTGTACTGCTCCGGTCTGGAGATTCAGCGGCAACCCCATTATCAACAGGAACCCTCTCCCGGACGTCGCAAGGATCTTCAACAGCGCCGTCATGCCCTACGGCGAGGGCTTCATCGGTGTTTTCCGCGGCGAGAGGAGGGACGGTATACCGCACATCTACCTCGGAAGGAGCCGCGATGCGCTGAACTGGGAGTTTGACCCGGAACGCATACCGTTCACCAATGCGGAGGGTGAGCCTTTCATGCCGCTTTACGCCTACGATCCGCGTCTCGTGAAGATAGATGATACCTACTACATAATGTGGTGTCAGGACGCCTACGGACCGACTATCGGTATTGCTGCGACCAAGGATTTCCGCACCTTTACAAGGCTGGAGAACCCCTTTCTGCCCTACAACCGCAATGCTGTTCTGTTCCCGCGGAAAATAAACGGTAACTATGTCATGCTCTCGCGTCCCTGCGATAACGGTCACACCGCATTCGGCGATATTTTCCTCACCGAGAGCCGCGATATGGAGTTCTGGGGACATCACCGCCATGTCATGGGCAGGAGCAATAACTGGTGGGAAAACCTCAAGATAGGCGGCGGTGCGGCACCTATCGAGACCGACAAGGGCTGGCTGATCTTCTACCACGGCGTAGTCAACACCTGCAACGGCTATGTCTACAGCATCGGCGCTGCGGTACTCGATATAAACGAGCCGTCGAGAGTTCTCCACCGCTGCAAGAACTATCTCCTTGCGCCGGAGGAATGGTACGAGGAACGCGGCTTCGTGCCGAATGTATGCTTCCCTTGCGCTGCCCTGACCGATGCTGAGACCGGCAGGATAGCGATATACTACGGCTGTGCGGACAGCTATGTCGGCGTTGCCTTCACCACAGTTCAGGAGGTCTGGGACTATATCCTGAAATATGACAATGTCTGCGATGAGGATACCGAGCTCGGCATAAGGTGAGCTATGAGATAACTATTACCGGTGAGAGCTGCGGATCGAGCCTTTTCATGATATTGAGCATATCGTCTTCGGGGACAGCCACGCAGCCGGCTGTGTAAGCTCCGGTCATGCAGTGCAGGAATATTGCCGAGCCTTTGTACGGGATAACCGGCGACATATTGTAGTCTATCACAACGCTGTATTTGTAAGCCTGCGGATAGTCTGCAAGGTGCTCAGCGCTTTTCCAGCTTATGATGCTGCTTTCTACCCATTGATTGTACAGCGGCGATTCAGGATCATCTATCCAGTAGCAGCTGTTGTTTATTTGACGGTATTCAATATTGAGACCGTCCAGCTTTTCAGTACCGAATGCAAATCCGAGATTATAGCAGCCGCGGGGAGTACAGAGATCGCCCTCGCGGCTTTTTTCTGATAC
>Ga0310691_10003738_pt1 | contig 17867 bp, 17 predicted proteins | sample 176DNAGHGlowgp2_FD_203887 | JGI IMG/M metagenome (GOLD analysis project Ga0310691, IMG submission 203887) | Sheep rumen microbial communities from Palmerston North, Manawatu-Wanganui, New Zealand - 1766 DNA GHGlow gp2 (v2) (version 2) | ecosystem: Host-associated > Mammals > Digestive system >...
CGCGGCAAGTTGATATTATCTGCGGCAAATTTTGAAATTTTATCGGCGCAAAGTTCGTCAACCGCGTTTAACCTTTCGCCGAGCGTGGAGTAATCGCCCGTGCCCGGTAAGCTCAACATTTCGTAAGCAACCGCAGTTCTGACGTTGGCTTGGTAAGCCCAATCGTCAAGATAGCGCGTCATCAAAAGCGAGGTAACGTCGTAATCGTCCATAAACTTTGTCAAGACGCCCGAGCCGATTAAAAAGCCCGTGCTGTTCGACGCGGTATTCCAACCGCCGTAAGCGCGAATTTTGAACTGTAAATCTTCCGACTTCATCAAATTCATCATGGCGTTATCGGAGCCGTTGCCGAAAGAAATATCAGCCACGCCGACGGGCAAATTTTGTGCCGTAAGATTTTTAAGGCGCTCAATGAAAGTGTAAGTGCCTTTGCGCGGCGTCAAATTGTTATCGGGGAAGTTGGCTTGAGAAGTCGAGCCGTCAAAGTTCGTGTTGACTGCAACGACAAAATCGGCGTGCGCGGGATTGTAAATTCTGAAACCGCCCGTTGCAATAATCGCGCCGTCAATAATCTGCCCCGCCGTTTCGCTGCCGTAATCGGGCATCGTGTACTTGCCTTTTCCCGCGTTGTATTCGACGGCAACAAAAGGCAGTTCGTGCAAATCGGCGTTAATTGCGCGGCTAATCATCATCATACCCAATTCATCGGCGCCGGACATTACGATAAAGCGGGACTTGCCCAGATCTTTTGCGTAATCGGCAAGATGACGGCTCTCCAAATGAGTTTGCGAAAATTGCCCGTTGTCGTCCATACCCAAAAGAAAATAATCGAAAACGCGACGGCGCGTCAAGTCTATGAAATATTTGTTGGCGTTAAAATTTTCTGCGCGACGTTTAAGCCAATCTTCAAGATATTCGGCGGGAATTTCTTTTGAAAGTTTTTTAAGTTCGCGTTTGTCACTGCCGCCGAGCTTGCCGAGTTCCTCTTTGTCTTTCAGCGCGGTATAATTAAAAATTTGCGTGGCGTAAGTTTTGTAATAATCGGGTTCGTAAGTTGCATTAATTGCGGCGCGAGGAGTGCGCATAATCGTACCGAAAGCGTAAAGCGGCAGGTGCGGGAAATTTTCTTTAAACTGCTCAAAATTTTTGGCGCGTGAAAGAATTTCTTCTGCCGTCAGTTGATGTTGACGAGAGGCAACCAAACTGCCGTAAATCATCGCGTCGGTTGAAATAACTGCGGCTTGAACGTTTGCGGCGGTGTCGTTAAGCCAGCGCCAAAGTTCATCAACATTGCCGAGATTGTAACGACTGCCGATAAATTCTTCGGGCGGCGTGACAACTTCGTAACCCAATCTTTTTGCAACGTCAACTGTCTGCCGCAAAATTATCGGACGATTGTCAATCGGTATGTACAAAATTTTTTTGCCGTTGCCGACCTGCGCGGCAAAAGTTATTGTTGCAGAAAAAATTATCGTCAGCATTAACGCCAATGAAATGAAAATTTTACTCATAAGTCTAGCTTTCCATATGTTTAACGGGAATGGGACCGCGTGAAAGAGCAATGACGCCCGTCCGCGCAATTTCGACAATTTCATAATCGGTGAGTACTTCGCAAAAAGCGTCAATTTTATTTTGGTTGCCCGTCAACTCAATGACGACGTTTTCGCTTGTCACGTCAACAATTTTGGCGCGGAAAATATCGACAATGCCAACCAAATCTGCGCGTGTTTCTTTGGACGCCTTAACCTTAATCATAACCAATTCGCGCTCAATCGACGGCGCTTTACTGAGGTTGACGATTTTAATAACGTCAATGAGTTTGCCGAGCTGATTAACGACCTGGTCAAGTTCGTTTTCCGATTCGACGCTGACAACAATATTAATTCGCGTGACGCTCGGTTCTTCGGTGTAACCTGCGGAAATGCTTTCAATGTTAAAGGCGCGGCGACTGATTAAGCCTGAAACGTGAGTCAAAACTCCGGGCTTGTTGTCAACCAATACCGCCAAAGAATATTTTTTCAAAAGTCAAACACCCTTTCCAAAATGATTAGTCAACGGTTCGCCGCCGATTAAATGTATATGCAGATGATTGACGGACTGCCCGCCCTCTTTGCCCGTGTTGATGACGAGTCGAAAACCGCTTTCATCGACGCCGATTTTTTTTGCAATGGTCGGCACAACGTCAACGAAAATGTGTGCGGCAAGTTCTCTGTCAACGTCTTCAAGTTTCGTGACGTTATCAAAATGTTTGCGCGGTACAATCAAAATATGTTGAGCGGCTTGCGGGTTAATGTCACGAAAGGCAATAACGCTTTCATCTTCGTAGACGAGCGACGTTTTAATTTCGCCGCTGACAAATTTACAGAACAAACAATCTTTCACAAAAAATTCCTCCTTAAAAATCAAAAGTTGCCGCGTCAAGCGTCTTTGCAATGTCGTCGTCGGTGTGCGCGCTTGACATAAAAAGCGTTTCAAATTGTGACGGCGCAAGATAAATTCCGCGCTCCAACATTTTTATGAACCAAATTTTAAATTTTTCTTGATTTGCCGCCGCCGCGTCATCGTAATTTTTAACCGCGCGGTTGGTGAAAAAAATTCCGAACATTGAGCCGGCTTGCGGTATTTGGACTTCGACACCCGCCGCCTTTGCTTTATCTTTCAAGCCGTTCACGAGCGCAGAAGTTTTCGCCGTCAGCTTTTCGGTAAAATTCGGCGTTTCAGACAAAATTTTCAGCGTGGTAATTCCCGCCGTCATTGCCAAAGGATTGCCGCTTAAAGTTCCCGCCTGATAAATCCTGCCGTCAGGTGAAACGTTGCGCATAATTTCGGCACGTCCGCCGTAAGCCGCGCAGGGTAAACCGCCGCCGATAATTTTTCCCAAGCAAGTCAAGTCGGGCTTGATTTTAAATTTTTCTTGAGCGCCGCCGAGTGCAACGCGAAAACCGCACATAACTTCATCAAAAATTAAAAGCGCACCAAATTTTTTCGTGACTTCGCGCAGAGTCGGCAAAAAGTTTTCAAGCGGAAGTACCAATCCCATATTGCCCGCAACGGGTTCAACGATAACCGCCGCAATTTCTTCGCCGCAATCGTCAAAAATTTTTCTCACGGCGTCAACGTCATTGTAAGGCAAGGCGATTGTATCACGCGCAATATTTTCGGTTACGCCGGGACTTGAAGGAACGCCGAAAGTTGCCGCGCCCGATCCCGCGTTTACCAAAAGACTGTCGCTGTGACCGTGATAACAGCCGATAAACTTAACAATTTTGTTTCGACCGGTAAAGCCGCGTGCAACACGTATGGCGCTCATCGTTGCTTCGGTTCCCGAATTTACCATGCGCATAACTTCCATACTCGGAAAAATTTTTTGCACAAGTTCGGCAAGTTCGGTTTCAAGTTCGGTGGGAGCGCCGTAACTCGTGCCGCGTTCGACTGCGCGTTTGAGTGCGTCAACAACTCTTTTATCTGCGTGACCCAAAATCATCGGTCCCCAAGAGCCGACGTAATCAATATAAGCGTTGCCGTCAATGTCGTAAATGTGGCTGCCTTTCGCGTGAGAAATGAAAGGCGGGTTGCAATCGACGCTGCGGTAAGAACGGACGGGACTGTTTACGCCGCCCGGCATAAATTTTTTTGCGCGATTGAAAGCCGCCAAAGATTTTTCCAAATTCATTTTAAAACCTCGTCAATCGAAAGTTACTGACTTTTCGTCAAAATAAATGCGCTTGACTTCTTCGGCAATTTGCGTGATGTTGCGCGGCAAGAAATGAATATTGTAGCCGACAAAGTAAGGCGAAGTTGCAAAACGCGGCATCATCTTTGCATAGACAATACCTGCGCGACGATAGAAAAAAATGTTGTAGCTGTGCAAATTTTTTCTGAAAAAATTCGTCAAGTAATGCAAGCCGATTTGTAAAAAGTCAGCCAGCGTGTCAACGTTGCCGCCCTCTTCGACAATTACGTTGAGTTCGCCGAAACCGACACGCGGAAAATTTGAAATGTTGAGCTCGACGCCGTTTTCTTTGGCAATGACAATTCCGCGCAGTTCTTCGGGGTCGAAGAGCAATTCCGAATTTAATTTTGGAAAGCCTACAAGTTGCATATGCGGATGGCGAATCGTTCCTCCGGACATCGGACCGAAATTTTTAAAAAATAAAACTTCCTCGTACTTGCCGCAATTCAAAAGTTCGCTCCAATGTTTCAAGCCCATTTTTATAACGCGGCGCATATGTTCACGGCTGTAAGCAGGCATATCCGAATGACATTCTTTGCCCTCAATCAAAACAAATTGGTCTGCGCCTTCAATGACGAGATATTTATTTTTCAAGAAAATTATGTCGCCGTCCGTGTCCAAAATATTTTTCAAGTTGGCAACGTCACAAAACGGGCAAGCGTTATTTTCATTAACCATATTTTCGGGCTTGGTCTTGCCGACGTCAGTGTTAAACCGCACCAAATTTATTTCCATAACATCACGCCTTTTTAGGTGTCAGTTAAAAAAATTTGCAACGCGCCGAATAATTTTTTCAGCCAAATCTTTTTTCGTCATCTTTGAAAACTTTTCAATCGTGCCGTCGCGATAAATTAAGCTTGCAATATTTGTATCGACGCCAAATCCCGCGCCTTCCGCCGTCACGTCGTTTGCAACGATGAAGTCAAGATTTTTTTCGGCAAGTTTTTTCTTCGCGTATTCTATAAGATTTTCCGTTTCAGCCGCAAAACCGACCAACACTTGAGAACTTTTGCGTTGTCCCAAGCCTTTGAGTATGTCCGGATTTTTCACAAGTTCAAGCGTCAACGTCTCGGAGTCTTTTTTAATTTTCTGCGCGGCAATATTTTTAACGCGATAATCGGAAACAGCCGCCGCCATTATCACGGCGTCAACAGAATCAAATTCGGCAAGTACCGCCGCTTGCATTTGTTCGGCAGATTCGACTTTGACGAAACGCACATTTTGCGGCGCGGGAATTGAACTTGCAGAAACCAAAATGACTTCTGCCCCGTGACGACTTGCCGCCGTTGCAATTTCGTAGCCCATTTTTCCGCTTGAACTGTTGCTTATGTATCTTACGGGGTCGATAGGTTCAAGAGTGCCGCCCGCCGTAACCAAAACTTTTTTGCCCGTCAAAAGTTCGCCTTCAAAAAATCTTACGACTTCCGCGCAGAGTTCCGCAGGTTCGGGCAAGCGTCCTTTGCCGACGGTTCCGCAAGCCAACAAGCCCGTTGCAGGCTCAATGATATTTATGCCGCGTGATTTCAAAATTTGCAAGTTGAATTGAGTCGCGGGATTTTCAAACATAACCGTATTCATTGCGGGAGCGAAAATCATCGGCGCTTGTGTTGCCAAAATCGTTGTGGAAAGTAAATCGTCCGCCAAGCCGTGAGCAACTTTGGCGATAAAATTTGCCGTAGCGGGCGCGATTAAAATCAAGTCGGCAAAATTCGCAAGCTCAATGTGATTGCCTTCAAAGTTTGAAAAATTGTCAAACATTTTGAAAGCAACGGGATTTTTTGTAATTTCTTGAAAAGTTCGCGGCGTGACAAATTCTGTTGCAGATTGCGTCATTACAACGCGAACATCGGCGCCGAGTTTTTTTAATCCGCTTGCAACTTCGACAGCTTTAAACGCCGCAATGCCGCCGGTTACGCCGAGTAAAATTTTCTTTTCGTTTAAAGTATTCATAGCTTAAGCGTCGGGTTGCGCGAAGGAAATTTTGCCTTCGTAAATTTCTTCCATTGCGTTTGTCACAAATTTATTGTTGGGGTTTTCGACGTGACAAGTTGCGCCCGTCAAAAGCTGGCGTGCGCGTTTAGACGCAAGCACGACCAACGTATAACGGCTTGAAATTTTTTTCAGCATGTCGTCCGTCGAAGGATTAACCATGCTCGGCACATAATTTACTTTAACTTTCAAAATTACTGCTTCCCTTCAAAATTTTTAAAAACATCAATGTTGCGGCTTACTTTGCAACGTTCGGCGGCGATTATCATTTTAATTTTATCGACAGCCGCTTCAACCAAATCATTGACAACAACGTATTGATAATTTCTGCCGATTGAAATTTCATTTGTGGCGGATTCAATGCGCCGTTGCAAAACTTCATCGGATTCGGTGCCGCGATTTTTAATTCGGCTTACGAGTTCATCAAGTGACGGCGGCAACAAAAAAATATAAATGCCGTCGGGAGATTTTTTCATAACGTTAAGCGCACCTTGAACGTCGATTTCCAAGAGCACATCAATACCCGCGTTAAGTTTTTCTTCGATAATGTGAGCCGGCGTGCCGTAAAAATTACCGTAAACTTCGGCGTATTCAAGAAATTTTTCTTCGTCTGTCCAACTTTTGAAAGTGTCTTGAGTAAGAAAAAAATATTCCCGCCCGTCAACTTCACCGGGACGCGGCTTGCGGGTGGTTGCCGAAATTGACAAAAACATTTCCGGCAGTTCTTCAAGTAATTTCTTGCAGACCGTACCTTTGCCCGTTCCGCTTGCGCCCGATATAACTGTCAGCAGCCCCTTTGTCACTTGTATCACTCTTTTCTTTGGGTTCTTTGTCGGTTGCCGTGTCATCTTTTGAGATTCTGTCTGCAATGGTCGAAGGCAATAACCCCGAAACAATTACGTGACCGCTTTCAGTGACGATAACCGAGCGGGTACGCCGTCCGTGAGTTGCGTCAAGAAATTTGCCTTCTTCGCGTGACTTTGAAATATTTCGTTTGCTTTGCGCCGAATCGGGCATCATCACTGCAATAATTTTGTCGATTGCAACGACATTGCCGAAACCTACATTCACCATCTTTGCCATAAAAATTTACTCCTTACTTTAAAATTTACCGTCAAAAACTTTGTCAGCCGCGCCAGTCATATAAATATGATTATCATTGCGCCAATCAATTTTCAAAGTTCCGCCGTCAAGTACAACCTCAACAGATTTATCGGCAAGCGCGTTGAGATTAGCCGCAACCGCAGTGGCACAAGCGCCAGTACCGCAAGCGTAAGTAATGCCGCTGCCGCGTTCCCAAACTCTCATGCGCAATTTATTTTTACCGATAACTTGAACAAATTCCGCGTTGACTTTTCGCGGGAAAATTTCGTGACGCTCAATTTTCGGACCGATTGTCGGCAAGTCAATTTTATTCACGTCGTCAACAAAAATCACGCAATGCGGATTGCCCATTGAAACGCACGTCATTTTAAAATTTTCGTCCACGTTAAGCGGCTCGCCGATAATTTTATTTTTGCCGTAACCCGTGACGGGAATTTTATCAGCTGCCAAAATCGGCTCGCCCATATCGACTTCAACAAGTTCACCGCGCAGATTTACCGTCAAGATACCCGCGCCCGTTTCGACGTTCAAAATTTTTTTGTCGGTGCCGCGCAGTACAAATTTTGCAAAGCACCTGATACCGTTGCCGCACATCTCGGCTTCGGAACCGTCCGCATTAAAAATTCTCATACGAACTTCAGCCGCGTCGGAATTTAAAACGTAAATGACGCCGTCCGCGCCTATACCGAAATGCCTGTCACAAAGGCTCGAAATTTTTTCAGCCGAATCAATCAAACCGTTGCCGCGCACGTCGATAATCACGAAGTCATTGCCGCAACCTTGCCATTTTTCAAAATTTCTCAAACTAATTCCTCCTGTTGCAAAGTATATTCAATTTTCGCCGATTGTCAAAAAAATTTGTACAAATCGATTCTCTTTGTTATAATCAACCAAAAAATTTTTTTAGGCGACGAAAATCTTTAATTGTTGTGAAAGATTAATTTTATGAAAAAATATATTCGCATAATGCGTTTAGATCATTGGATTAAGCAACTTTTTATAATTCCGGGATTTTTTTTCGCAGACCTTTTGGTAAATGAAAAACCACCTTCGGAATATATAAGCAGTTTGTTAACAGCTTTTATTTCGGTAAGTCTTATTGCCTCTGCCAATTACGTCATAAATGAATGGCTCGACGCGGAATTTGATAAATTTCACCCGACTAAAAAAAATCGCAGTGTCGTAACCGAAGACGTGAAAGGCTCGGTCGTTTGGACTTTGTGGGCAGTCTTAACCTGCGCGGGATTTTTTATCGGTCAGTTGATAAATTTTTACTTCTTGATGATGTTGGTATGGCTCTGGATAATGGGCATACTTTACAACGTCAAGCCGTTTCGCACGAAAGATATTTTTATCCTCGACGTTTTAAGCGAATCAATCAACAATATGATTCGCCTGCTGTTGGGCTGGTTTATCGTGTTTGACGCGACAGAAAATCCACTTTTGCCGCCTGTCAGCATAGTTATCGGCTACTGGATGCTTGGCGCATTCCTTATGGCAATAAAACGTTACGCCGAATACCGTATGATTGGCGATCCGATTTTGGCGGGCAATTACAGAAAATCTTTCAAAAGTTATTCGGAAAGATCTTTGCTGACAAGCGCATTTTTCTACGCAATGTGTTCAATTTTTTTTATGGGAATATTTTTGGTGAAATACCGCATAGAATTGTTTCTGCTTATGCCGTTTTTGACGGGACTTTTCTGCTATTATTTTTGGTTGTCGTATGCAAAAGATTCGGCAGTACAGAAACCTGAAAAATTGTATCGCGAAAAATGGTTAATGGCTTACTGTTTACTGGTGGCGGTGATATTCGCGGCGTTAATGTTTGTTGACATTCCGCAACTTCATATTTTTACCGACATAAAATTGATACCTGTACAATGAAAAATTTTTTGAACTACAAGGCGTGGATACTTGACTTTGACGGCACATTATTTTATCAGTTGCCGTTAAGAATTTTTATGGCGGCGTGGCTCGTGTTGTACTACATGCCGCGTCCTCATCGTTGGAAAGAAATTTTTATCTTGCGCGAATATCGGCAATTAAGAGAAAAATTATTCGCGACTGATTCGGAAAATTTTTATCAACTTCAACTTGAAAATTTAAGTCAACGCTACGGTATGCCGGTTGAAAAAATTTTAGCCGTAATGGAAGCGTGGTTTATTGAAAAGCCGAAGTTTTTAATAAAAATCTTCCAACGCAAAAAATTAATCGCGGCTGTAAAATCTGCAAAACTGCGCGGCATTACGATTGTAATTTATTCCGATAATCCCGTTTCCGAAAAAATTAAAGCGTTGGATTTTACGCCCGATTATGCTTTTTGGAGCGACGACGATTTAATAAAATGTATGAAACCCAATTCAAGCGGGCTTAAAAATATCATCAAGTTTTTAAAACTCAACCGTGAAGAAATTTTGTACATAGGCGACCGCGACGACAGAGACGGGCTTTGTGCCGAAAATGCCGACGTGGATTATTGCGACGTAAAAAAATTTATAAAAATTTTGAGGACGGTTTTATAATAATGTCAACTGACAGAAAAATTAATTTAATGCTAATTATGTTAGTCACATTAAATATCTTGGCGTGTGCAATTTCTCTGTTTGAAACTCCGCATATTTATCAAGATCTTTTGGGACAATGGAAATTATGCGCCTACGCTCTGCGCGGAATAGATCCATACCCGTTAATCGGCGCGGAAGTTCCTGTTGTCAAAGAATTGGGGATAATCCCCGCGAATTGGGGTACGACGCCTTACGGTTTGTTGCTCGGCAATTTATTTTACGCGGGATTTTTGGCAATGAGTACGGCAGAACTCATACCAAGTACGCCGTTTTCAACATCAAAAGACCTTGCTGCTTATCGTGTGGATAACGTTGCATTTGAACCCGCTGAAGTTTATTTCATTGCCCTTAACGTAATACTTTTGTTGGCGACGGCTGTAATTATTTTTCAGACGTTCAAAAATTTTTCGCGGAAGTCGGCTTGGACTTCGGCATTTCTTGCAATATTCTCATCTCTGCTGATGACACCGCTGATTAATACCGGCAATGCCGGCGGAATAATTTGTTGCTTGCTGATTTTAATTTGTTTGTTGCAAGAAGATTATCCGAAATTGTCGGGAATACTTTTAGCTTTTGCAATGGTCAAGCCTCAACTTGCGCTGATATTCTGTGTGACGTTGTTGCTTATGCGACGATTCAAAATAATTTTAATTGCGGCGGCGATTGACATAACGGCTTGGTTAATTGTATCCTTTATGTTACAAACAAGCCCGATAACTTTGTTGACGGAATTTTTATCCACGGGCGCGGGCGGCTCAAATAATTACGCGGGAATATTCACTTTGTTTACGGCGTCGGATTACCGATTGGCAATGTTGCTTAGTATGTTTGCAGGAATAGTTTACGTGTTCATCGGACATAAATTTTTGAGTGATTGTAAAATCGGCGCGTTTAAATTTTTACCTGCGTGTATCGCGGCAACGTTTTGGTGCTATTCTTTCTATAACGACTTTTACATTTTAATCTTACCGATAGCGGTATGTGTTTATCTTATGATTGAGTCAAATGAATTTACAATACCGTTTGGCGCGGCGCTGTTTATGACGATTGGATTGTTTTTGTTGACGGCTTTTAGAACACAAATTTTTTCACTGCTTGGAAATGTCGATTGGTATGCGTTTTTGAACTTGAAACCGGGACCGAGTTACTTGGTAAACACTTGGATAATACGAACATTTTTTGAAGGCTTTGTAATTTTAATCGGGCTGTATCTTTGCCGCCGATTGAAAAATATTTAAGGATAAATTATGTTGAAGAAAAAATTTAAAGTTATCGCGCCGTTTAATCCCACGGGCGACCAACCTCAAGCAATCGACAAGCTTGCAGAAGGCATTGAAGACGGACTTGCCGCGCAGGTTTTGCTCGGTGCAACGGGTACGGGCAAAACTTATACAGTTGCAAAAGTTATTGAGCGCGTCCAACTTCCAACGCTTGTCATTGCTCACAACAAAACTTTGGCGGCGCAACTTGCCGCAGAGTTCAAAAGTTTTTTCCCAAATAATTATGTAGGTTATTTCGTCAGCTACTACGATTATTATCAGCCCGAAGCTTACCTGCCAGCCACCGATACTTACATTGAGAAAGACGCCTCGATTAATGACGAAATTGACCAAATGCGACACGCCGCGACGTGCAGTCTTTTTGAAAGAAATGACGTTATCATTGTTGCCAGCGTTTCTTGCATTTACGGCTTGGGTTCGCCCGAAAATTATTCAAAAATGTTACTTCACCTTTTTAAAGGGCAACAGATTGAGCGCGAAGAAATTTTACGGCGGCTTGTGTCGATTCGCTACGAAAGAAACGACATTATCATTGAGCGCGGAAAGTTTCGTGTACGCGGCGACGTTATCGAAGTTACACCGGCGGGCTACAACGGGCGGGCTTTGCGTATTGAACTTTTCGGCGACGAAGTTGAGCGCTTGACTGAATTTGAAATTCTTACGGGCAAAGTTATCGGCGTCCGTGACGAAATTTTTATTTTCCCCGCGTCCCATTACGTTGCCGACGTTGACGATATGCAACGCGCAGAAAAAAATATTCGCGCGGAACTTCGCGAACAGATTAATTATTTCAACAACAAAAATAAACTTATTGAAGCTCAACGCATTGAACAACGAACAAATTTTGACCTTGAATCAATCGCCGAAATGGGCTATTGTTCGGGCATTGAAAATTATTCGCGGCATTTGACGGGACGCAATGAAGGCGAACCGCCGTTTACTCTGCTTGATTATTTTCCGAAAAAATTTTTGACGGTAATTGACGAATCGCATGTAACCTTGCCGCAAGTTCGCGCAATGTACGCGGGTGACCGCTCAAGAAAAATTTCATTGATTGAAAACGGGTTCAGACTTCCCAGCGCCCTTGACAATCGCCCGTTGACTTTCGACGAGTTCAACGAAAAAGTGGGACAGCTGATTTACGTTTCGGCAACTCCCGCTGATTATGAACTTAAAAACGCGGGGCAAGTCGTCGAACAAATTATCAGACCTACGGGATTGCTTGACCCTGAAGTTGAAGTGCGACCGCTTGAAAATCAGATTGACGATTTAATTTCAGAAATCAACTTGCGCATAAAGTTAAATGAACGTGTTTTGATAACTACTTTGACAAAAAAATTTGCCGAAGAACTGACTGACTATTTGCAAGGCGCGGGAATTGGTGTAAAATATCTTCATTCGGACGTTGTCACCATTGAACGCGCAGAAATTATTCACGACCTCCGGGCGGGAAAATTCGACGTACTTGTAGGAATAAATTTGTTACGCGAAGGATTGGACTTGCCTGAAGTTTCGCTTATAGCAATTTTGGACGCCGACAAAGAAGGCTTTTTGCGTTCGACAACTTCCCTTATTCAAACTATCGGGCGGGCGGCTCGAAATGTTCACGGTAAAGTTATTCTTTACGCCGATAATGTTACGGACTCAATGCGCTTTGCAATGGACGAAACCGAACGAAGACGGCGTATTCAAAACAACTACAACCTTGAACATAACGTAACGCCGCGCACGATTGAAAAACCTGTTGCGCCTTTAATCGAATTGCCGCTGAAGAAAACCGATAAGACCAAATCAAAGCCCGTCAGCGAAATTTTGAAAAAGTTGACGGCTAATCAGCGGAAAAATTTGATTAAAAGTTTAACCGCGCAGATGAAGGAGGCATCAAGGTTACTCGAATTTGAACGCGCTGCAGATTTGCGCGACATTATTTTAAGATTGGAGGATAATTTGTAGGCGTCTGCTTTGTCAAAGTTTATTCAAAACATTCATCAAAGTATTTTTCAAAGTGAGGTAGTAACAGTGAGAGAAGAACACAAAGAAGTAAGCATTTTGGCAGAGAGAATTTACGAATCACGCAAGGGCATGGGCATTACGCAGGAAGCACTTGCCGAAAAGTTGGGCATTACGCCGCAATCGGTTTCGCGTTGGGAAAACGGTCAAAGCCGCCCCGATGTCGATATGTTGCCCAGACTTGCGGCATTTTTCGGTATAACGGTTGACGCGCTTTTCGGTTATCAGGCGGAAAATTTGAAAATCGCCAAGTACAAAGAAATTTTCAAGCAAAAAAATTTCAATATGGATTTTATTTCTCGCAAAATTGAGCGTGAAATTTTGGGGCTTATCCCGCCGGTCGGAATGAAAAATATTTTGGAAATCGGTTGCGGTTGCGGTCAATCGGCGGTATTTTTCGCCCGTAACGGCTACGTCGTTTCAGCCTTTGACATTGACGAAGATGCCGTCGAAAATGCAAAAAAACTTGCCAAAGACGCAAGCGTTGACGTGAATTTTTTCTGCGCGGATATTCTCAACTACAAGCTTGACGAAGATTTTGACGTAATTTATGCCGGTGACGTCGTGCAGTTTATTCCGCCGCAAGAGCGCGAACAAATTTTCCAAATGTTGCAGGCTCATACAAAAATCGGCGGCTTGAATGTCATTAACGCCTTTGTTCAAAAAAGTTTTGTCGATACAACACCCGCGTTGACTTATGCCGAATATTTTTACAACACGGGCGAGCTTTTCGCTTACTACGGCAGCGATTGGAAGTTCGAGTTGTTAAAAGAAGTTTATGTTAATTCAGATGACGAAGAAAACCCGCGCAACGTTTGTATGGACGTTATCATTGCGCGTAGAGTTATTTAATGATTAAACGGAGGTTTTTTGAATGGAAATTAAAAAAGTTTCGGAAGGTACAACCTTGACGATAAATATTTCTGGCAGACTTGACGCCTCAAATGCGCAGGTGCTTACCAACGAATTGAACTCTTCACTCGGCGGCGTCAAAGAATTGATTTTCGATTTTAACGGCTTGAAATACGTTGCGTCTGCCGGTCTTCGCGTGCTTTTGACGGCTCAAAAACGTATGAACAAGCAAGGTTCAATGAAAATTCGCAACGTTGACGAAGCCGTCATGGAAGTTTTGGAAATGACGGGCTTTTCAGATCTTATGAATATTGAGAAATAGTGGAGCGCTTACAATGGAACAACTTACAATCGACGCAAAAGTAGAAAACTTGCCTAAGGTGACAGAGTTTATTTTGGAGTCGCTTGAAGAAACGGACTGCAAGCCCAAAGTTCTCATGCAAATGGAATTGGTAATTGAAGAAATTTTTGTAAACGTCGCCAGTTATGCTTATAATCCCAATGTCGGCACTTGCACAATAAATAAAGACTTTGAAGCGGAACCGCGCTCAATTACGTTGACTTTCATTGACGAAGGTATTCCGTACAATCCACTTGAAAAAGAAGACCCCGATACAAGTTTGGGCGTTCATGAACGCGAAATCGGCGGGCTCGGCATTTTTCTTGTCAAAAAAAATGTAGACGAAATATCTTACGAATACAAAGACGGAAAAAATATTTTGCGTATAAAAAAGTTATTCTGACAAGGTTACACCATGAAATTAGATATTCACCAAAAAGTTTTGGTGCTTGTGCTTTCCGCAGGCATCGTTTCTTTTTTTGTGCTTAGCGGAATAGCTTTTTACGGTATGAACGCGATACGGCGCAATGTTTCGGAAATGGGTACGGAGCTTGGCGAATCCGGCGCAAATTATACACAAAATCTGATGACGCAACAGCTTAAAGAAACGCTCGGAGCGTTGGCAAAAGCGCGTGCAGAATATATTGACGGCAATATGGATGCCATGATGCAGGACGTTATATTACTTGCCGAAAGAATGACGGAAATTTCTTCACACCCTGAACACTACCTGTCGCGAACATTGCCCGATCCGCGTTTTGAAAGAATCGGTAAAGCCGAAACTTATATCATTTACAGCCCGTCACTGCGCGAACAAGGCGTAGATTCTGCCTTGAGGCGTGAAATTGAAATTGCGTCAAATATTCGTGATTACCTTGTACCGCTTGCCAAATCTTACGGCGCCTTCAAAAGTTCGTTTTACGTCGGCTCAAAGAACGGTTACTTTTTGTGCAGCGGAATTTTGCCCGGCGTAGATTACAGCCCGATAATTGACGATGAAATTTATAATTACGACCCGCGCCAACGTCCCTGGTATCAAAATGCACAAGCGGCGAATCAACCGCTTTTCTCCGAAATTTACGAAGACATTGACTTTGACGAGAACGGCAACTTATATCAAGTCGTCGGGTGTTCTGCGCCTTATTATGACGCTGACGGATTCGCCGGAGTCGTCGGTATCGACATTTCAAACACCGATATTAATAACGCCGTCATGAAAACCGGCGTAGGCGATAAAGGGTTCAGTTTCATACTTGACGACAGAGGCAAAGTTATAATCTCTCCGCAGAAAGAGGGTACTTTTGCCGCGACTGAAAACAGTGAAGATTTACGCCACAGCAAAGACACGGCGCTTGCCGATGTCGCCAAAAGTATGGTGAACGGTGAAAGCGGCGTTAAGCTCGTTAAAATTGACGGCGAAGATTTTTATATTGCTTATTCGCCAATGCCTTCGGTCGGTTGGAGTTTTGCCACGCTTACACGCGAAGAAGAAATTTTAAGTTCCGCAGAAAAGAGTCGCGGTTATTTTGCCGCGCAGATTGAAACTTTCCACGAAAGACTTCAAGGTGAATACAGATTTATGGCGTTGGTTGCGGCAGTGTTGCTTTTTGTGCTTTTCGGCGTGCTTATTTATGCAAGCGATAAACTTTCACGCCGTTTCGTAAAACCAATCTTGACTCTTTCAGACAGCGTCCGCGAAATTGCCGGCGGTAACCTTGACAAAAAAATTACCGATGTTCATACAGGCGACGAAATTGAACACCTTGCAATTTGCTTTAACGCTATGACCGACGAGCTCAAAAATTATATGAGCAACTTAACCAAAGTCACTGCCGAGAAAGAACGCATTGCCACCGAATTAAATGTTGCCCGTGACATTCAGCGCGGTATGTTGCCCAACGAGTTCCCGCCTTATCCCGATAAAACAGAATTTGACATTTACGCGACAATGGACGCGGCTAAAGAAGTCGGCGGCGATTTTTACGACTTTTATCTTTTGGACGAAAACCACCTTGTAGTTACAATCGCCGACGTTTCCGGAAAAGGTATTCCGGCGTCACTTTTTATGGTTATTTCAAAAACCGTGCTGAAAAATTTTGCGCTGTCAATGAATAACCCCGAAGACTTCGCGGCGGTTATGGAAAATGCCAATAACCAACTTTGTCAAGGCAACGAAGAAATGATGTTCGTCACGGTGTTTTTGGGTATGCTCGACTTGAAGACGGGTAAGTTTGTTTACGTAAACGGCGGGCATAATCCGCCCGTCATTTATCACGCAAAAGAAAACCGCGCAGAGTTCCTTGCCGTCAAGAAAAATTTCGTACTCGGCGGTATGGAAGATATGACTTTTAAACAGCAGGAAATTCAGCTTGAACACGGCGACTTAATTTTTATGTACACCGACGGCATTAACGAAGCCATGAACGTTGACAAGGAAGAATACTCTTCCGAACGTCTTTTGAACTTTATGAACAAGACGGACTGCAAAGCCAAGTTGACTGATTTGCTTGCGGCTGTACGGGCTGACGTTGCCGACCACGTAAAAGACGCCGAACAATCGGACGATATGACTATGGTTGCGCTTAGAAGAAATTAAGAATTTTTTTAGCTGAAAGCTGATATGAACAAACGAATTGTAGCGGGCTTGCTCGGATATTTGACGCTGGCAACGGGCGCGGCAATGTTACCGCCCTTGATACTTGCCGCTTTGAGCAGTGCTCACGGCGACGCCGCGTCATTTTTGTTGGCAATGTTTTTGTGCATTGCCGTAACTTTTGAATTGGAAAGATTCGGCGGCTTGCAAGGCAAAGACAATATCGGAGTTCGCGAAGGAATAGCCGTGACAGGCTTGGGCTGGTTACTCGTTTCAATTTTGGGAACGGTGCCTTACATTGCCGGCGGCTATTTAAATTTGGTTGACAGCCTCGTAGAATCCTTCGCGGGATTTTCGGGAACGGGCGCCACTGTCTTTGACGACGTTGAGATTTTGCCGCGCAGTATTTTATTATGGCGCAGTTTGTCGAATTGGGTAGGCGGTCTCGGTATCGTCGTAATTTTTATGGCGATTCTTTCGCAGTTCGGACGCGGCGCAATGTTCATCTTGAAAGCTGAAACAACAGGTCCAACTAAAGAAAGACAAATGCCGCGTATTCGTGACAACGCCAAAATGCTTTTCGGTATTTATGTTGCATTAACTTTCTTCTGCGCGGTCGGATATTATCTTTGCGGGCTTGACGTTTTCGCGTCAATTAACCACGCAATGACGACGATTGCAACGGGCGGTTACGGCGTTTACAACAGCACCGTCAACGAATACGGCAACCCCTGCCTTGAATTTTGTATGGCGTTTTTTATGATTGTTTCAAGCGGAAGTTTCGCGATGTACGCGACGGCTTACAGGCGCGGAAATATCGGCGTAATTTTTCGCAACGCCGAATTTAAAATTTACTTGATGATAATTTCGGTTGTGGCGATAATTGTTTCGGCTGATTTAATTTTGGAAATGCAGTTGGAGGCGGGTTTTGCAATTCGGAGCGCAATTTTTCACGTTGCAAGCTTAAGTTCGACAACGGGCTTTGTTGCTCACGACTTCGACGAATACCCGCCAATCAGCAAAGTTTTTCTGATGATGACAATGTTTTTGGGCGGCTGTGCAGGTTCTACGGCAGGCGGCTTGAAAGTTGCACGAATAATTTTGCTCTTCAAGTTCGTTTCAATGATCGTCAAGCAGAAAATTCACCCGCAACTTATAAACAGCGTCAAGCTCAACGGCAAAACGATTGACGAAGGCGTAGTTTACGGCGCGGCAAGATTTTTTTTCGCGGTCGTGGTAATGGACACGCTCTTTGCGTTGGTGATGATGTTCGACGGATTGGAATTTGTTGACTGTATATCGGTAAGTATCTCGACAATGGCAAGCGTCGGACCCGGATTCGGCTTGGCGGGTGCCACGAGTACTTACGGACTTTTGCCGACGTTGAGCAAACTTTTTG
>Ga0310691_10003740_pt1 | contig 17861 bp, 6 predicted proteins | sample 176DNAGHGlowgp2_FD_203887 | JGI IMG/M metagenome (GOLD analysis project Ga0310691, IMG submission 203887) | Sheep rumen microbial communities from Palmerston North, Manawatu-Wanganui, New Zealand - 1766 DNA GHGlow gp2 (v2) (version 2) | ecosystem: Host-associated > Mammals > Digestive system >...
AATCTACGTGCCAGGCGACATGACATTTGAGTTTACCTCGCCGCTTGACGCGAACGTGACGAAGCTGATCAAGACCGGCGGGGGTCGCTGCAATCTCAAGGCCACGAACACGTCCGACAGGCGCACATGCCTCATCCAGGCCGGCATCCTGGCCATCGACGACCGCTCGTCAGGCGTGGCCGCCGGCTGGACGCGGATAGACGTCGAAGACGGCGCGACGCTGGACCTCTTCCTCGGCGGCAGCGGCATCAGCCGGGTGGCATGGAGCTGCCTGCGCAACGTTCCAATCTACATTGCGGGATCGGGCTGCGGCGACATGGGTGCGATCGCCAACACCGGCTCCATCACCGTCGATGCCACGTGCGCCTACATCACGCTCACGGCCGACGCGCAGATCGGCGGCAGTTCCGACGGCGCGAACTACACCCTGGGCACGGGCGGCGGCACCCCGACACAGACCCTGCTGGACATGCAGGGGCACACCCTGACCCTGGCGGGGAGGGTAGGCTTCATCACGGCGATGGTCATCAAGAACCTCGGCTCGCTCGTGATCGCCGAAAACAAGGCACTCTCTCTCGAACCGTCGAACTCAATCAAGCTCGCGAACACGCAGTGGCAGGGGGCTGCCAACCCGACGGTGACGTTCCATCGCGGATCGTCGCTGACATTCAACCCCCGCGCGGCCGGGGTGGACAACTTCCCGTGGGGAATCTCCGTGCCGGCGGAGACCGGCGCCGTCACCCTGACCTCGACAAGCCCGAAGGCTCTTCACATCACCCGGCCCATCGTCGCCGACGGCACGCTCCATTTGTCGGGAACCCAGGCCGACGTGCTGGTAGAAGGCGCGGTGGAGGGGAACGTCATTGGCACGGGAGCGGCGAATGTCCACACGGTGGCTGTGACGAACTTGGCGGCAGTGACGGTTGGCTCCATCGACGCGACTCACGGCACGCTGCGATTCGAGGATGTCACGCGGCTTTCCGTGACCAACCAGGGGACAATACTGGCGAACGGCCTCGCCGCATCAGGCGAAGTCATGGTTGGCGGAACGGCAGGCGCCGCGGCGAATGTTGCCCGCCTTGTCCTCAAGGGCGATACGCACTTCGCGCAGGACATGGGCATCGACAAGACAAATTTCGTCATGGTCGGCTGCGCCGCCTCGCGGTATGGCGTCATCGACCTGAAGGACGGCGCGACGCTGACGAACTGCATCTATGTCGGGAAATATGGCGCCGGCGTCATCAACGTCTTTGACGACAACGGTCAGGGGACGACGCTCTACGCGCCGCAGCGGCACCGCCAGTTGCTCGGAGACGAAATTGGCGGCTATGGCTGCCTGCGGCTCTTTGGCGGCAAGGTCTTCCTTCCGGGACGCAACTGCTCGCTTCTGGGGCGGAACTTCGGCACGGGCATCGTCGCGCAGCACGGCGGCGAAATGTCATCCGACGGCTACCTCTGGCTTTCGCGCGGGGGAAGCTCGTCGCACTGGTTCATGGATGGCGGCACGTTCACGTCGTCGGACGCCGGCGGGGAGGGCATCCGCATGTGCGCCAGCGACGGCAGCTTTTCGTGGAAGGACGGATATGCCGTCTTGACCGTCGGCGGGGACCCCGTGAAGACGGCGCGGATGCGAATCGGGGCAATCCAGTGCTTCACAGCAAACTACACGGGATCCGCGACGGACAACACGCTGATTGCGATCAACCTGAACACGAACGGCTGGCTGGCGACGCCGCGGATTTCGCGCACGACAATCGACATCTCGGAGGCGTGGAACCGACCCGTCGGCTTCGACATCAACTTCAACGGCGGAACGCTCCACACGTCCCGCGACGACAATGCAGAGTTCTTCATCGAGGGTAAGCGACAGCCCCGCAGCGTAACGGTCTATGCCGGCGGCGCGACAATCGAGACCGAGGGCAACGTGACCTGGCTGGCGGCAATCACGGCGCCGACCGGCAAGGGGCTTGCGGTGACGCTCGATGACGCCGACGCCATCGCCGCGACCGACTGGATAGGGCCGACGAGGGTCGTCGCAAACGGCGGTTCCGGGACGGGCTTCACAGGGCTAACCGATGTCGATCCGGAGACTGGGCGGCTACGGGGCGTGATTGTGACCTCGCCAGGCCGGGGCTACCAGGACGGCGACGCGGTGTCCGTTGTCGCGCTGAAACCTGACAATTCCACGACATATTCCTGCTCGGCGACGCTGGTCGATCTCCCGACCACGGGCGGCCTCACGAAGAAGGGCCCGGGCCAGCTCACGCTCGACTATGAAAACACCTATGGCGGGGCGACCCGCGTCGAGGAGGGGACAATCCGTTTCACCCACGTTTCCGGGATGCCCGAAGGCGGTGTTCTGGAAGTCCCGGCAGGAGTCCTCGCCGGTCTCGACTACCCACTTGTGGACGCGAAGGTCTTCCGCGCATCAAAAATCGTCGTGACCGACGTCGTGACGCCGCTGCCGCAGGGACTTCAGACGGTCATCGTGTCGGACACGGAGCTGACGGTGCCGCCGGTGGAGTTCCGGAACGCCGCCGGGCAGGCAATCGCCGCCCCGAACGGCTTCCAGTGCGTCGCCGGCGCGGACCGCAAGTCAATACGGCTTGGCTTGCCAAACGCGTTTACCATCATTGTCAGGTAGCCGGAGGCACAACATGGCCAACCCTTCCCAGCTGGCGGAGACGCGGGCCACGTTTCGCCTTTTTAACATCGTTCCAATGGTCATCAGCCGCGAGGCAGAGCAGGCGGAACGCTGCGTCGAACTGTATGCGCGCACAGGGGTGGACCTTGGGCTCTACTGCCTGACGCTCCACCCCGAAGGAGTCCCTGCCCGGACGAAGGTGGACCGCTATCTGGCGTCCTACCGCGCCTTCGCCAAGGCGCTTGAAGGGACGGCGGTTCGCCCCGGCATTCTGGTGCAGGCCATCCTTGGTCACTGGCGGCGGATCGACAAAGCCATTGAACCCTGGACTCGCTCAATCGACCATGAAGGCAAGGAGGCGCGCTTTTGCCCGCTCGATCCCGGCTTTGCCGGCTACATCGACTACGTTTTCACGGAAATCGCGAAATGCCGCCCGTCCTTCGTGATGACGGACGACGACGTGCGCGTCTTCGTTTACGGGGGAACGGGGGCCGAATGCTTCTGCCCCCGCCACGTGGCGCTCTTCAACGCACGGCGGGGAACGCACCACGATTCGGCCTCCATGGCCAAGGCCATCCGGGCCTCCCGCCAGGGCGATCCCGACTACGAGGCCTTTCACAAGCTGCAGCGCGAGTTCGTCGAGGATCTCGTCATCGGCCGCGCAAGGGCCGCGCTAGACGCCGTAGATCCGGGGATTCCGGCAAGCACGTGCGTCTCCAACTCCTGGAGCTGCTTCGCGGACGCGGCGGCCAAGCGGATGGCGGCGAAGGGGCAGCGCCCCCTGATGCGAGCACCTACGGGCTGCTACTTCGAGCGCCTGGACGTCTCGCGGTTTCCCCCGACGTTTCTGAAAATCCAGCGCTTCGTCGAGTATTACCGCGAAAGCGGCGTTGACCTGCTGGACGAAGCGGACACATGCCCGCACAACCTGTGGTCCAAGAGCGCCCGATCGTTCTACACGCATCTCGTCTCGGCGGCATTCCTCGGCATGAAGGGCGCGAAAATCTGGTTCGTGAACGGCTTTAAGGAATCGGCGACCGTCCCCGTGGCATATACGGACATCCTTGCCCGCCACAGGGGGCAGTTGGACGCCATCGCCGCCGCCATCGAGGGGTCCGCAAGCGTCGGGCTGGCCGCGCCCTGCTTCGCGAATGCGCCATCCTACCACCCGACGGAGAACTGCCTGGGGAACTTCTCGGAAGAGACCGACCTTGAGAAATGCCTTTTCGCCTTCGGGCTTCCCATTGCCGCGTCGCGCGACTTCGGCGACAGGCGCCTCGTCTTCGTCCTTTCGACCAAAGCCGAGGTGGCCCGCCTCTCGGACGACGAGCTGCGCCGCATCCTCTCCGGGCGCGCGCTCGTCCTCCGCGAGGCGGCCGTCGCGCTCGCCGAACGCGGCTTCGCCCGTTGGATTGGCACGGACGCAAAAGAGGCGCGACTTCAGTTCACCTGCGAATACGATTTCATGAACGGTGCGCGGATGGCGCATTCCTCGTCATACGCGGGAAGCGTCCTCTTCTCGCCGCTGGACGGGGCCGAGACGCTGTCCGAATTCCGATACGCGGATCCCGCGACCGGAACGGAGACATCCGTCGCGCCCGCCGCCATCTGGTTCCGCAACGGGGCGGGGGGCGAGGTCGTCACCTGCGGCTACCACGGAAACATGCTTTACCTTGAGGTTTTCTCCGAAGAGCGGAAACGTTGGTTCGCATCGATTGCCGACCGTCTGGCCGGAAGCGGCGGACTTGTCTTCTGCGAGGAGCAGCAGGACGTGCTGGTGGCCGAAAGGCGGGCGCGTGACGGTTCGCTCGTCGCGCTCGTCGTCAATCTTAGTTCCGACCCGATCGAGAACCTTCGCATGCGCCTTCCGGCGAGGGCTCATGTCGAGCGTCTGTCGCCAAACGGCGTCTGGGCGGAGGCCGAGAAGGTGCGCGTCGAGTTCTACGAGTCAGTCGTGCTGCGCATCGGACTTTCGAAAGAATTGCAGAAAGGATTGTAGGATGGATTTGCTTCGAAGGGAAATGATTGGCCCGGCCCTGGCCCTTTGCATGGGCGTCGCTGGCGCGCAAGCCGGCGAGGTGACGGCCCGGAGGATGACATGGGCGCACTACGTCCCGTGGCTGACGCCCGACAACGTGTCGCAGGATCCCGACCGCTGGGTCAACGCGCCCGTTTACGAGCGCGGCGACGACCCGTTCAGGGACGAAATCAGCCGGGCAATGGCGGCCGGCATTGATGGATTCTTCATGGACATCGTCTGCTACGAGGATTCGGCGGCTTTCTGGGATCTCCGCCCATTTCTCAAGGCGGCGGAGGGGACGGACTTTCAGGTCGCGATCTGCCTCGACAAGAAGGTGTCGGTGGAGGCGACTGTCCGGCATCTTGTCCGAATGCTCGGCACATACGGCGACCATCCGAACTACCCGAAGGCCGACGGGCGCTACGTTGTCAACGCCTACACCTTCCTCGGACACAGCCCGGAGGAGTGGCGCGAGATTCTGGATGGCTGCCGCGCGGAAGGGTTCCCCATCTACCTCGTGGCGAACACGGAGACATTCTTCGAACCCTATGACGACGCGCGACTCGAACCCTACACGGGCATCTTCGACGCGATCTACTACTTCAGCCTGACCGGGCTGGCCGGGATCCCCTCCGAGGAGGAGAACCGCCGCGCCGCGGACTTCTGCCGCCGCCACGGCAAGCGCTACATGCCATGCCTCCATCCCGGCTACTTCGGTGCCTGGATGCGCGGACGCAACGACTGCTACCAGCCCTTCCGCGGCGTTGACCGCCTCTTCGACCACCTGCAGTCCGCCATGACGTTCGCCGGCGAGTCGCCGTGGCTCCACGTGACGACCTGGAACGACCATGACGAGACGACGCTCCAACCAAGACGGCTGACGCCGGCGGACGGGCTTCTCCTCGCCGCCTACGCGAACGCCTACCACGGCCGCCCACCGGCCGAGGCGCCGGAGGTCGTCTTCGCCTACCATCGCGAGGAACTGCCGGGGACGCTGATCCGAATCGAGGCGCAGCGGCTGGCGTCGGCGGCGACTGGACCAATTGAAGTGGAGGGCGTCCTACGGGGACCGGACGGAAACGTGGCCGAGTCCCTGTCCCCACGGCGCCTGGCGGGCGACTGGGACCGGTGCGAATGGCAGATCGACTCCGCGACCCTCGCCGGGTGGTCGCACCTCGTGCCGGACGTGGCCGTGAAATGGGCAGGCGCCGTCCGGCGGGGCAAGCTTCAGCCCATCTTTCTCCGGACGCCCTGGCTGGAGCATCCCGAAACCATCAAGACGGCCCTGCGCTTCCGACGCGACAACGTGCGGGCCGACTGGTCGCTGTCGCAGACCGGCAATGTCCTTACGGCGGAAGTGTCCTTCAAGTCCCCGGTCATCGTGCGGCGCGCCATCCTCTACCGGAACGACCGCCCGCTGGGGCAGTTCATGCGCGAGGCGCCGTCATCGCCCCGTCTAGCTGTCTGCTATGCGAGCCAGAACTTCACCCGCCTGGGCGTCGAGAACGGGAGGCTTCTCTCTGTCGTCAAGTGTGGCGAGACAAATGGCTCGCCCAACTTTACTTGGGACGCCGGGAAGGCCGACTCGAAAATGACACCTGCATGGATGCGGTTCTCCGCGCTCATCGAGGCGCCGCCCGATGCGGTCGTGACCCTGTCGGGCTGCAACTGGAAAAAGACGCTCTCGGCCACGCCGCCCGAACTCGCGCAAAGGCGGGTACTTGCGGACGCGCCCGTGACCCTGCGCCTCTCGCCCGACTGCACGCTGCGCGAGATGCCGGCGCTCGACCGCATGGAGGGACGGTTCACGCTCTCCCTCTACGCCCGCGAGCCGTATCCCGCCGATGCCTATTGGATTTCCTTCGAGTGCGCCGACGGAACGGTCGCGGAAACGCCCGTCCGGCAACCATACGTCGGAGCGCCGACGGAAACGCCCATCGTCGTGACGGCCACGACACGGGAGACTTCGAGCGGCGCTTGTGGACGTCCCGACCGAAAGGAGTGGCTCGAGCAGCCAATGGCGCCGCAAGATTCGGTGCGGGATGTCACCCTTGCCGGCGGCGCGCGGCGACATGCGCACTGGTCGTTTGAAGGGGCCGGCGCAGACACTGGCGGCGACCGGCCGATTCTCGGAATCCCCGACGACATGTACGTGGATGGCCATGACGGGCGCGGACTCCGATTCGACGGAACGCGCGCCGTCGCGCTGCCCCGCCAGCTCTGGCCGACGGGTGCCTGGCGCATATCCGCATGGCTCAACCCAGATCCGCCTGACGGGAAACGGCGCATCATCTTCGGGAAAAATGGATGGCACGACGGCGTTTCCCTTGCGCTGGATGGCGAGGGACGCCTCGCGGCCACGTTCTCGTCCGGAGACGGCTACGCGGACGAGAAGCGGTTCGAGGCCATGGCCCATCGGCCGCTGGAGCCGGGAAAGTGGAGCCTTGTCGAGCTTGTCTGTGACGCCCGCGTCCTCCGCATCTGGGTAAACGGGGAGGACCTCGCCTCGGTTGACATCCCGCCCGTCCGGCGCTACGGCAATCTCACGGTTTTCCTGGGCGCGCCCGAAGCCTCGGCGCCATCCTATTGCGGCCTATTGGACGAACTGGACATTGGCTGCCTGTAGTTTCGTTGGCTGCCTGCTGGAAAGGACATTGTCAATCGCGACAGACTACTCGTCATGAACTACTTTGAACGAAAAGGCAATGAGCTGGTATTCCGCAATGCGGGCGAGACGCTCTCAATAGTTCCATGGGGCGCAAACAGTCTGCGTGTGCGCGCGGCCATGATGCGCGACATCGACGACCCGCGCCACGCGCTGCTCGACCCCGGCGATTCCGGCGATGTCGAAATCCGCATCGGCGAGACCTCCGCCTCAATTCGCTGCGGCGGAATCATCGCAGAGGCAGAAGCCGTCGGCGAGGCTGAACACATCGGGGCACCGGCATGGGCGCATCTCACTTTCCGCAACGCGCACGGCGAAGTGCTGCTCCGCGAGACTAACTGCGGCAGCGTGCTTCGCCGCCACGCCCGCCGATTCGAGCCGAACGGCGGCGACGACTGGTCGCTGACCGTCGAATTCGACGGATGCGAAGGCGAGCGCATCCGCGGCATGGGGCAGTATCAGGAGGAGCGCATCGACTGGAAGGGCTGCACCCTGGAGCTGGCCCAGCGCAACAGCCAGTCCAGCGTCCCGTTTTACATCTCCTCGCTCGGATATGGATTCCTCTGGCATCTGCCCGCCGTCGGCGAAGTCACCTTCGGCGCGAACCGTACCACATGGCGCGCCCGCGCCGTCCAGCAGATGGACTACTGGATCACGGCCGGCGACACCCCCGCGCAAATCAGCCTGCAGTACGCCCGCGCCACCGGCTTCGCGCCGATGATGCCCGAATGCGGCCTCGGCTTCTGGCAGTGCAAGCTCCGTTACTGGAGCCAGCGCCAGATACTCGACGTCGCCCGCGAATACCGTCGCCGGGGGCTGCCGCTCGATGTCATTGTCTGCGACTACTTCCACTGGCCGCGCCTCGGCGATTTCAGCTTCGATCCCGAATTCTTCCCCGATCCCGCAGCCATGGTCCGCGAACTGGAAGGCATGGGCATACGCCTCATGGTCAGCGTCTGGCCACAGGTCGCCCTTGACTCCGCGCGCTATTCGGAGTTCAGGCGACTTGGCCTCCTGGTCCGTGCCGACAAAGGCGAGCAGATTGGCCTGCGTTTACTCGAGGACAGCATGTTCATCGACTTTACCAACCCGCGCGCCCGCGCCTATGTCTGGGACGAAATGCGCAGGAACTACCACGACCAGGGCGTTCGCCTCTTCTGGCTCGACCTGGCAGAGCCGGAGTTCGGCACATGCGATTTCGCCAACTACCGCTACCACGCGGGACCCGTCCTGCGCATCGGCAACCTCTACCCCCAGTTCTATTCGCGCCTATTCTTTGACGGGCAGCGCGCTGCAGGGCAGACGGACATCGTCAACCTCGTTCGCTGCGCCTGGGCGGGCAGCCAGCGCTACGGCGCCCTCGTATGGTCGGGCGACGTAATGAGCCGCTGGGAGGACTTCCGCCGTCAGATTTGCATTGGCCTGAACATGGGCGCGGCCGGAATCCCATGGTGGACGACCGACATCGGCGGCTTCCACGACGGTCAAGTTGACGACCCCGGCTTTCACGAACTTCTCGTCCGCTGGTTCCAGTGGGGCGCCTACTGTCCGGTCATGCGGCTCCACGGCGACCGCCGCCCGGCCGAGCGTGTAGTCCGCGCCGACGGAACCGAAGCCCCGCCATCCGGCGGTCCGAACGAGGTCTGGTCTTTCGGAGAAGAGGTGTATGCCATCCTCGCGAAATACCTGCGCCGCCGCGAGGAGTTGCGCCCATACGTCCGCGAGCTGATGCGCGAGGCGCACGAACGCGGCGTCCCCCTGATGCGCGGCATGTACTACGAATTCCCCGACGACGCGGAATGCCGCGACATCAGCGACCAGTACATGTTCGGCTCGCGCTACCTTGTCGCGCCCGTTATGGAGCCAAGTGCGCGGACTCGCAACGTTTTCCTCCCCGCCGGCTGCGACTGGCGCAACGTCGACACGGGAGAGACTCTTGCCGGCGGCCGCACGATCGTCGCGCCAGCGCCGCTTGAAACAATTCCGGTGTTTGAGCGCTTATCCTAAACACCATGACTGCGAGTAAAGATTCTCTCTCCGTCTGAATTCCTTCGTCTAACATAATCCGGTTGGCATAATACCACGACCACAAATCCCGCTTTTCACCGATTCATGGCTTGCCGACTTTCTTTCCGTAATAGCCGTTCCGCACCAAAGTCCAGCGGACTCGTGTCGCAAGACTACGGCGCGGAAGAATCGCAAGACTACGGCGCGGAATTGATTCAAAATCTGCTGCTCGCGTGAGTCGTGAAAGCGGGCAATGTCCATGCCATGTTTCTTACCTTGCCCGCCGCTCCGCGATCTGGTATCATTGAGACTATAGAATTCCGGGTTTATTTGACTATGAGGAAAAATGAGAACAGTATCCCCCGAACAACTTGCGGGAGACGCAGAGGTCCGTCCCTCCCCGACCCGCGCGTCTCTCCCCTCCCGCGATGAAGGACGAGGGACAGACTCCATTTCTTTATCCTCAAAAGGACGAGGGACAGACTCCATTACTTCCCTTTCGTCCCTTCCGTCCCCGATCTTCAGCTACAACCAACCGAACTCCCCCAACAGGAAACAACCATCGGCGGCGGGGGATCCGACTCCTCTCGTCGCCAAGGGCCTTGAGTGGTCGCCGGGACGGCTCCCGGGAACGCGAGCGCTGCGGATGCGCGCCGCGGAAAAACAGCCGGACCAACCGCCCGTTCTGGCCTATTCCGCCTGCACCTTACGAAGCACAGCCTTTTGTGGTGGGGCGACGAGGCGAGCGGCTACAACGATTACGCCGTCGAGGCATTCTGCCGCGACAGGGGACTGAAGCCCCTCGCTCCTCTTCCCCATCCTGATGCGCAGGCTCTGCCCTGCGCAGAACAGGCGGAACGTGGCGCCGCCTACGCCGTCTGGCAGCGCTCGGATCCGGCGCTCCACAAATCGTGGATCCAGTGGCGGTGCGACCAGGTCGCGGCCTTCTACGCGCGCCTCGCCGCTCCGCTCGCGGCTCCGCCAACTGACGTGTCGAAACTACTCCAACTGACGTGTCGAAAATGCGCCAACTGACGTATCGAAAATGCGCCAACTGACGTATCGGCTTGACATTGGGCGGAAAACAAGGCATGATTCGAGGCCATAGGTACCTACAAAGCTTCAGCAGGCCGTCGATTACGTGGAATCTCTGGTTGAACGTGATATTTCACGGGTGGACGGGACGTTGCGCGACGCGGAAAGAGCTCGTCGGTTGCTGCGTTCGTATGCCAGATTGCAAGGGACGCAGGCCGGCGTTCAAGATGGTGGTGACGGCTACCGGCGAATTCGCCTACCGCCGCCCGGACGGGGTGCTGGTCTGTCCCGTTTCCTGCTTGAAGGACTGACGACGGAGCGGTCCGTCCTCGCATCGGGGGAAACGGCGTTTTCGATGGGAGTCGGGTCGATTTAACGCCTCGCGATTTGCAATCAGGCGTGTTCCCTGCGCCACTCTCGCATGGACATTCCGGTTTCGCGGCGGAAGAACTTGCGCAGCGAACCCGGCGTCGAGAATCCGCAGAAATCGCCGATCGTCGTGATCGGGCGGGCGGGGTCCGCGAGGAGCCGCTTCGCCTCCTCCAGCTGCACGGCGCGGATCTCCTCCGCGATGGTGCGGCCGACGGCGCGACGGAAGCGCAAGTCGGTCTGCCGACGCGTCCCTGGAAACAGCGCCGCGACGCGTTCGGCGCGCAGTCCGGTGCAGGCCTCGCGGCGAATCAGCTCCAGGGCGTCGGAAACGCGCGCGTCCCGCATCGCGACGATGCGGGTCGAAGCCCGGCGGACGACCCGAAGATCGCCGAAGATCATCGCCTCCGCGGCGCCGGAGTCCCGCGTCGCGGCGCCGCCGTCGCGTCCCGAGCGGTTGTTCGCCACGTCGAGAAGAAGGCGAATGGCCATGTCGCCGGCACGGCGGAAATCCGGCTCGATGGAGGAAAGCGCCGGAATCGTGCGCTCGCAAAGATTTTCGTCGTTGTCCACGCCCAGCACGGCGATCGTTTCCGGCACGTCGAAGCCCTCGTGCCGGGCTGCGGCGAGGAGTTCGACGGCGGTGCGGTCGTTGGCGGCGAACACGGCGCACGGTTTCGGCATGGTGTGCAGGAAGGAGCGCAGTCGGCGTTGCCACGCGCCGCCGTCGCCGTCCCCGTTTCCGGAAGAGGGCATGACATGGCACCGGAAACCATGGAGCCTGATGGCCTCGGCGAACGACTTTCCACGGATGTCGCTCCAAAAGGTTCGCGTCGCGTTGTGGACGAACGCGAAGTGGCGGCGTCCGGTCGAAAGCAGTTCTCGCGCGGCGGTGCGTCCCGTTTCGCCGGAGTCGTGGCGCACCGAAAGCGCGTCGGCCGGGAGCGTCTCGGGATCGTGATGCAGGAGAACCGTCGGAAGATCGCCGAACAGCGCAGCCGGGATCGGCCCCCAGTCCGACCCGCAGTCCACGATGGCGCCAAGCGGACTCCACAGTCGGCGGAGTTCGCGGACGAGCGTCTCCGTCGGGGGGCGTGTGACGGTCTGCACGTGGACGCCCATGCGGACGGCGGCGTCCTGCGCGCCGCCGACCGTCCGGCGCGCGTCGGGCGACATCACCACCGGGGAAAACAGCAGAACCGTGTTCATGTCCGATCAAGCGAAACTGGCGGCGATTATCCGCATGTCCGGGATTCGCGTCAAGGGTCATGATGTAAAATCGGCGCGCTTTTTCGGAAATTACGGCGCTCTTTTGGTGGAAAGACCTGCTAGAATGGGACCCGTCAGCGCCGGAAATCCCGGCCGAGGTTTCTTCCGAAGGCAAAGCACACGATGAGTAGGAACAGAAATCCGTTTTCCAACACTATGAAAACACCCGTAAACGCAGTCCGCGCAATCATCGTGGCGACGCTGTGCGCCGTGGCGCTTTGCGCTCCGCCGCTTCACGCCGACACATACGATGTTGTCTCCGGCGCGACGCAAACGCTTTCTGGCGTCACCGAAACCTCGGCTACGGTCAAGACCGGCGCGGGGACGCTCGTCTTGGAGGGGGACAACTCGCTCAAGCGCTTCCAGCCACAGGCGGGGACTACGGTTTTCTCCGGAGGGACGACGACTGTCGGCGATTCGACGGCGACTGCGGCGACTGCGGCCGGCGCGCCTTGGGGCCAGACGGGCGGCGATACGGTCGTGACCGGCGGCGCGACGGTCACGATCACGGCCGGTACCTATGGCATCATGGACGAGGGGACGCTCACCATCGCGAACGGCACGCTCGACGCGAGCAAAGTCGGCCACTTCATGAACGCCTTCGAGACCGGCAAGACCTCGACGGGGAGCCGGATCGTCATCGGCAACGGCGGCGTCCTCAAGGCCGGATGCCTCCGCCCTTCTGGTGAAGGCGCGAACAACGCGGCCTTCAAGGAAAAAGTCGGCGTTGACCTTAACGCGGGCGGCAAGCTCTACGTCGGCCAGTTCTGGGCTGACCAGAACGCAAGCCGCTACGGCCGCATCAACTTCAACGGCGGCGTCCTCTACCCGACATGGGGTCCCAACTCCACCCAAACGGGCAACTTCCTTTTCAACGGCGACGAGACGCGCCGGCCCTGGGCGCAGGACCAGATCACGCCGACCATCCTCGAAGGAGGCGCGTTCATCGACCTTTCGATCGGCAACAACTTCGTGAACAAGAGCTTCGCGAGCGGGGCGGCGAACGACGGCGGCCTACACATTCTGGGCAGCAAGATCCTCTACTGGTACGCGAAGAACTCCACGTTCAACGGCGGCCTCTGGCTTGAGAGCGGCAACGGCGCCATCTTCGCGCTCGACGGCTCGAAGGCGAACGACACTGCCCTCGGCGCGGTGCCCGCCGCCCCGGCGACGAACATCTGGGTCACCGGCTCCAACCACACGCTCTACAACGAAGCCGGGACATTCGCCATCCACCCGAACCGCACGACGTTCATCAAGGATGGTCGCCGCCTCTACCTCGGCACCAAGGGCCGCCTCGTCTTCGGCGGCGAAATCCACGGCGAAATCGCCGGCGGCAACGCCGATCCGACGGGGACGGCGATCCACGTCAGGGGCGACTGGAGCGGGGCGATTGCACTCGACCCCGGGGCCGGGCGGACGAACGACTTCGGTCGGCTGGTTTCCTACGGCCGGACCGAAATCACGAGCGGCGTCACGCGCGTCACCTCCGCCACCGACGCCGGCACGAGCCAGGAAACTGCGCTCGTCTTCGTTTCCGGAAACGGAACGGCCTTCACCGCGAACCGCGGCAAACTCGCCGTGAACGGCGGAACCCTCTACGCCCCGCCCGCAGTCGGAATCCGGTATCTTGTGGCCCAGCAATACGCCGGCGTATCCATTTCAAACGGGGGCGTCATTGACATGCCCGGCGCCACCTTGGTAAACGGGCTGGGCACGCCCGCGACGTTTTCGGTCGAATGTGGCACGGTTTGCGTGACGAACTTCCAGATCGCCAACGGAACCCTTGACGATGGCGTCCCTTCTGTCGTGAACTTCAACGCCGACGGTTTCCTTGCCACGTCCGAACTCTGGAGCCGCGCCACGTCGCTCGCCACGGTCAACTTCAACGGCGGCGGCATCCGCTCCTGGGGCAAGGACGTGAATGTCGGCTCGACGGACGGCGCCTATGCCAACGTCACGATGCTAGTCAAAGAGGGGGGAGCGAAGTTCGACGCCGGAAGCAACATCTGGCTCTACCACCCTCTCCTGAGCGGCGCGGAGAACGATGGCGGCGTCACGAAGACGGGTTCGGGTACGTTCATCGTCCGCGTAGCCGGGAGTACCTACAACGGCCCAACGAAGATCGAGGGCGGTTCCTTCCAGTCGCGCGTCGATGACGGCCTTCCCGCCGGCTCGACGCTCGTCCTGGCCAACAACCGCGACGTGAATTTCTGCAAATACGACAAGTATGTGAATGGCAGCTTCTGGACCTCGACCCGCACCGAACAGCATCTGGGCCGCCTCGAAGGCAATGGCCGGGTGAGCTATTCCTCAAAGCTCCATGTCGATGGTGCCATCGCCCCTTCGATTGGTGGAAGCATCCGTCTGCAGGAGGCCTGCGACCTGCAGGGTGACCTTGAAATCCGTGGCGAAGCAACCGGGTGCGGCAGCCTTGCCGCCCTCGCCGAAGTCAACTACAGGATTGACATATCGAAACTCCGCGTGAAGATGGTCAATCCCGACACCTTCGACAAGAACGCCGAACCCGGCTTCTACAAGATTCTTGACGCGCCGAACGGCTTCGCCGGTCGATTCGTGGAGCCTGCCGATGTTGCGGAAGGCTGGCATGTCCGCTATGCGGCCGACGGGAAAAGCGCGTATCTGACCCATTCACGGCCTTTCACGTTGATCGTGCGCTGACCATGCCGATGGGTAGCAAGGAATTTACCGTCGAACTGCGCGAAGATGGCGGCGCGTGGCGCCGCCAGCCCGCTGAACTCCTGCTCACCGGCGACGGGACGGGCCACGAGCCGTTCCCGCCGGAGATGCTCGCCGAGTTCGGCGGCATTGCCGTCGGCACCAAGATGGCGCGCGCGTCGCTCTGCGAATTTTTCTGGACGGGCCCCGTCGAGGTGCGCGTCTCAGCTCCGGGCTTCGACGGCCCGCTCGTCCTCTCCGCCCGCAAGGACCTTCCAGTGAGTCGGGACGAGGACGGGGCGCTCGTTTTCCGGCTTGACGAGCCGGAAATGTGCCTCGTGCGCAAGGGCGACGACTACCTGAAGGGCCTTTCCCTCTGGGCGCGGCCCGAGCCGGCGCCGGTTTCCGGAGACGGCTTCCGGCACGTCCTGCGCTTCGAGCCCGGTTTCCACGATGCGGAAAGCGACGCGCGCATCCGGCGCGACGCCTACGGCGCGCCCGTGATCGAAATCGCCGAGGACGACACGCTTGTCGTGATCGAGAAAGGGGCCGCCGTCGAGGCGTCGCTCGACATCCGCGGCGCGCGCCACGTCACGGTCTGCGGCGGCGGTCGCATCGACCTCTCGCGGCGGCTTCCGCACTACGCGGGCGGCTTCGCGGAGCCCGTCCTCTGGGGACCCTTCCGCACCGGCGCGCTTCCGGCGATCTACGTCCATGCCGGGGCGGAGGACGTGACGGTTCGCGACCTCGTCGCCGTCTGCGACTTCCGCGGCGTCTGCCTCCGCAATGCCGCGCGCGTCGCAATCCGCGACTGCGGCCTCTTCACCTCCACGGTGAACGCCGACGGCGTCAACATGGTCTCTTCGCAGGACGTGGCCTGCGACGCGCTCTACATCCGGTCGCAGGACGACTGCTGGTGCGCCTACAACAACTGCGACTCCATTCCGTGGCTCTGGGACGAGGGCTTCCCGCCCCGCTCCATGTGCCGTGCGGCGCTGCGGCGCTCCTTCATCGGCTCCAACGCCCGCGCGATCGTGATCGGCGGCCACGGCCAGAGCGGCATCCGCGGCGCGCCGAACGAAGTGCGCGACGTCGAAGTCTCCGACTGCCGCATCCTCGGGAATCTCAAGCCCTGCGACAAACCTGGCGCCTCTCCCGAGCACCTCGCCTACTGGAGCGGAATCTTCCGCGTCCTCTCGCAGAGCGACGAGTGGGTGCACGACCTGCGCTTCCTCCGCAACGTCGTAGAGTGGGTGCCCGGCTACCGCGGCTCGGCGCACCACCTCTGCGTTCGTTCCGCGGACCAGGTCTCCTACGCCGAAAAAACCGGCGGCTGGAAAATCGAAGACGTCCTTTTCGAAGGCAACGAGTGGCGCGCCGTCCCGCCGCCAGGAGCGCACACCCCCGACGTCATGCAGTCCCCTCCCGACGACGGCACCGGCCTCGGCCTCCGCCGCATCCGATTCGCGTAGCGAAGGAGGGCGCATGGTGCAGGTGGAACACAAAGAACACAAAGGAATACAAAGACGAGGTTCCGTTTCCATGAACACCATGCGCAGCGTCCGTATGATATCGGCCGTCGTTTCCGTCGCCCAGTGCGTCGCCGTCCGCGCGGCGCCGGCTACCGTGGCGCCGGACTGGCCGTTCATCACGATTCGCCAGACCGGCCTTTTCGCCGGACAGGAGGAGACGCTGCGGCAGATCGCCGAGTGCCACAAGCGCCATCCGGGCGCATGCGACGAATTCTGGTTCGCCACGGGGGCCCGCAAGACAATCCCGGACGTCGCGAAGGAGTGCGAGGCATTCGCCCTCTGCCGCGACCTCTGCGAGGAGGCGGGCATCCTCCCCGGCTACCAACAGGGGCTGACGCTCGGGCATGGCGAGCGGGCAAAGGACTCACTTGCCGGGCCGGGCGAGCATGCGTTCCCGCTTGACGCGTACCAGCGGCGCGCCGACGGGTCGTTCCTCGGCCTTCTCTGCCCGCGCTCCCCCGATGTCCTGGCCTACGCCCATGACTACGCCAAGACCGTGCTGACGGTGGCCAACCCCGTGTCCTACTGGATCGACGACGACCTGCGCCTCGGCGTCGCCCACGCCGACGGCTGCTTCTGCGACCGTTGCATCGCGGCGTTCAACGCGAGGACCGGCGGGAACTGGACGAGGGAGGGGCTTGTGCGCCGGCTCTACGACAAGACGGTCGTGCAGGAACCGCTTCGCGAGCAGTGGTCGGCGTTCAACGCCGAGTCGCTCGCGCTCTATGCCGCCGAGGTGCGCAGGGCCGCCGACGAGCTGGGTAGCCCGTGTCGTCTCGGCTACCAGTCCGTGTCCGCCAACCGCCTTTACCCGGCACCCGGTTACGGCCCCGTTCTGGCGGCCCTCTCCGGCCCCGCCGGCGCACCCGTCGGGATCCGCCCCGGCGACGGCTGCTACGACGAGTCCGATCCACGTGTCATGGTCCGCAAATGCCTCGGCGTCGCCCGCGAGGCGGAGCGGCTCCGCGGCGTTTCCGTTCCGGTCGCCTCCATCTGCTATGAGGAGGAAACCTATCCCCGCCACATGCTCCACAAGTCGCCGGGGGCCATCATGACGGAATGCGCCCTCGCGCTGGCCTCCGGCTGCAACACGCTCTCGCTCTACTGGTTCCCGGTCGAATCGCCGATGCCCGTGGCCGAATACGACCGCTTCCTCGACACCCTCTCGGCGGCGCGCCCCTATTTCGAGCGCCTTGCCGCCTCGACGCGCCGGACGCGCCTCGGCGGCGTCGCGCGCTTCGTCGGCTCCGCCGCCAGGCAGCTCCCGGACTTCCATCTCGAAGACGGAACCGACTTCGACCTCGCCTGCGCCGGCATTCCCGTCACCGTGGCCGAAAGCGGCACCCGCGTCTTCTACCTCACCGACAAGTCCCGCGCCGAAATGACCGAGGACGACAGGACTCTTTTCGCAACGACGGGAGCATCGTCTCCGGCGGTCGTCGACGTCTCCGGCATGGGCAAGTTCCCGACCGTCGCCCGCCGCGCCAAGCTCCTCGACGCCCTCGACGCCGCCACGGGCGGCGCATTCCCCGTGCGCATCGACGAATGCCGGGCGCTGCGCATCCTGCCGCGCGTCCGCGACGACGGCCGCCTCGACAGCGTGACGCTCCTCAATCTCTCCATCGGCGGCACGGGCCGAAT
>Ga0310691_10003741_pt1 | contig 17861 bp, 13 predicted proteins | sample 176DNAGHGlowgp2_FD_203887 | JGI IMG/M metagenome (GOLD analysis project Ga0310691, IMG submission 203887) | Sheep rumen microbial communities from Palmerston North, Manawatu-Wanganui, New Zealand - 1766 DNA GHGlow gp2 (v2) (version 2) | ecosystem: Host-associated > Mammals > Digestive system >...
CATTATTGAATTGGGACGCGAAATCCACATCGTCCATGACCTCAAATTCCTGTGTGCTCGAAGCAACTCTTGTGCCGCGCTTGATGATTGGCGCGTAGGCCCAATTAGGATGATTCGATTTCACCGGCAATACACAAGAAAAACGCACTTCAGCCATAGCCCCCTTGGGACCAGGTATTTTTACTCCATTATTCCTCGCTATATTATAAAGTGATGCCTTTTCATTAGCGCTATCGAGGTTTGTTTCCTGATAAACACGGTCAATGTGATATGAAAGGTCATCCGCAACGGCAGCATTAAGGCCAATGAGCCATGATGCAACAGATGCGTCGTCGTATGTTGTGTTAAAATCAGGAAAATATTTTTTTGAATATTCTATAAGTGCCTGTTTGTAATCTGCGTATGTTCTATTGAGATATGATATACCCTTTTCCATGATTAAAGTTTAATTGCTACGGTTGCGTCTTCCGTCTTATTTCCAATTCTAATTGTATATGTGATAGCGATGATTATTCCGTTATCGCTCGCTTCGTCTTTGATTATCTGAATATCCTTAAACCTCGCGGCGGGAACATATTTCCCTATTTGCGTTGATATTTCGTTTTTGAGGGCTGAAAAAGTGGCCTCATCTTTCGGACCGAACACATAATCAATTAACCTCGTTCCGAAATCGGGGTCCCTAAGTTTCTGCCCCTTGGGTGTAAAAACCACATGGACCACCTGCGACTTGATGCTGTTTTCATACGAGTCGTTGGTATCCATGTAAACATTATCCAAATTTTCCGCAGTGAACGGATATTTTATTCCATATTGTTGCTTTTTAGCCATTAGATAAGGTTTTAACAATAAATAGTTATGGGCGCATTTTTCCTTATTATTAAAATAGGCATACTCGGCACAATAGTGAATAAAAAAACGCGACCGAAGCCGCGTTTTCGATTAAGTAAACATCCCCTCTTCCTGCTTGATGTACGGAATCTTTAAAATCCTTTCATCTTTAAAATTATGAAGGAGCCATAGGGTCCATATCCTCTCAGATAAGAAGCCGCCAATGCTCATCTGCCACTTCACGGCCTGCGCGGGAACTTCTTTCTGCCCCTGATATCTCGGATATTTACCAACTTCAATATTATATTTAACATGGTCATAGAGTTCCTTCTCGTTTTTAATACCGGAGAAGTCCAGATATCCCTTGAGGCAGGCAAATAAGAACTCACAATACCTATCATAATCGTCAGCCTTCATTATGAAGCCGTTAGAATAATATAGGTCGGGTCCTTTCTTAATATACTTGTCATAGTCATCACTGTACTCAGGGTACATCGATTTTATCACCATTTCAAGTATATAAAGGTCGTCGATACAATTCGAAAAGGCATAACCCTCCTCTACGGTGTCGGCGGGAATGACCATTGGCTCTTCTGCAGTAGGAACCTTGTGGTCGGGGTGATGGAATGGCGCACAGGTTATTACATCGTAATTTTCAAACGCCTTTTCGAAATCAAAATCTTCGGTAACACCGCTCAATGGCCGACGATATTGCATTTGGCCTTTTATCTTGGCATTAACATTCTTCCAAATCCAATATGTTCCTGTATTCTCGATATAGAAATAATTCTTTTCTGATATATTGTCTCCCGTATTATCCTTCGTGCGGCATACATCCGTGCCGTTCGCGGCGCCCACCTGAAGCGGTGTAATCACGCGGTCGTTAAGGAATTCGAACTGCTTGGAAGAGTAGCATAGACTGTATATTTTAATGTCATTATCTTTCTCTACCACTTTTTCCTCTTTAGGTAACAAATAACTCATATCAATTCCGAGTTCATTCTTGAATATCTCTACCTTTTCTTTTGTTACAGCATTGGTTCTGAAGAAACGTGTTTCAATGAGGTTCTTAACCCTGCTGCCGTCCCATAATTGGTCGGGGAAGCCACGCCTCATCTTATCGCAATATTCTCTCGCTGTCTTTGTCGTATAATGCCTAAATGCGGCAAGTTGGAAATCAACGGGAGCAAAAGGGGATTCGCTATCCACATAGAAGCCCACATTGTTACAACACCTTAGATTGTTTGGTGATGGTGTATGCGTGAAACCTTTGCCTGTCCACTGAATATTAGGAAGGCCACCACGGACAATCGAACTTACATGCATGTCTTCCGGAAAACTATAAGCAACGCAAGTGTCAAACGGTATAGGATTCGGGAATCTCGTCCACAACGGTTCGTCAGTAACTTCCATCTTATCGTTATCGCCAAAGGTCATCAGATTTACATGAATCATGTCATAATTTCTGAATTGTGGCAATGCGAGGTATTCTCCTATTTTCCATGGATGCGAAAATGATAGATATTCGTCCCCGCAGTCAATGAACAAAATCCAATCGTATGTGTCTTTCCATTTTGCATAACATTCGGTATAAGATTGCAGTTGTATTACCTTCTTCCCCCTCACATCCACAATATCCACGAAACCGTCGTTAATATAATCGCCAATCACATCTTCAAAATGTTCGCCATCAGGGTCGTTGTTATCATATATACAAATATGGGTCACGCCGAGGCTAAGATACCACTCGACATAATGCCTTACATATCGGTTTTCGTTTTTTCCGATACAACATATAAGGGTCGTGATTTCATTGGCTGCTTTATATCGCGGAATTTCGATACCTAATTCCGGGAAGCGGGCCATAAATTTCTCCCTTTCCACAACCGCTTCTTTGTTATCATAGGTAATTCCTGTTGGGTGATATAGCGACACCGTATCATCAATAACAGTCTTGAGGCCAAGTTGTTTTGCAAGGTAATAATGGGCTTCGCCTCCCCATCCATACTTATTGTCTTCAAAATTTTGGAACGGGTAAATGCGGTCCGCAATGTCTTTCCTGACAAGTCTGAACCATCCTTCACCACCCTCGACGGTTCTGAAGCCGTTGGAGCCCTGCTTATATAGATGCAGGTTTTCACTCATAAGTTGAGTTGCACCCATGCACTTTGAGCCGGGAACGGCTGATGTTTCATAAACGCCTATATCGTCTGAACTAACCACCTGTTCCAAAGAATATAGAAGCCGCTGAACTGTATCATCCTCACACATCTCAACATCAGCATCGACGGTCATCAGCCATTTGCGGCCATCGTTAACCATCTTATTATATGCTATAATCCTCTGCCCGCCGTTATATACATTATGTTCGAAAAGGATGTGGGGGTCGTTACCAAACTCCGTAAATGGATTCGGAAGATTGTTGTCGAGGCACTTCGTATCAATGATATAAGTATCCAAATACCCCCTGAAAGCCCGATACCAATTGGCTGCGTTCTCATCGTTCCCGTAATTAAGGATGGCAAAAGTAATATTATCCTTAAGCGTCTTTAATGCATCGTAGATAATGAAATTCTGCCAAAATGGCCAGTCGTATCGCTTATAAGCATGACAGCCAAATGGAAGCACATGGGTCCGTTCATATTGCTCACGGGGCTTTGCTTCCAATGAGAAGAGAGCCGCTATCTCGGGACGGGGAATATTAAGCGACTTATCGAAATTCGCCGCGAAGAACCCATCATCAGTACCGAAATGAGGCACGCCCGGCCTTCCGTTATTCTTGATGTAGGTAATCATTGAGCGTATTTTTCTAAGTGAGAATCCTCCATTCCCCACATAAAGGTTCCTTTCGGCAAACCACTTCACGAAGAACGGGGCACCGATATAATCATAACCCTTATCACACCATTCATCGAGTTCGTTCTTGAATACCCAACAGTCAAGTTGATAGACAAGCATGTACTCATATTTTGCGAACCGCGCATAAAAATCTACGGTGTTAAGCAGTCTACCATAATCAAGCCTTGATTTGAAAAAATCGGCAGGAAAATACTCCACTCGCTCGCCTTTTAAATCTAACCCTTGGGGGGCAACAAAACAGATATCAAAACCCGCAAGCACAGCTCTTGCCTGCCATAATGAGCGTTCCTCGTCTTTCGATAGGCTGCTCTTGTAAACGGGTACAACCACTACGCATCTCTGACTGTTTTTAGGAAAGAAAGTTTTTGTCTCCTTGTTGAAAAGCATAGATTTCTTTTGTAGCACATTCCAAGTTATCTTATCATCACTGCCGTGGTCATAAACCTGAATAAGCGTGTTATTGAAAACCCTTATATCAACCGGGAGAACCTTCAGGTCTTCGCTATGGAACTTATTGATTATGTAAGTCCATACGGTTTGGTCAACGCGTTCAATTACGCATCCGCTCGGGGCAAGTTCGAGCAACATATTAAATGTTCTCGTGTTAATGTCATTGTTAACCTCGTTGTTACGCTGTATTGTAAACCCGCCCTGATACATACCACGATAGGTGTCCACATCATAACCTTCTGCCTTCATCCTATTGAGAATAACGGAATTGTGGTCGATTGACGACTCTCTGAATTGTTCCCAATCATGATATTCATCAGCCATTGTCTCGTTGGTGGGATGAATCATAAGGCAGATGTCGTAGTTACCCCTGTTGAATTCGTCGATATACACATCTGTATCACCGACTATCTCCATATTTCCATCAATACGAAGTACAATATCGGTGTTTACATACTTAAACGGGTTAAACCTAATATCATAACATAGATAGAACGGGTCCTCCGGGTGAGGGTCCTCAACATATTTTATCGTCCATGTTGATGAAGTTAATGCCTTGTTGTTTGTAACAAAAACATATTCCACATCGGGTTTGGGATTCTTTATTTCCCTGACTTTAGCCTCATACTCGCCAATGTTGTAACTTAATACGCTATATCTTTTCTGCATTGTATTTGAATTAATCCTTATCATTAATATTCTTCTTCGTATCCGTCGGCCCGAGTACGCGCGTTAAATACTCCGCCCAATTTTCCTTTAACTGTTTGTCGGGAAGCAGGCATTTTATTTCTTTTGCGTCTTCGGGAAATATCGACCCTAAAAAGCCCTCGGTTGAATATCGTCCTATTTTATTGGGTAGCAGCACTCGATTTCTTTCCATGTAATTCCATATTCTTCTTGGTACCATCCAAAAGAATGTCCCTGCGAACATCCATCTATATTTCAAAAAGTTCGCAAATTCATGGGGTGCATAATGTGTCATTCTTCCAACACCCATGGCACAAGTATCCACATCATTAAGTAAAGTATTCACCCTTTCAATATCACTTAGGTTGAAATGGTACATGATGTTAATCCAATTATTCCTGTCGTTTGACGGAACATAGATAGTATCCACACCCTTATTATGAGCAAAGAAAATCGCGGTGTTTTCATCAAATGTTGCGAGATTTTTAACAATATACCCATAGAAAAAAGCACTTTCTCTCGCGGTTTTATCGTTTTCTACTACTTGAAAATTGGCATTTTCAACAAAATACGATATACTTTCTATTGTTTTTTGCACATTTTCCGATTTATCATCATCTGTTGCTATGATAATATTGATTTCATCAAAGGCCTTCTTATAAAAGAATAAATTTCTTAAATGGAGGTCATAAACCGGGTGCCAATAGAAGGGCGGAACATACCAATAAAAATACAATATTCTTTTCATTATCAATCTTCTTATTTCCAAAAACTATACAGCCCCTTTGTTATTTCATAATTCTCCCATTTATACTGCGGTCTGTTTGGCTGTGTCCGTGCCCATTCCCACATTTTTCTCAATCCTTCCTCAAGACTTGTTTTCTGTTCATAGTTAAGCAGTCTTATGGACTTGTTGGGCTTCGGTACGGCGTGCTTAACCTCGTGGCGGGCTTCCTTATGCTCAACCTTATCATATCCCGTTATCTTGCATAGCAATTCCGCCGCCTCGTTGATTGAATAGCCCCTCACGCCACCAACATTAATAATCTCCCTCGATGCTTCAGGAAAAACAGCAGCATTCCAAAAGGCAGGAAGGCAGTCTTCAATATAACTGAATGCCCTCGTCTGCTCCCCGTCACCATATATAAGCATCGGCTTATTATTTAAAATTTGATACATCCATATTCCAAGCACATTGCGATACTTATCCCATATATTCTGCTTCTCGCCGTAAACATTATGGGGACGGATGATACACCAATCAAGCCCGTGTTGTTCTCCCGCAATCTTGATATTCATCTCACAAGCATACTTGGAAACAGCGTACGGGTCTATCGGAGCGGGGGTGTCACTCTCATCAAATTCTTCTCCTCTGCGTTCTCCCCATCCGTAGACGGACATTGATGATGTGTAAATAAGGCGTTTAATGTTGTGGTTAATACATTCGTTAATGATATTATCGGTAGAAAGCATGTTATTCCTATCATTAAACATCCTCATGAATGGGGAAAGTCCTTCTGCGGCGTAGGCGGCGAAATGGAATACATATTCAAATTCATGCTTATCAAATATATCCGTCAACGAATCGGTACTGAGTTCCCTGCGGTAAAAAACAACCCTCGGGTCAATGTTTTCAACATAACCGCCGAAAAGATTGTCGATACCAACAACTTCATATTCCGGATGATTCTCTAAAATCCAATCCGCCATCCTCGAGCCAAGAAGGCCCGCATTTCCCGTTATTAATATACTTTTCTTCATCTTATTTTGTTTATAATCGCATTATACCTACTCATAAATTTTTCTGCATCTCCAAAAAATTCAACGATTTTACTAAAATCCCCATTATACAGGTCGGTGTTATACAAATATCTGTTGTAATGCGAAAAAAGATACCCGTCGCCTTCCTTGAACCAAAAATAAGACGGATACTCTTCAGCAAGCGACCTATTGGAAAGCCTGTTGTATGAATCTATGTCTTTGTTGATAATCCTAAACCGCATGGGGTTCATCCAGTAAAATGTTCCCGCATAAAATGCATTGTCACTGTCAGGGCATTGCATAAGTACCGACCCATAAAAAGCGCGGTATCCATAAATGAGTTCCTTTACCGCTTCGGTAGAATACAACGGGTCGAGTGAGTAAAAATAACAGGCATACACCCATTTTAATATATTATCAACATTGTTAGAATACTTGATGACATTAGTCACGCCCTTGGTGTGGCCGAAGAAAACAATTTCCTCATTAAATTCATCTACCTTGTCAAGAATCTCTTCCTTAAATGTGCGAGCCTCGCAAAAGATATCATTTCTTATTATCCTTATCCTGACATCGGGCCACTCCCTTAAATTGAAAAGGAAATTCCGTACATCCCCCGCATATTTCTCCGTATCTTCGTCTACAGATATGTAAAAAATTGCGCTGTCAAATTCATGACAGTACAATTTAAGACATTCGCAATGAAATTTTATTGCGATATTGGTTTCATAATCCTTAGGGATAAAGAAGTGAAAAATGAGTTTTTTTGTTAGCATCCTATTTGAATCAAAGACATTCCGAGTCCTTCAATCTCTTCTTTATTTAAGCAATTTCTCCCATCAATTATTGTGTCGCCGCGCATGTGGGCAATTGACCAATCAAAGTTCTTTATCTCATTCCATTCAGTAACGATGATTGCAACATCAGCCCCACGCACGCAGTCTGAAACATGCTCAGCGTACCCAATTTGAGTACCAAAAATCGATTTTGCATTTTCAATTGCAATCGGGTCATAGGCGATAACCTCAGCGTGTGTTTCTCTTAGTAATTTATTGATTAGCACAATTGACGGTGCTTCTCGCATATCATCTGTGTTTGGCTTAAAAGCAAGACCGAGAATTGCTACACGGCCACAAAACTTTGTTCCGAAATTTCGTACATATTTCTCAAAAAGCACTTCTTTCTGTAAATCGTTTGCTTCATCAACGGCCTTAAGAATAGTGAGGTCTTTCCTATTATCCTTACCAATCTTGATTAATGCCTGTACATCTTTTGGAAAACAACTTCCGCCATATCCGCACCCAGCCTTCAAGAATGATGCTCCAATTCGCCTATCCGTTCCCATTCCAAAAGCAACATCATTAATATTAGCGCCAACCTCCTCACATAAATTTGCAAGTTGATTAATGAAACTAATCCTCGTTGCCAACATCGAATTTGAAGCATATTTTATCATCTCCGATGAACGGGGGTCGGTCTTTATTACCGCGGAATAAATTCTAAGATGTTTTACATATATATCGGTAAGAGCGTTGAAGGCCGCATCGTCTTCCGCACCAATAACAATCCTGTCGGGGTTTTCAAAGTCAAATATTGCACTCCCTTCTTTTAAAAACTCGGGATTCGAAGCATAATGCCATCTTTTATCCGTGTTTGCGTTTATCGTCTCCTTTACCTTATCACAAGTTCCAACAGGAACGGTTGACTTAACCACAACAACAACGCCATCCTTAATGCTTTGAGCAATGGTTTTTGCCGCAGAAAAAACATAAGTGAGATTTGCACTGCCGTCCTCCTGCTCGGGGGTCCCAACACATATAAAAATCACATCGGCATCGGCTATAGAAGAGAAATCTGTTGAAAAGTGCAAATTCTCAACATCGGGAAAATATGGAAGTCCGGGCTCATATATCGGCGTGTGGCCGCTTTTAAGGGCCTTAATCTTATTTTCATCGACATCAATACAAGTGATATCAAGGTCTTTAGACTTCGAGAGGCAGGTCGCTTGAACCAACCCTACATATCCCGCACCTATAACTGATATTTTCATATAAATTGTTTTAAACAAATATACGAAAATCCACATTCAATGTCAACTAATAGGTACAACAAATGCCATGCAACTGCATGGCATCTATCTTATTCATCTATAAGTTGGAGAAGTAGTTTCTTAAGTTTTCCCTTGAATACATCGCGTTCTTTTTTCAATGACTCGACTTCATCATGAAGTTTGTCAATTGCTGCAAGGGCGATGATTGAAAGTTTTTCATAAGAAACACCATAACGGTTATCGTCGTCTATTGACACTAACTCAGGATAGACCTTTTCAAGTTTCTGTGCCGAAGTACCAATTTGGATTGGCCCGTTAGCGCCATCAGACTTCATCCTATAATATTTCTTAGGAATAGTCTTAAGTTCATCAAAGTCAACATCAATGTCTTTAAGGAAGTCTTTTACCCTTTCATCTGAAGTGGCATAGAAATTGCTTCCTTCTGTCCAACATCCTGAGCTATACTTTGCAGATGAAAGCGCTGTTCCGGGCGAAGTTGATGATGTCACAATAACATAACCCTTAGTGGTTGCACTTGTCAACGATATTGTGGCATTGCTTCCTGCAGGACCTTGTTTACCATTAGTACCATTAGTGCCATTGGTGCCCGCAGGACCTTGTGGACCCTGCTTTCCATGGGTACCATTCGTTCCGTTTGTGCCATTACTTCCTGCGGGACCCTGTGGGCCTTGTTTTCCGTGGGTACCATTGGTGCCGTTAGTCCCATTGCTTCCCGCGGGACCTTGTGGACCTTGTTTTCCGTGGGTACCATTCGTTCCGTTTGTGCCATTACTTCCTGCAGGACCCTGAGGGCCTTGTTTACCGTGAGTACCATTGGTGCCGTTAGTGCCATTGGTACCCGCAGGACCTTGTGGACCTTGTTTTCCGTGGGTACCATTGGTACCGTTAGTTCCATTGGTACCTGCGGGGCCCTGAGGACCTTGTTTACCATTAGTACCATTAGAGCCATTGCTTCCTGCGGGACCCTGTGGGCCTTGTTTACCATGGGTACCATTCGTTCCATTTGTGCCATTGGTACCTGCGGGACCCTGTGGGCCTTGTTTACCGTCAGTTCCGTTCGAGCCGTTTGAACCATTGCCGCCCTTCGGACCTTGTGGACCCTGTTTACCATCGGTTCCGTTCGAGCCGTTTGAACCATTGCCGCCCTTCGGACCTTGTGGACCCTGCTTACCATCGGTTCCGTGGGTGCCATTGGTGCCCGCTGGGCCTTGTTTACCATTAGTACCATTAGAGCCATTGCTTCCTGCGGGACCCTGTGGGCCTTGCTTACCATGGGTACCGTTTGTTCCGTTTGTTCCGTTTGAACCATTGATACCCGCAGGGCCTTGTGGACCTTGTTTACCATGACTACCATGGGTACCATTGGTTCCGGCAGGACCTTGTTTACCATGAGTACCATTCGTTCCGTTTGAACCATTGGCGCCTGCAGGACCCTGAGGACCCTGAGGGCCTTGCTTACCATGACTACCGTGAGTACCATTGGTACCTGCGGGGCCTTGTTTACCGTGAGTACCATTCGTTCCGTTTGTACCATTAGCACCCGTTTCACCCTTCGGGCCCTGAGGTCCTTGCTTACCGTGACTACCATGGGTACCATTAGTACCAGCGGGGCCTTGCTTACCATGGGTACCATCCGTACCCTTGGGGCCTGTTTCACCTTTCGGGCCCTGAGGTCCTTGCTTACCGTCAGTTCCGTTTGAACCGTTACCGCCCTTCTGACCTTGTGGACCTTGGTCTCCCTTGCTTCCGGTTTCACCCTTCGGGCCTTGAGGACCCTGCTTACCGTCGGTTCCGTTTGAACCCCTGTTTCCTTGGTCACCCTTATCACCCTTGTCGCCTTTGCCGCCTGTTTCACCCTTTGGACCTTGAGGACCTTGGTCACCCTTACTTCCGGTGCCACCCTTAGGGCCTTGGGGGCCTTGTTTACCATGGGTACCATCCGTACCCTTAGGACCTGTTTCACCTTTGTTACCTTGGTCTCCCTTAGGACCTTGGGGACCTTGGTCACCCTTAACGCCTTGTGGACCTTGTTTACCATTTGTTCCACCGGCACCCGTTTCACCTTTCGGGCCCTGTGGACCTTGTTTACCATTTGTTCCACCGGCACCCGTTTCACCCTTCGGACCCTGAGGACCTTGGTCACCCTTGTTACCTGTCTCACCCTTATTACCTTGGTCTCCCTTTACACCCTGAGGGCCTTGTTTACCATCAGTTCCGTTAGGGCCTCTATTTCCTTGGTCGCCTTTACCACCGGTTTCACCCTTAGGGCCTTGGGGGCCTTGTTTACCATCGGTTCCGTTAGGACCTCTATTTCCTTGGTCACCCTTATCGCCTTTATCGCCTTTACCACCGGTTTCACCCTTAGGACCCTGAGGACCTTGTTTTCCATCGGTTCCATTAGGGCCTCTATTTCCTTGGTCACCCTTATCGCCTTTATCGCCTTTACCGCCAGTTTCGCCCTTGGGGCCCTGTGGACCTTGGTCACCCTTGTTACCTTGGTCGCCCTTTACGCCCTGAGGACCCTGTTTACCGTTTGTTCCTGCCGAGCCAGTTTCACCTTTATTTCCTTGGTCACCCTTGACACCCTGTGGACCTTGTTTTCCATGGGTGCCATCCGTACCCTTCGGGCCTTGTGGACCTTGGTCACCCTTACTACCGGTATCACCCTTAGGGCCCTGAGGACCCTGTTTTCCATCGGTTCCGTTAGGACCTCTATTTCCTTGGTCACCCTTATCGCCCTTGTCACCTTTACCACCGGTTTCACCTTTGGGACCCTGTGGACCTTGGTCACCCTTATCGCCCTTGTCGCCTTTAGCGCCTTGAGGTCCTTGTTTACCGTTTGTTCCACCGGCACCCGTTTCGCCCTTCGGGCCCTGTGGACCCTGCTTACCATCGGTTCCGTTTGAACCCCTGTTTCCTTGGTCACCCTTGTCGCCCTTGTCACCTTTACCGCCGGTTTCACCCTTCGGGCCCTGTGGACCTTGGTCACCTTTACTGCCGGTGTCACCCTTCGGGCCTTGTGGACCCTGTTTACCGTGAGTGCCATCCGTACCCTTAGGGCCTGTTTCACCTTTCGGACCCTGTGGGCCCTGTTTTCCATCGGTTCCGTTGGGGCCTCTATTTCCTTGGTCACCTTTCGGGCCTTGGTCGCCTTTACTACCTGTTTCACCCTTGTTACCTTGGTCACCTTTTACACCTTGTGGGCCCTGTTTTCCATGACTACCATCCGTACCCTTAGGGCCTTGTGGACCTTGGTCTCCCTTATTACCAGTATCGCCCTTAGGACCCTGAGGGCCCTGACTGCCGTTTGCGCCGGTGTCGCCTTTTGCTCCTTGTGGGCCTTGCTTACCATGGGTACCATCCGTACCCTTAGGGCCCGTTTCACCCTTGACACCCTGAGGGCCTTGTTTACCATCAGTTCCATCAACACCCTTATTGCCTTGGTCGCCTTTCGGGCCTTGTGGACCTTGGTCACCTTTGCTGCCGGTATCGCCCTTCGGGCCTTGTGGACCTTGTTTTCCGTCTGTTCCGTCAGCACCCTTAGGGCCTTGGTCACCCTTAACGCCTTGAGGACCCTGACTACCATTTGCACCTGTTTCACCTTTTACACCCTGTGGGCCCTGCTTCCCGTCTGTCCCATCGACGCCCTTCGGGCCTTGGTCACCTTTTACACCCTGCGGGCCTTGACTACCATTCGCACCAGTATCGCCCTTAGGGCCCTGCGGACCCTGCTTACCATCGGTTCCGTCGACGCCTTTTGGCCCTTGGTCGCCTTTTACACCTTGTGGGCCTTGACTGCCGTTTGCACCGGTGTCACCTTTTGCTCCTTGTGGGCCTTGGCTACCGTTAGCTCCGTCATTTCCTTTAGGGCCTTGGTCTCCCTTTACACCCTGAGGGCCCTGACTACCATTTGCTCCTGTATCACCCTTTTGACCCTGTGGACCCTGTGGTCCTTGATATCCTCCAGATGGGAGTGTTATGGTAATTGCCGAACCACCGATTGTGGCGGCACTACTCTTCTGCCCATAAGCGAGAGTAACATCCTTATTTACTACTATGGTTCTATCGAATACCTTATCGGCATATGTGTATGCACTTTCAGCCTTTGCCTCTGCTGCTGCAGCGGCCTCTGCGATATCATCACCCCTTGATTTAGAGGTAAATGCCCCCTCAATATATGTTTTTTCGGGGAAGATGGCGATGTTGCCGTCATACTTTTTGGTAGCGAGGAATGAATTACCGACGCCACTTGCATAGTTTATCGCAAGTTCGCCGAATTCCAAACTCGACGCATTGGGTTGTTTGTTCTGAACAGAACTTTTCTTTAAAAGAATCTTTTGGGCCATATTATTGAATATGTATAAAAAATCTATCCTTATTGAAGGCGTATTATTATCATAGATAAATAGCCCAAATAAAAGAAAAACGAGGCTGTGCCCCGTTTTATTCTTATAATACTCTATTCCGTCAATTTCTCATCCCTGAGTCTCACTAACTTACGGTCCTTTTCGGCCTCATATTTATCATATCCGAAAATCACACCCATCTGTTCAATCATTATTGAAAGGTCAGCGAGTTCTGTAATTACATCGTCCTCTGAGTCGCGGCCACGCTGATATCGTGCTATGGCTGTCAATAACTCGCCCATTTCTTCGTGAAGCATGTTAAGTTGCGGGACTTCACCCCATTTCGTTATCGCCGCGCGATACAAATCCAATCTCTCTTCTTTTTCCATATTATCTTTTCCAAAAATTTGATGTTATATCTGTCCAACTTTTTCTTAAAACCCCGTTAACAACTGTTGCCCCAGAATAAAATTTTCCGCCCATATAAAGCCGCTGATTCGTTGTCTCCTTATTAAGCGGCCCCAATTCTGAGATATACGGGCCTATCTTGATATAATTGAGATTATCCCAATAAAAATCCTCGGGAACATCTTCTCGACCGCTATAAAGTCCAATCTTTATATTTGGGTGATTTTCCTTTATATAGGTAATTAGATTCCATAGCGCAACCTTATCGTTCCCTTCGCCCATGAAACAAACGCAAGTTACCCCGTCGTTGGCGGCAATTAACTTCTCCAATTCGTCTTCAGTGAGTTCCGTGCCTATATTGGCTCTTAATTCAGGAGAATGACAGCCAACGCACCTATTTTGACAATTCGAGATGTTTATTGCAAGCGTTATTTCGTCAGGGATTTCCTCAAAGACAACCTGCGTATTTGTATACTTTATCATATTTCTAATATACAAAAAATTTTTTACATTAAAAATAGTCCCTCACCAAGATATTTGTCATCTGCAGGTATTCTTCCGGCGCAAAAGCCGTTAAAGAGGAAAAACATGTCTAACGGAAATGAATTGAAACGGACTTCATTGACCAACCTTTCGGATGAACTCCCATACAGCCTTGCTGGCTTCGTATCAAGGGCTGTTTTGCTGAAATATTTAAGATGGAATCCCTGAAATTCTCCCGTCAACGACAGGTCTTTAGGCCTTTTGCCATTTGCCATCCTTACCCCCATGTGATGGTTAGCGCAAAATGCGGTTATACTCGCAAAATCATTAACTTTGAACAGCGTTACCTTCCCGCCTTCTGATAGCCACCATGTACCACGGACGCCCTCCCACTGATGCGGTAGCGCATTCTCGTTCGTTTCCTTTTCATCCCAAGTAAGGTGTAACATCCTGCCGTCAAAGAAGTTAAAACCACGCTTATCCATAAGTTCCAAATAGCCCTTTAATTGTTCTTCCCTCTCTCTTGTGCAATAGATAACTTCATCGAAATCGGTAAAGGTCATCCAAACCGATTCGCCGCCATTCTCATTCGCAATAGCGGTGCACTCGTGGATTCCTGCTACCATCGAATCGCGCTTTCGCCCGTCAAAATCATAATCGGGATTGTTGACGACCGTCGGGCGCACCTCGAAATTTATCCCATGTTCAGATAACCCTCTCGAAATGGCCTCTATCGTATTGTCCGTGCAACCATCGTCGAAAATAACAAACTTATCATAACCCATCCTTACTATATAAGGAAGTACATATGGCACAAGCGCCTCTTCGTTGTAAACAACTGTGTAACCTATTAATTTCATATTATCTGTTATAATTTTTAAGCCCATCCCAATAAAGCCCATCGCGATTTCCTGCCGAGAAAAAACCATCGGCCATGAAATACTGCTCCATTGGAAATGATGTACCCATTATATTTTCATACATCGCGTCAAGTTTATTTATCTGCTTAACATATACTTCTTTACCCTTTGCAGCATAATGTTCCCACTTTTTTCTAAGAACTGTTTTATCAATGAATTTCAAATGAAAAGCGTAAAGTTCACAGGTGTCATTGAATGGAATTATGCTCCTGTTCTCGGGCATAACCGCCAATGCATAATGATTACCCGGAAACATTACTATATTGTCAAAATCATTTACTAAAAACATCAATGGTTTCATTCCCATTCCGGTCCAATATGCCCCCCTAATATCGGGGACCGTATGAACGAGTTGCCCGTCGTGCATCTGAGTTATCAGGCCGCCTTCTTTATATACTCTCGGAGGGAAAAGGTTAACCATCCTCTTATAAAAGCAGTTATACCCATAGGTCTTATTCCACATGTCAATAATGTCGATACCCACATCAGCGTTGAAATAAAGCACTTCGTCAAAATCCGTCCATGTCATCCAAACTTTCTCGCCACCTGCCTCTGCCGCAATCTGCTTACACTCAGCAAAGGCCTGATATTCCAAATCACGCTTCTTGTTATCATCAAACTTTCCACCTGTATCATAAGTCCTAACCTCAACAAATGGATAACGCGACAGCAATTCTACCGTATTATCGGTTGATTGATTGTCATAGACAATGAACTTATCATAGCCCAATGTTTCGACATAAGGCATCACATACGGGACCATTTCGGCTTCATTATATGTGCAAGTATAACCAATTAACTTCATCTCAATTGTTGAAAAGGCCTAATTTATCCCAATCTTCTTTCTTGTATAAGCCTCCCCAAAAACTATCATCGTGTGTATATAGTCCGTTGATGTCAATATTGCGGTCCTCATTTGCAAGATACATAGAAATTGGGTAAGACACACCATATATTTTTTGTATTGTTGCGACAGTGGCCTGCATGTTTGAATATACAAAATTTTTCTTGTCATTGAAATATTCAAAATTCTTATTAACCCCATATGTTGGAAAATAGTATTTGAAGTGGAAAATATATAATGGAAATCCTGTGATGTTTTTTATCTCGCTGTTCTCATCCTTCAAATCACAAAGCGCAAAGTGATTTCCGGGGATAAAATACATCCCATCGAATTCATTAACATGAAACAAAATCGGCTTTGCATAGGTACAATTAACAAGACACCCAGGATATGTGTGAGCCAACATACCGTTTTTAATGAAATTAACAACATCATCTTTATTATATCCTATGGGCAATACGAGTTGAGCCATGTTTTTCCAAAAAACATTCATCCCATGCGCCCCGCAGGCGTCCAAGAAAGACTTGAAGTCAATATCATACCCATAAAACATGACCTCGTCGAAATCCGTCCATGTCATCCATACATCCTCGCCGTCGTTTGTAAGCGACCTGCATTCTAATGTTGCACTAATTTCTAAGTCTCGCTTTCCGCAATCATCAAACTGCCCCCCGGTATCCCATGGCCTAACCTCAACGAATGAATATGCCTTAAGCAGGTCAACGGTATTATCTGTCGACATATTGTCGTAAACAATAAACCTGTCGTACCCAAGTAATTCTATATATGGCATTACAATCGGAACTATTTCCGCTACATTGTAAGCCGTAGTATAACCAATTAACTTCATTCTTTAACCATGCTTTTGTTTAAAGATAACTCTTTAAAGATTGACAGTCAATGGCCGTTTATTTATATTTTATAAACGAAATCAAATGAAAAACACCGACATTTTTATTTTTTCACAAGATATACCGAAAATATACCCCAAATCTGAAGAGTATAAGTTAGTATCTATAGAAAAAATTGACAAACCATGCGAAATACAAAAGATTTGCCTCTCGAATGAGCCGTACTGCAATGACGAAATCCTTAAAAAAGAACACGCATACAGCGAATGTGCAAGGATACACGCCATTTGGCAGTATTATCCGCTCCAAAAATATGTTGGAATATCTCATTATAGAAGATATCTTGAATTTTTCGATAAGGTTCCTAATCTCGATGATATTTTCAAGAAGCATGATGTCATGTATCAATTGTTTGACATCGGATGGCCATCAATCGAAAACAACTATCGGGGATGCCATAATATTGACGACCTGCAACAATGTGTGGATATAATTAAGCGGGATTACCCTGATTTTGCGGAAGCGGCGGATGAAGTCCTTAGTTCCAAATACTTCGTTCCATGCAATGTTTTCCTTACCACAAAGGAAATGTTCTGCGAGTGGTGTGAATTTCTCTTTGGCGTGCTCGATAAATATGACGAAGAAATGGGTTTCAAAACCGACCTTGATGTATATAATCATGTGGTAAATAACCTTGATAAATATACCGAAAACAAAAGTGGGCTCCCGAATACCTCTACCACATACCAATCGCGAATACAGGCCTTTCTATCTGAAAGAATTTCGTCCATTTTCTTCAAAAAGATGGCTAAAAACCCATACTATTGTGACATGCTTCTTACTGAAGTAAATTATGAATTCGAAAAAACCTATTTTAAGTTGTATGAGAAATAAAATATCCGCGATTATCGTCGATGCCGATTACCAAAAACACGATTATTCACAAGTAAAAACTGATTCGACAAACGATTATGCTGAAAAATACTTTGAACTGAAGATACTCGAAACTACATCGGGAATTATCCACGAGATTTATAAATTTCGCGGCGTCGACGCAATAATTACCATCGGTGACGAGTCAATATGGGGAGACCTTGCTTATTTACCATATTCGATTAGGAAAAAATGGACCCACATAAACACCTTTGACCCAAAACAAGTAGTGTCAAACATCATCAACACCTTTCTCGGCAATATAGAACGCCACGATGCCCCACTGCAGTTTTCTTTTTTTACCTGCACCTATAATACCGATGAGCATAAACTTAATCGCCTTTATTCATCGCTATGCAATCAGACATATAAAGAATGGGATTGGTTTATCATCGATGATAGTCCCAACGAAGACACGGT
>Ga0310691_10003742_pt1 | contig 17858 bp, 13 predicted proteins | sample 176DNAGHGlowgp2_FD_203887 | JGI IMG/M metagenome (GOLD analysis project Ga0310691, IMG submission 203887) | Sheep rumen microbial communities from Palmerston North, Manawatu-Wanganui, New Zealand - 1766 DNA GHGlow gp2 (v2) (version 2) | ecosystem: Host-associated > Mammals > Digestive system >...
TACAGGGGTTTGCAGGTTGGTTGGTGTTGCGAAACACCCACCCAAGACCCACCCAAGACCCACCAAACACCCACCATATCTGAGTTATTTAAGTTTCTGGAGTTAAATAGGTAGTTATAGGCCTTTGGCCTATGGAGTTAAAATGGGAGTAAAAATGGACAATAGATTTTGTAACATGCGAAACTTTCGTCCTGCGCGTAGCGCATAACTCCCTAAGCCGAAGGCTTATAACTTCCTTTTTAACTCCAAATTTAACTTCAGAAACAAAAATGAGTTATCAGATATGGTGGGTGTTATGGTGGGTGTTATGGTGGGTGTTTGATAAAGTTTTTTGCACTTAATTCGCTGTGTATAAGGCACTTGTGAAATCTTAGTGTCTAAAAATGGTGGGTGTTGGGAATTTAAATAAAAAATAAGAAGGTAAAAGGGTAAAAAGGGGTGAAAACAAAAGGCCACCTTTCACTCATCAAAAGGGCACCTTTTGCCGACCAAAAGGATAGGTTTTGCACTCCAAAAGCATAGCTTTTGAAAAAAATACCTCCCCAACCTCCCCAAAATGGCTCGAAACACCGATATACAGGGCGTTCAGCTCTGGGGGGATATAGTTATCATACCTCCCCAGAAATCCCCCCAATTAACTTCCCCAAACATGTAGTTTTCGTTATCGTTACTTTGGGGGAGTTCTTTTCTGATTTTGGGGAGGTCTCTGGGGAGGTTTTAAATAGATACCTCCCCACTCGTAATCCCTTTATACATCGGCATCCTAAGCCATTTTGGGGAGGTTAGGGGGTATTTTTTTTAGTAAACCTAAATCAGGAAGCGTCACATAAATGATGTTAAATACATGTGTGATGGGATGAAAAAATACCCAAATTATTGATTTTGTTTCCAAAAATCATTATATTTGCAGAGTTTTAGAAACAAAACGAATATTATGGACTTTCTGACATTCAAGGAACGGATGTACCCGATGGGGTGTTTCAACATCAATCAGGTGCTGTTATGGGAGAAGGATTTCGACCGTAACAACCTGACGCGATGGTGTCGTAGAGGGTTGTTGGTGAAGTTGAGAAATCAGTATTATGCCTTTCCAGAGTATCTGCAGGTGCCAGACTTCTCACGTTATGTAGCCAATCGCATCTATGCCCCTTCGTATATCAGTCTGCATAGTGCCTTGTCGTTCTATGGCATGATACCAGAAGAGGTGGTACAACTGACGAGTGTGACAACACTGAAGACCGCCCATTTTGAGAACGACTTTGGAACTTTCCATTATCAGAACGTGAAGACTCCGTTCTACTTTGGTTTTGAAATCAAGACGATGCAAAGCGGACGAGGACTATTGTTCGCCACCCCAGAGAAAGCTTTGCTCGATTTACTCTACCTGAATCCCTATTATAAGACAGAGCAGGATATGGAGGAACTACGCCTGGATGAGGATTATATGCAGAATGAACTGAACGTAGAACGTTTGATGAGTTACCTCTCGAAAATAAGGAGCAAGACACTGGAACAGAAAGTAAAACGCTTAATAAAGGTTTATGAACTATGATAGATATTGAATACATACGCAGTTTCTTCCCACCTACGATAGCCCGCGAAAGCCGCTTCGACCGCTATATGCTGAAAGAGTATCTGCAACTACTGATACTCGATCATCTGGCTACGACACCCTATATTAATAAGGTGTCATTCATTGGCGGTACGAACCTTCGACTTATTCAGGGAATAGACCGATTCTCTGAGGACTTGGACTTCGACTGCAAGGAACTGAGCGAAGACGAGTTTATGACGATGACGGATAGTGTTGTAACCTACTTGCGTCAGAATAATATCGATGTGGAGACTCGCGACAAGCCCAATCCGAAACTGACGGCCTTCAGGCGTAACCTCTATTTTCCAGAGATGCTGTTCGACTTGGGACTAACAGGACATAAGGAAGAACGCCTGTTGCTAAAAATTGAAGCGCAGGATCAGAGAGTACGATACCAGCCTGTTGTTGCGAATATCAACAGAATGGGATTCTTCTTTGGGGTTCAGGTGCCACCAATAGATGTGCTTTGTGCGATGAAGTTCGCTGCCATCTTAGCCCGTCAGAAAGGGCGTGACTTCTATGATGCCATCTTCCTGTTGTCGAAGACCAAACCGAATCTGGAATTCCTGTCTGCCAGAGCAGGCATCTCTTCCAATAAAGAACTAAAAGTAGCCATTGCTGAACGGTTGAAGGACGTTGATCTGAGCCAGAAGAAGCGTGACTTCTCTCATCTGGTATTCAATGAGCAGAACGCAGAGAGAATACTACAGTTCCCTGATGTCGTAGCAGCACTATGATATAGAAGAAGAAAAAAAGTTGGAGGGGGCTTTGGACTTTAACAAATTCAGGCCACAAGAGCACATACTCCTGTGGCCTGAACCATATTTGTATAGAATCAGAGATTATTCTTCTTCCGTTACCTCTTCTAACTCCCAAACGAGTCCGCCTTCGCGAGAAAGTGTTTGGTCGAAGCCTTTTGTTGTTTCGTCATGTTTTTCTATTGACTCTGCAATCATTTGCTGAAGTTCTACTTTGACTACCTGTACGTTTGGGGCGATATATATCTTTTTCATAACTTCTATTTTTTATATTGTTATACTTTCGATTTTATCACTCATTATTTATTTAGCATCTTTTTGCCATTTACAATTACTACACCCTTATAGCTCTTGCTGACGCGCTGACCTGCGAGGTTGTACATCGGAGCATCTGCATTGAAGTTAACGTTATCGTTAACGTTAGGGTTAGCAATGCCTGTTGTTTCATCGTCAAAACTAAGGCCAAGGAAGTCACGAGAACCCAAACCTCCATTTTTACCAAGGTCTAAGTAGGCTTTGTGGGCAGCAAGTTCTCCTGATGCAGAAGCTTTAAAGAAGCCAACACCTTCTGTATCGTCTTTCGCAAAGATATAAATTGCGTTGTTAGGATTACTAACTGTCACCTGTTTTGCTGCATTGCCTGTACCAACGAGGAAGTTGGTGCCGATTGATGAAGCGTCAGTGCTAGATCCAACAGCGTTAATGGTAACTTTAGTGCCATTGTTACCTTTCAAAATCATACCTTCATTCTCTGGCCATACAGTAGCAGCATCCATCTCTGCTAGTTTTACAGTAGATGTGTTATTTACGCTAGCCCTGTATGCAGTTGCTCCACTAATGGTACACTTTTCGCCGTTGGAGTATGTGATGTAGCCTGCAGCACCGATCGTTGCAGTCTTTGTACAAGTAATATTTGCAGAATTAGTAGAGGGAGTATAAGAAATTGTTACTTGACCTTCATTTGTTTTTTGGTCATCGGTACCTGTATGGGGTAAATACCATACGCTCTTGTTTGCACCAGTAGCAGTATAGAGTGTATTATAACTATAGTTAGCGAAGTTTATCCAATGATTTTTATAATCCTCTGTATTTGGGCGAAGGACAAGATCCCATTGCTCAACATAATTCTCTGCATTAAAAGCATAGCCGGGAGCCCAAGTTACAAGTTTTTCGGCGTAATCAACACCACTAAACGATACGCTATATACACCTGTAGATACCTCTGTCATTTTTGTATTTCTAGCCCAACCATTTATGTTACTAGTCATGTAATAACCATCAAAGTCAGGAACATCCGTTGTCGATTTACATGTGAACCCATCACTGACAGAAGCTGGTACGGAAAAATAGGTCGTTGTTGAGGGAACGGCATGGTTTGCAGAAGTATTCCATCGAGAAGTGTCCCAAGGTTTTGTACTTCCGTCGTATGTACTAGGCATTCTAAATAAATAAAACTCATTAAAATTAGAATTATATTCAAAAGAGGCCTTTAAAACATTAGTTTTATAGTCTCCAAATATTCCCCATGTTTGATTATCGGTACCACTTTGTTGTGCAATAAATGCAATTTTTGCACTAGAAGCTGTGTAATTCGAATTAACCATTAAATACACAGTAACTTCCGTTGCACTCATCTGCATCACCCCGCCTAATAGGACGAGACATAAAAGTAAAAGTTTTTTCATGTTTTTAATTTTTAGTTGTTAATATTCTATACTTTCTCTCGTTAGTTAGTGCCTTTTGGCACAAAGAGGGCGGTCAACGCCCAAATTGAATAATTTTTTTTAAAACTGCTGCTAATTATTATAATTAGTTGTACAAAAGTAGAATAAATGTACGAAACAAACAAATTTTTTGAAAGATTTTTAAAGTTTTTCCCTAAAAATTGTCCTAAATCAAGTCGAGAAGTAACAGGAAAGAAGCTCGAAAATAGCCTAAAATGTAAAGAAAAAGAAAAGAAAAACCGTTAACCGTTAGCCTTTGACCTTAGCCTTTAGACCTTAGACCTCTTCCCGTGATAGGATGGAACGGCGATATTTGTACGACAGCCAATAACTTTCTTTAAGGGAATCTGAGAGGAAGGAACGGTTTATCAGGTCTTTTGCCAACGGGTGTTCTTGGGCAAAAAAGTCTAATTCGCGTTGAACGAGTCTTTCTGCCAATCCGATGCGTTTTCCAAATTCCTCAAAGTCCTTTCTTTTCATGGTTCTGGTATCAGAAAGTTGCATGCCTTCGCGAAACAGTCCTTTTTCCAAGGCAAAGATGCGAGGCATGGTTAGATGCAGGCTTGTATTTATCAAGTCGTATGCTGGTGCAAGGTGGTATTCCCCGTCGCCACGATTAATAAGTGAGAAGTTTTTCAGATGAGCATCGTCGTTTAACGTGATGAAATTATAGACCACGATACGGAAAAATTTCAGCAATTCAACAGGGGCTGCCTTTACGTACTGGCGAATGAGGTCGGCACATTCCTCGTAGCTTAGATTGGAATATTTGAAGTCGCTGCCGCCGTTTGCTTTCGTGAAACCACCGATAGACGCAAAATCTTCTTGGAGGTACTTACGACCTTCTGGTGAAATGTCAAAGCGACGGCAGAGATATGCAGCTTCCCCGTCGCGAAAGAAACAGAGCGCATTGGCTGCTGTTTCTATATGATACACCTGTGAGGCCAACTGCATGGTGAGGTGTTCGTTGGCAGGACAGTATTTGCGTTCGAGCAATGCGTATGAAGAAGGAGCAGGCTTTAATATATAGGTACCGTGATGACCTTCTAATGGTTTTACCAATTGATTGTCTTCGTCCAGCACCAGGCTTGATTTAGGTTGTACGCCAGAAAGGGAAATGCGCCCCACATGCTGTAGGTAGTTCATGTGGTCAGAGCTATCGTTGTTAGGACTGTTAAACGATAAGACAGGTGACACTTCACGCCCGTCAAACAGTAGTTTGCGTGCGATGGGCGAATAGGTGTCAAAGCCTTCTTGTAACGTTGACGGGCATACGTTTAATGCAATCATCGTGATATGGGTTTTATGGTTACAGCTCCAATGGTGTCATGCTGTGCCGTAGCGAGCATAATACCGAAATCATCATTCTCGTCGATATGCAAAAGCGTCGATTGCACATGACGGTTTGAGCCTTCAGAGAGCATGTTGAAGAAATACGGAAAGAGATGATCAGAACGATACTCTTTCTCTCGTATCGGCATAGCCAGACAGACAGGTGCTCCCTGATAGTCTTTGTTATAGGTGAAGACATACTCCATAGAGTCGGTCTCTTGCAGTGTTCCTGCTTCTATGCCCTGCACATAAACTTTACATTGTCTCATACTCCAGTTGCTTTAGGTGGATATCGATTTGTAGTCCAAGGGTATTGAGGATGGTAAGCAGGGTGGTCAACTGTGGATTGCCTTCACCTCGTTCAATGGCCACGACGGTGTTTACTGCAACAACAGCCAAATCTGCTAATGTCTGTTGGTTAATGCCTAACTGCTTCCGCCTTTCCTTGATGATTTTTCCGATTTCTTGTAAGGTCATAATCGCATTATATTGGGATTTCGATGCAAAAATACACAAAACAATTAAAACGACAAAGGAAAATCGCAACAAATTGCGAAATTTGTGTTCGACTTTTCTTCCCTTCGGTCAGAGGGTCTTACGACAAATCTCACTATCTTTGCGACTTCGTCGCGAAGATACTCACGTTCGAGAATGAAAAGAAAAATGAAGTTTTCTTTTGCATTCTGCTTACTTAATCGTAACTTTGAGCTGTCGCTCGAAGATACTCACGTTCGAGAATGAAAAGAAAAATAAACTTTTCTTTTGCATTCTGCTCACTTAATTGTATCTTTGTGCCGTGAAAAAAAAGGGGAGTAAAAGGGGGAGTTAAAATGGGAGTTAACTCGCTTTGCTCATGGGAGTTAAAATGGACAATAGATTTTTGCAACAGGCGAATCTTCCGTCCTGCGCATAGCGCATAACTCCCTAGGTCGAAGACCTATAACTTCATTTTTAACTACTTAGACCATAGGTCTATAACTCCCATTTAAAAAGAAAACGGTGATGAATACTTGGAAACTAAATCTGGAAGAGACGAAGAAACATTATGTTGACTGGTGGAACCATAAGGGTATCGTATTGAATATGTGGGAGCATTTTCAGGAAGGCGTTACTCCCCACGCCGATGTCCCGATGCCACCAGCACCAAAAGACCTGAACCAGAAATGGTTCGATCCGCAATGGCGTGCCGAATACCTCGACTGGTATGTGGCACACAGTTGTCTGAAAGCCGACATGCTTCCCGTTGCCAACACACAGCTGGGACCTGGTTCGCTGGCAGCAATCCTCGGCGGCGTGTTCGAGGGTGGGGAAGACACCATCTGGATTCATCCCAATCCCGATTATACCGATGAAATCATTTTCGACAGAAACCATCCGAACTGGCTGCTGCACAAGGAACTGCTAAAGGCGTGCAAGGCTAAGGCGCAAGGACATTATTATATAGGTATGCCCGACCTGATGGAGGGAATGGATGTGCTGGCAGCGATGAAGGGTACCGATAAGGTGCTCCTTGATACGGTGATGCAGCCAGAGGTGCTGGAGCACCAGATGCAACAGATCAACGATATCTATTTCCAAGTGTTCGACGAACTGTACGACATCATTCGTGAAGGCGACGAGATGGCCTTCTGCTATTTCTCGGCGTGGGCGCCAGGGAAGATGGCCAAGCTGCAGAGCGATATCTCCACGATGATCAGCGTCGATGACTACCGCCGCTTCGTACAGCCGTTTATCCGTCAGCAATGTCAGTTCCTCGACTATTCACTCTATCACCTCGACGGTGTGGGCGCAACCCATCATCTGCCCGCCTTGTTGGAGATAGAAGAGCTGAACGCCATCCAGTGGACTCCAGGTGTGGGCGAACCCCAGGGCGGCAGTCCGAAATGGTACGACCTGTACAAGAAGATCTTAGGTGCCGGCAAGAGCATCATGGCTTGTTGGGTAACCCTCGACGAACTGCGTCCGTTGCTCGACAATATCGGTTGCGACGGTGTCCACATCGAAATGGACTTCCACAACGAGGATGAAGTGGAACAAGCCATGAGGATTGTGGAGGAGTATGAAACACCCACCCCAACCCTCCCAAAGGGAGGGAGTGCTATCACCTATCACTCAAGCCCCAACTCCCTCGATGCCGAAGTGCAGGCTATTATAAATAAGGTGGAGGCGGAGTTTGCAAAGGATACTTGTCCATGTGGGTTCCCGCATGGGAACAATGGGAAGAAGGATGGGAACTATGGGAATGGTGGGAACCATGGGAACAATGACGTTCATGGCTCCCATAATTCCCATAACTCCCATCATTCCCATCATTTAGGAGACCCCCATCGCCTCCTTGTCCTCGATGGCGGAATGGGAACCATGATCCAGCAATACCAGTTGCGCGAAGAAGATTTCAGAGGTGTGCGCTTTGCGCAGCACGGCAACGAACTGAAAGGCTGCAACGACCTGCTGTCGATCACCTGTCCGTTTGTTGTCCGTGAGGTTCACCGCCGTTATTTAGAGGCAGGTGCCGACATCATTACCACCAATACGTTTAATGCCCAACGCGTGTCGATGGGCGACTGGGGCATGCAGGACTTCTGCCGCGACATCAACTTGGCGGCTTGTAAGATAGCACGCGAAATAGCCGATGAATTCACGAAAAAAACACCCGATAAACCTCGTTTTGTGGCTGGTTCAATAGGGCCGACCAACAGAACATGCTCTATGAGTACAGGTTCTGGCGAGCCGTTGTCACAGGAAGTGCTGTCGGCTGCTTATCAGGAGCAGGCCGAAGCGCTTGTCGAAGGCGGTGTTGATGTCATCCTCATCGAAACCATCTTTGATACACTCAATGCAGAGCTGGCCATCAAGGCTGCGCTGAAAGCAATGGAGATAAAGGGTAGGGAAGTGCCGCTGATGCTGAGTTTCAATGTGGCATCACCAGAAGGTGTCAACCTGCTGGGACAGCATATCCCCGATTTCATCGTTCGTTTGACGGCTGACAACCCATCCCTTGCCGACCATATCTTCTCTGTCGGCATCAACTGTCTGCCAGAGGTATCGACGATGATACCCGTGATAGAGGCCCTGGCCGCCCGTACCCGCTATCGTATCAGCATCTATCCGAATGCAGGCAAGCCCGACGGCAAGGGCGGCTATAGCAAGTCGCCAGCGCAGTTGCAGGCCGACCTTTGGCCGCTGGTAGAGCACCACATGTTGAATATTGTGGGTGGCTGCTGTGGTACCACCGATGAACATATCCGCAAGATAGCGGAAATGGTGGAGCCGATAGAAGGGCTGTTTATGGCGCCGAGGGCGCTGAGGGATGGGATCAATGGGAATGGTGGGAACCATGGGAACAATGGGGTGAATGGGAATTATGGGAATGGTGGGAACCATGGGAACAATGACGTTCATGGCTCCCATAACTCCCATAACTCCCATTGTTCCCATCCTTCCTCCCATCCTTCCTCCCATCCTTCTTCTTCCTCCCCCGTCTTCTCTGCCATCCTTGCAGGAAAGAGTGCGGAGGCGGCAGAAGCCACGAAGGAGGCTATCGCAGCCGGACAGCAGCCGCAGGACATCATCAACGGACAGATGATCCGTGCGATGGGCGAAGTGGGACAGCGCTTCCAGGACGGCAAGGCGTTTGTGCCACAGCTGCTGATGGCTGGTCGTGCGATGAAGGCCGCCCTGGAGATCCTGAAACCCCTGATGGCCGGCAGCTCAAATATCTCTTTGGGAAAAGTGGTCATCGGCACGGTGAAAGGCGACTTGCACGACATCGGAAAGAACCTGGTGGCCTCTATGTTAGAAGGTTGCGGCTTTGAAGTCGTGAACATCGGTATAGATGTGTCAGCCGATACGTTCATCGATGAAATCAGGAAAAATAAACCCGATATCCTTTGTATGAGTGCGCTGCTGACGACCACGATGGGTTATATGAAAGAGGTCATCGATGCGTTGAAGGAAGCCGGATTGCGCGACCAGGTAAAGGTGATGGTGGGCGGTGCTCCCGTCAGTCAGGCGTTTGCAGATGAGATTGGAGCCGACGGCTATAGCGATAATGCGAATACAGCGGTAGCAGTTGCGAAGCAACTATTAGGAGTTAAATAGGAAGTTAAAATGGGAGTTATGCGCTTTGCGCAGGACGATAGATTCCGCAAGCAGGAGAACTGATGTCCTAGACCGAAGGTCTATAATTTCCATGAGCGTAGCGAATTAACTTCCAATTTAACTTCCACGAACGAAGTGAGTTAACTTCCCTTTATAAATGAAGATATGAAGATCAATATGACGAAGTGGATTGCTGAGATTATCGCCCGCAAAGAGGTGACAGCAATACCCATTATGACACATCCGGGAATAGAAATGAACGGGCACACCGTGAAAGAAGCGGTGAGCAGCGGACAAGTACACTATGAGGCTGTGATGACACTCGCCAAACGTTATCCGCAGTCGGTGGCGGCAGCGATGATCATGGACCTGACAACAGAAGCCGAAGCGTTCGGTTCAGAAATCGTCTTTGAAGATGATGCCGTTCCTGCTGTATCCAACAGACTGCTGACCTGTGCTGAAGATATCGAGAAACTGAAAGTGCCGTCATTGAACTCAGGACGCATTCCGGAATATATTAAGGCGAGTCTGCTGGCAGCACGAAGTCTCGACAAAGAGAGAGAAAACGGTGGGAAGATCCATCCGCTGTTGAGTGGCTGTATCGGTCCTTTCTCGCTGGCAGGCCGTCTATACGACATGTCGGAAATCATGGTGCTCATCTATGAGAACCCAACCGCCGCCCATACCTTATTAAGAAAATGTAATGACTTTATCCTGAAATACTGTATGGCGCTGAAAGAAGCAGGTGCCAACGGTGTGGTGATGGCAGAGCCGGCAGCAGGACTGTTGTCGAACGACGACTGCATCGAATTTTCGTCAAAGTATGTCAAGGAAATCGTTGACCGCGTACAAGACGACTTTTTCTCGGTGGTGCTGCACAACTGCGGAAATACAGGTCATTGTACACAGGCGATGGTGACGACAGGAGCTGCTGCCTATCATTTCGGCAACAAGTGCCGTATGGCAGAAGTCATCAAGGAAGTACCGCCTACTGCGTTGGCGATGGGTAATATCGACCCAGTATCGGTGTTCAAGGAGGGTACACCAGAACAGATGCGAACAGCCGTGCGGCAACTGTTGGATGAGATGAAAGACTATCCGAACTTTGTCTTGTCGAGCGGCTGCGATACTCCTCCGCATACGCCAGAAGAAAATATTGAGGCGTTCTTTGATATATTAAAAGGGAGTTAAAGTGGGAGTTAAAGTGGGAGTTAAAAAGGGAGTTATGCGCTTTGCGCAGGACGATAGAAGGCGCAAATGGAGAAACTGACGTCCTAGACCGAAGGTCTATAACTTCCACGAGCGTAGCGAGTTAACTTCTAAATAAAAGAATGAATACGAAAATTTTATCATACGACGACCTGAAGATTGTGCCTGCTGATGTATATGAGCAGATGAATTATCATGGTGTGTTGCCTGATGAGGTGACACAGCAGGAGACGATGTCCGTCATCGAAGAAGCACGAGCCTGCGCACAACCACAGTTCTGTTTCCAGGTCGTTCGCGACTGTCCTCCCTTCGAGATGGGTCATATCATCCTGCGCCAACTGCGTGGTGCTGAGGCATACGCACTTTTTATCTGTACTGCAGGGACAGCATTCGAGGCCTATCAGCAACGGCTCAAGGAAGCCGACGATATGGTGCGCATCTTCATTGCCGATGCCCTGGGTAGCGTGATGGCAGAGAAATGTGCCGACCGTATGGAGGAAGCCCTGCAGGAGAGTATTGATAAATTAGGGTGGAAGCACACCAATCGCTTCTCGCCAGGCTACTGTGGTTGGCATGTGTCAGGCCAGCAGCAACTTTTTCCCTTGTTTCATGGGCAAACCTGTGGTGTGCGCCTCACCGACAGTTCGCTGATGGTGCCTATCAAATCGGTTAGTGGTATCATCGGTGTGGGGAAAAATGTTCGTAAGAACGAGTATTCCTGTGGTCTCTGTGATTATGAGCAATGTTACAAGCGGCGTAAGCCATCTCAGAAGGATGTTGCGAATTCGTAAAAAGAGGCTTTCTGCAAGGTGTTTTGCCCGATTACAGCGGTTTATTTCATAAAAAACGAAAAATAACGCAATGTTTTTCGTTTGTTCGTAGGAAAAATACTATCTTTGCGCGATTTATTTTTTAGATGTTAGATAAACAATAAGATTTTTAGATGAACGTAATTACGAAAAGTATTCAATTGGCTGATGGAAGAACCATCACCATTGAGACGGGAAAAGTTGCAAAACAGACCGACGGCTCTGTTGTTCTCCGCATGAACAACACCGTACTGCTCGCAACTGTTTGTGCAGCAAAGGATGCAGTTCCCGGTACAGATTTTATGCCTTTGCAGGTTGACTATCGTGAGCAGTATGCTGCTGCAGGTCGATTCCCAGGTGGTTTCACCAAGCGCGAAGGCAAGGCTGGTGACAATGAGATTCTGACATCTCGTCTGGTGGACCGTGTGCTCCGCCCGCTGTTCCCCAGCAACTATCACGCAGAGGTTTTTGTGAATGTGATGCTTCTTTCTGCCGACGGCGTTGACCAGCCCGATGCTTTGGCTGGTTTTGCAGCTTCTGCAGCGTTGGCATGTTCAGATATCCCCTTCGAGTGCCCTATCTCTGAAGTACGTGTAGCCCGTGTGAATGGTGAATATGTGATCAACCCTACCTTCGAACAGATGAAGGAAGCCGACATGGATATCATGGTTGGTGCTTCAGCTGAGAATATCATGATGGTAGAGGGTGAGATGGACGAGGTTTCTGAGCAGGATCTGCTCGGTGCCCTGAAAGCTGCTATGGAGGCTATCAAGCCGATGTGCGAGCTGCAGTCAGAACTGTCCAAGGAACTGGGTACCGACGTGAAGCGCGAATATGACCATGAGGTCAACGATGAAGAACTTCGCGAACAAATCAACAAGGAGTGCTATCAGCCCGCTTACGATGTGACCAAGCAGGCTTTGGAGAAGCAGGCACGTGCTGAGGCTTTCGAGAAGATTCTGAATGACTTCTTAGAGGCTTACGATGCTGCTCATACAGAGTTGAGTGAAGACGAGTTGGAAGAGAAGCACGTCTTGGCAGCCCGCTACTACCATGATGTAGAGCGCGATGCCATGCGTCGTTGCATCTTGGACGAGGGTATCCGCCTCGATGGTCGTAAGACCGACGAGATTCGTCCCATCTGGTGCGAGGTTTCTCCGCTGCCGATGCCTCATGGAAGCAGTATCTTCACCCGTGGTGAGACACAGTCGCTCACTACCTGTACACTCGGTACCAAGCTCGATGAGAAGCTTGTTGACGATGTACTCGACAAGAGCTATATGAAGTTCCTGTTGCACTACAACTTCCCACCATTCTGTACAGGTGAAGCAAAGGCTCAGCGTGGTGTCGGTCGTCGTGAGATTGGTCACGGTCACCTTGCATGGCGTGCCCTGAAGGGTCAGATTCCTGCTGACTTCCCCTATACCGTACGTCTGGTCAGCCAGATCTTAGAGTCTAACGGTTCCTCTTCGATGGCTACCGTATGTGCTGGCACGCTGGCACTCATGGATGCCGGTGTACCGATGAAGAAGCCCGTCAGCGGTATTGCGATGGGTCTGATCAAGAACCCAGGCGAAGACAAGTATGCTGTGCTGAGCGATATCCTCGGTGATGAGGACCACTTAGGCGATATGGACTTCAAGACCACTGGTACGAAGGATGGTCTGACTGCTACCCAGATGGATATCAAGTGTGACGGTCTGTCGTTCGACATCTTAGAGAAAGCGCTGATGCAGGCAAAGGCTGGTCGTGAGCATATCCTCGGCAAACTCGTTGAGACGATTGCTGAGCCTCGTGCCGATTTCAAGCCACAGGTACCACGCATCGTTGCCTTCGATATTCCGAAAGAGTTCATCGGTGCAGTGATTGGTCCTGGTGGAAAGATTATCCAGCAGATTCAGGAAGAGACGCAGACGGTGATCACCATCGAGGAGACCGAAGGCGTTGGCAATGTACAGATCAGTGCACCAGACAAGGAGCATATTGATGCTGCCGTTGCCAAGGTGAAGGCTATCGTAGCCGTTCCTGAGGTAGGCGAGGTTTATGAGGGAACCGTTCGCAGCATTATGCCTTACGGTTGTTTTGTAGAGATTATGCCAGGTAAGGACGGACTGCTCCACATTTCAGAAATCGACTGGAAGCGTTTGGAGACCGTTGAAGAGGCTGGTTTGAAGGAAGGTGACAAGATTACCGTAAAACTGTTGGAGATTGATCCGAAGACTGGTAAGTACAAACTGTCACACCGTGTGTTGATTCCAAAACCAGAAGGTTATGTAGAGCGCGAGCGTCGTCCTCGTCCAGAGCGTGGTGAGCGTCGTCCTCGTCCAGAGCGCGGAGAGCGTGGTGGTGACCGCCGTCGTTACAACAACGAGCATCCGCATCACGACAATGCTCCTCGTGAAAAGTATCACGATCCATTGGAGGAGCGTGAGCCGAAGGACTTCAACGACTCCCTCGATCATGAGTTTGAATTCTAATTTTGCTTAACAATAAAAAAGGTCACCAAGCGGTGACCTTTTTTATTGGAGGGTGCGAGGGGAGAGAAGGGAACGAGGGAGCGAGGTTAGTATAATATCTTGAGGAACCTTATCGCAATCAAGTAAACTATTCTCGTTCTCTCGTTCCCCCGTTCTCTCTTTTCATTCCCTCTTTCTCTCGTTCCCCCGTTCTCTACGTAGAATTAGTAATTCTCTGCTAAGAGTTCGAAGTATTTCTGCGGATGGTTGCAAACGGGGCACTCTTCAGGTGCTTCCTTGCCCACAACGATATGTCCGCAGTTGCGGCACTTCCAGATAGCTTCGCCGTCGCGTGAGAAGACCACCTTTTCCTCGATGTTGTTCAGCAGTTTGCGATAACGCTCCTCGTGGTGCTTTTCGATGGCAGCCACACCGCGGAATTTCTCTGCAATCTCTGTGAAACCTTCTTCCTCAGCTTCCTTCGCCATGCGGTCGTACATATCCGTCCATTCGAAGTTCTCACCCTCAGCAGCAGCCTTCAGGTTCTCTGGCGTTGACTTGACAGCGCCGCCCTCCAAGTATTTGAACCACATCTTTGCGTGTTCCTTCTCATTGTCGGCAGTCTCTTGGAAGATTGCTGCAATCTGCTCATATCCATCCTTCTTGGCTTTCGATGACCAATAGCTGTACTTGTTTCTTGCTTGTGACTCACCAGCAAAAGCCTCCATGAGGTTCTGCTCGGTCTTTGTTCCTTTCAGTTCTTTCATTTTGTTTGTGTTTAGGGTTAATGATTCATGTTGCAAAAATAATCATTTGTGGGTATTGTACAAAATAAAAAAGAAATTTTTAACAAAAACTACAACCATACTATATAATAAGGTTCGCGCGAGGGAACTTCGGTCGAAAATAGGATGCGTCTCGGAATAAAAAATAAATGAATTTTTTTTGTTCTCCCCTCGACTTTCACTATTTTTGCATTCATATTTAAAGAAATCAAATAGATGATGGAGAATATATATCAGAAGACATTTCCTACGTTGATGGAAGGGAAGAAGGTGCTGTACGTGCATGGCTTCGGTTCTGCCGGCAGTACCCATACTGCACAGCTTTTGCGGGATTATATGCCCAATGCAACGGTTCTTTCACCAGATTTACCTGTCCGTCCAGAGGAGGCGATGGCATTGCTGCGAGAGACGGTAGCGCGTGAACAGCCCGATTTGATTATCGGCACGTCGATGGGCGGAATGTACACCGAGATGCTGTATGGCTATGACCGTATCTGTGTGAACCCCGCTTTTCAGATGGGCGAGACGATGCAGGAACACGGTTTGACGGGTAAGCAAACATTCCAGAACCCCCGTCAGGACGGAGTGCAGGAGTTTATCGTGACGAAGGCATTAGTAAAAGAGTATCGGGCGATGACGGAGCATAACTTCTCACAGGTGACAGCCGACGAGCAACATCGTGTGTTCGGACTCTTTGGCGACAACGATGAGGTGGTGCATACCTATGATTTGTTCTTAGAACACTATCCGCAGGCCATCCACTTTCATGGGGAACACCGGTTGAACGAAAAGGTGTTGTTGCATGATCTCATTCCTGTCATCCGATGGATTGACGACTGTCAGGAAGGGCGCGAACGTCCTACCGTATTCATCGACTTCGCCACGATGCACGACAGCTATATGAAACCAGTATCCAGTCTTCGCAAGGCATACGAGTTCCTGATTGAGAACTACAACGTTTATATTGTGGCACCAGCGCCGTCGGCACAGCCAGAGACGATGTTGCAGACGACGACGTGGGTGGAGGAATATATCAATGTACCCGCATGGAATCGGGTCATCTTCATCAATAGCAAGCAACAGTTGTATGGGGAGTATTTGTTAAAAGCCCCCTCCAACCTCCCCCTTGAGGGAGAGACTATTTCCCCTTCCGATGGTTTTGTGGGAACAGAACTGGTATTTGGGAAGGATGAACTGAAGACGTTTGAGGATGTCATCACGTTTTTTGAACGAATGGGAGGACAGTGATAATGGTTATTGGTTAATGGTTATTGGTTAAGGGTTATTGGGTAATTGATGATGGAATCAAACCATATCGCTGAAGACTTGTTTGCTCGCATCCTGGAGATGCTGACAGACAAAGATTTGCAGCCGGCAGTCGTGAACAAGATGATGCATGAAACGCTGGTGCTGGTTTGTCATGAGGGTACGCGAGGAACCAACCAGAGCTATGGCAACCTGTTTTCGCAGGTGGACTATCTGTGCCGGAAGCATCAGGTCAAACCCGATGAAACCGTTGAGATACAACGTATGAGGCGCCATTCTAACCGTGTGCAGCCGCTGACGGAAGACGAACGGAAATATGATGCACGCGCCTTGGCATTGCTGGTGTCGGCGGTGATGAGCAAAGATATCCCTTCGGCCTTGCGCGTGTTGCTGCCCAGTCATCCGATGACAATCGGACAGCAGACGTTGCCTCCTGATATCGGTTGTCTGCGGTGTATCGTCCGAGAATGGGATGAGCGTGATGTGCGAGTCACTGTTGACCATGAGGATGGTCCTGATATCCTGACCGTACGCTATGGAGAAGAGTATAACGGTATCGACCTGCGCTACCTGAAAACCGTCTTCCGTGAAGGGATGCAGTTGAATGTGCTTGATGCACGTATGGACGAAGGGGTGCTAGTACCTCGATTGATCATTGTGGAACCCGATTTCCTGGTTGACATCAGCACGATAGCATCTTGTTTCAAGGAGTATGGTCATCATCCGTTGTCGCTGCTAATGGCACAGATGGACAAACGCGCCAACAGTCAGGCTATCCTGCTGGGTCGTTTTGCGGGTGCTGCCCTGGACGATATCATCAACCACACGGATGTGACGCTGTCGTCGGTGTTGCAAAACGACTTCAAGAAGAACGCGCTGGAGTATGCGGTATGTAACGATTTTCAGGAAGACAGTTTCAAGATTAGTGCAGAGCAACAGATTGCCAATCTCAAAGAGACCGTTGTCGAGTTGCTGAAAGCATACGACCGTGAGGCGATGATCTTAGAACCGTCCTTCGTCTGTGAGAAATTAGGTCTGCAAGGACGTGTTGACTTGATGACGACCGATTTCCGTTTGCTGGTCGAGCAGAAATCTGGCAAAAACATGCATTTGGAGTTTGACAGGAACAACCAACATGGCAGCAAACAGTTGGAGACCCATTATGTGCAGCTGTTGCTGTATTATGGCATCCTGCGTTATAACTTCCATGTGAATCGTAGCAAAACCGATATTCGTCTGTTGTATTCCCGCTATCCTGCCAGTCAGGGACTGATGGTGGTCAGCTATTACCAGCGCCTCTTCGATGAGGCGATTTGTCTGCGCAACCAATGGGTGGCTACACAGTTCTGGATAGCCAAGAATGGTTTTGCACCCGTTTTACCCCATTTCATCGAACAGACCCTGAATGTCAATCAACTTAACACCACGTTCTATCAGCGATACCTGCAACCCCAGATACAAGGTATCGTCAACCCCTTACAAGAGCGGACCGCATTGGAGAAAGCCTATTTCTCCCGTATGCTCACCTTCGTGATGAAAGAACAAATCATGTCGAAGGTAGGTGCACAAGAAGGTATCGGCAGTTCCGATGCCTATCTGTGGAATATGCCGCTCACAGAGAAGAAGGAAACGGGTAATATCTATACCGATTTGCGCATCATCCGCAAAGAAGCATCAGCCGGCGAGGGCACCGGCTTTGATACGCTGACCCTGCAGGTGCCTCCTCAGGGTGATGACTTCCTGCCGAATTTCCGAAGGGGCGATATGGTCTATCTCTATGCCTATCCTGCTGACGAGGAACCCGATGTGCGCAAGCATATATTA
>Ga0310691_10003743_pt1 | contig 17856 bp, 10 predicted proteins | sample 176DNAGHGlowgp2_FD_203887 | JGI IMG/M metagenome (GOLD analysis project Ga0310691, IMG submission 203887) | Sheep rumen microbial communities from Palmerston North, Manawatu-Wanganui, New Zealand - 1766 DNA GHGlow gp2 (v2) (version 2) | ecosystem: Host-associated > Mammals > Digestive system >...
CAGTTCGCTCGCATCAATCTCCTCGCCTGTCAGACCGTCAATGACGCTGATATAGAAGGGACGGTTGCGCACGGCCTGCGTGCGGTAATCGACAATCCCGTCGCCATCGACATCAGCGACAGAGCTGCCCATAGCATATTTGCCCCACGTCTCGTTCTGCTTGTCCCAGAAGCGTGTGCCGTCGGAACTGCGGATTATCACCTCGCAGCGCCCGTCACAATTAATGTCCCACGCAACTACCATATCGTTCTGTCCGGCACAGATGTTCACATTCGGACCCATGTCCACAGTCCAGAGCAGCTCGCCCGAGAAGCGGTAGGCCTGAATCTTGTGGCTTGTCGTGGCGTTGTTCTCGGTGTCCTCCTCGCCCGAGGCGGCACCTGCGTAGAGGCGGTCAACCACCACGGCGTCGTATTCGCCGTCGCCGTCGGTGTCCATTGGCCAGCAGAATTTCGTGCGATAGTCGTTTCTCTTTATGACGTTGTCATCAAAGTCGATGTTCAGCCACACGTTGGGCCAAGTTTGTGTCTTGTACAGGAAAGGCGCACTCTTCTCCCCTTCTACGCCGTCAGGGGTGATGGCTGTGACTGCGTATTCGGTGTTGTTGGCCAGCGCGGATGGTTTGTAGCAGGTCACCTTCAGCGGTGTCGCATTCATCTTAGTATAATCCGTCGCGCCAGCCGCCCGCTTATAGACATTGTAGGTCGTTCCCTCTGGCTCCTGAGCCAGTTTGCGCCAAGAGATGAGGTAGCCGGAACCTCCCGACGAGGTCACGCTGCGCCCGCCCGAGCGATATACCGCCACGACGCCGCGAGCCAAAGGCTGTTGCAAACGCTGGGCAGACATCGGAAGTTGGCACAATATAAGACACACGACCGTCATGGCCAGCGATACCATACGGCGAAAAGAGAAAGAGATTGCTTTCATTGTTGAGAATAAATAAATTATTTTGCCGCAAAGGTACAATTAATAATTAAAAGAGAAGAAAAGAAAAGAGAAAAAATTGTAGAGCGGAAAAGAATATGGTATTGTTTATAGCTCCATCTCTTCGGATTCGGGCTCGGACTCTGGTTCTGGCTCGGGTTTTGTTGCGGCGGGTTTGTCAAAGAGGCCGTAGGTGGTGCGGAGCACCTTGAATTCGGTGCGGCGGTTGAGACTGTTGGCAATCTCCTGCTGTTCAGGAGTGAGGCGTTGGATATAGGCCTCGGTGAGGGTGTCGCCTTCGTGCAGGAACGGATACTGCTCGGCGTTGCGGCGTTTCACACGTTTCGGCCGGTTCTCTCCGTAGCCCTTCGGTGTAAGGCGGTCGGCAGCAATTCCCTTGCTGATAAGATAATCAACCACGCTCTCGGCACGGCGCTGTGAGAGCTGCAAGTTGTATTCGTCGATGCCGCGGTAGTCGCAGTGGGCCGAGAGCTCGATGGTGACATTGGGATTCTCGTTGAGGATGGCGGTGAGGCGGTCCAACGACTCGGTTGATGTGGTGTCCAGCTCAGCGCTATTGAACGCATAATAGACGTTGGAGACGAGTACGGGTGCGGAGTTGCTGGCCAGGGGGAACTGGAGCGTGTATTCGTTGGAGACGCTGCTGGTGTCGATATGGATTTTCTGCACGTGGTTCAGATAACCCTTGCACGAAGCCAGAAAGACATAATCAACGTTAGGCTGCACCTCTACGGAGAAGGAGCCGTCGCCGTGCACACTCAGTTTCTTGTTCGTGCCGTCGTTGCCGATCATATAAACGAGGCCGGCAGGCAGTTCGTAGCCGTCAAGCTCATAAACCCAGCCCTTGACGCTCTGCACCACTTCGGGACATTCGAACGACATAATATGATCCCACCCGCGCGCGTCGCCTCTGTTCGTGGCGAAGAAACCGCGGTTGTGGATGCCCTCGAAGGTCATGCCAAAATCGTCGCCCGGGGAGTTCATCGGGTAACCCATGTTAGTCACTGTCCAACGGTGTGTGAGCGTGTCCTGATGAGCACAGAAGAGGTCGAGGCCTCCCATTCCGGGATGCCCGTCGGACGAGAAATAGAGGTCGCCGTTGGGACGGAATGTGGGGAAGAGCTCGTCGCCTGCGGTGTTTATCGGGGCCTCGAGATTCTCCACCGCTCCGAGCGAGGCTCCGTCTATAGCCACGCGCCAGATGTCCTTGCCGCCCTGTCCGCCGGGCATATCGCTGACGAAATAGAGCCAGCGGCCGTCGGGCGAGACTGCCGGGTGAGCTATGGTGGAGAGGGTGTCGCGCATGATGACCAGTTCGGTGGGTTTGCCCCACGAGGCATCGCTGCGCTTGGAGGTGTAGATACGGGCGTAACGCGGGTAGTCAGGGTCGGTGGTGCAGCGCGTGAGATACATAGTCTTGCCGTCGGGGCTGAAGGCGCAGGTGCCCTCTTCCAAATCGCTGTTCAGCTCGCCCTCGATGGCTTCGGGAGCCTGCCATTTGCCCTTCTCGTCTTTCTTCGAGAGCCAGATGTCGGCGGGTTTCGTGCCAGTAATGGGGGAGAGCTCTTCGCCGGAGGCCTGCGGGCGCGTGGTGGTGATGAAGAGCTGGTCCCAGTCGTCACCGAAGAGCACGGGTGAAAAATCGGCGCGGCGGGAGTTGAGCACCGGCTCCTTACCTATGGTGTGAAGCGTGGGCTTCTGTTTCCACTGCTGGGCCATGCGGCAACCGGCGATGCCGTTCATGGCGAGGGTGTCGAGGGTGAGTGCGCCGACGAAATCAGCGCGCACACTAAAGGTGCTTTCCGCGTCCGGGTCTTGAGGCGCGGTGCCGATCATCTGGCGGAAAGTCTGGTAGGAAATGAGGGCGTTCTTGTAATCGCCGCTCTTGTGCTGCAGGCGGGCGAGCTTCAGCGTGGCGTCGGCCAGGGTGACGGCCAGTATGGAATCCTCCTCCTCGCTAACCTCGTCGGGATTCACTTTCTTGCGGTCCTGATGGCCTTTCATGAGATAGCGGATGCCGTTCTGATACGCGCCTATGGCCTTTGAAGTGTAGTTTATGCGGCGATAGCACTCAGCCATCTTCAGAGCCCGTTCGCCTCGTCGTGAACGGTCGCGCGTGGAAGTACGGGCGTATGCTATCTTGTACTCAGCCGCAGCGTCGTAGTACTCGCCTCGCGACATGAACTGGTCGCCCTTGCGCAGATTCGACTCTGCGTTGCAGGCAACCATCATAACAATGATGAGCAGACCCACCCCCAAACCCCTCCCGTAATGGAGGGGAGTATGCTGCGCCGTGCTTGTCCTATCCTTTTTGGGTAGGACTGTGGCTTTGTGAGAAGGTCTTTTCGTTTTCATTTGCGTTATGTAAGGACAATTGCCCTTCCCTTAAGGAGCTGGGTTGGGGTGAGTCCTTATTAATAACGCGCATGATGGGTTTTTATTGTACTGTACGGCTGCTGTTGTCCTGCATAACGGCCAAAACGATGTCTGATACCATCTGTTTCAGCTCTTCCATAAAGGCTTGGGCGCTGTATTCCTTGCGTTCTATCTGACGCAGTTTTTTCTCCCAGATGCCGGTGAGTTCGGCACTTTTCAGCAGTTCCTCGCGGATTAGAGAGATAAGATGTACGCCTGTCTCGGTCGGTGCGAGGCTCTTGCGCACGCGGCGGATATAATTTCGTTTAAAAAGGGTCTCGATGATTGCTGCACGGGTGGAAGGGCGCCCGATACCGTTCTCCTTGAGGGCATCGCGGAGCTCATCGTCATCAACAAACTTGCCAGCGGTCTCCATGGCACGAAGCAGAGTGGCCTCGGTGTAGGGCTTTGGCGGGGTGGTCTGCTTCTCTGCCAGATTCGGGACGTGGGGGCCGCTCTCCCCTTTCCGGAAGGCGGGGAGGGTGCGCTCTTGTGTGTCGGGTGAATCGTCAGGCCCCTCTCCTGGCCCCTCTCCGGCTCCCCCCGTAGGGGGGAGAGAAGAGGAGGATGGCTTGTTCTTTTTCCACAGTACCTGCCAGGCGGGGTCGGTGATAACTTTACCTGTGGCTTTGAAGGGGAAAGACCCCTCTAAATCTCCCCGTGATGGGAGACTTTCCGAACCGCTTGCTATCTCTGCGCCAGCTTGCTCCCCTTCCTCACGGGAGGGGTTGGGGGTGGGTCTTACCTCTCCGAGGACGGTGGTCTGCTGGAACTTGAGGTCGGGATAAAAAATACCGATGAAACGGCGGGTTATGAGGTCAAAGACACGTTTTTCCATGTCTGTCATCGGCACGGTTGCGGGGTTCACGCCCGTGGGGATAATGGCGTGGTGGTCTGTGACTTTGGAGGAGTCGAAGTATTTCTTGTCCTTGCGCAGCGCCTTACCGCTCAGAGGCTGAATGAAGGGGGCATAAGGTACGAGGCCGGAGAGGATTGTGGGGCATTTTGGATAGATGTCATCCGGCAAGAAAGTGGTATCGACACGCGGGTAGGTTGCCACCTTCTTCTCGTAGAGGCTCTGGATGAGCTGCAGGGTCTGGTCAGCTGAGTAGCTGAAGCGTTTGTTGCACTCCACCTGAAGCGAAGTGAGGTCGAACAGACGCGGCGGCGCCTCCTTGCCGGCTTTCTTCTCTACGGATGTGACAGTGAACGGAAGGTCGCGTATGGCCTCCAGAGCGGCCTCGCCCTCCTCCTTGGTGCGGAAACCGCGGTCGCCCTCTTCCATAACGGCTGTGAAGGTGACATCACGGTACAGGGTAGTTAGCACCCAATAGGTCTCTGGCTTGAAGTTGTCTATCTCCTGCTGGCGGTTGACAATCAGGGCGAGAGTCGGCGTCTGCACACGGCCTATGCTGAGCAATTGACGGCGTGCACCCTGGGCCCCGCCCCCGTATTTTATTGTATAGAGACGTGTGGCGTTGAGCCCCAGGAGCCAGTCGCCGATGGCTCGGCAGAGACCAGCCTCGTAAAGGCTCTGGTAATGGCTCTGGTCTTTCAGCGTGGCAAAGCCCTCGCGTATGGCCTCTTCGGTGAGCGAGGATATCCAAAGTCGCTGAACGGGACATTTCGCCCCGGCCTTCTGCATAACCCAGCGCTGGATGAGTTCACCCTCCTGCCCGGCATCGCCGCAGTTGATTATACCGTCGGCGGCCTGCATAAGACGCTGGATAACTGCGAACTGGCGCTGTATGCTCTGCTCGTCCTTCAGGCGGATGCCGAAACGGGCGGGAATCATGGGCAGTTGGGCCAGGCTCCATGTCTTCCACATGGGCGAATACTCGGCAGGCTCCTTCAGTTCGCACAGGTGACCGAAGGTCCAAGTGACCTGATAACCGTTGCCCTCGAGGTATCCACCGCAATCGCGGGTGGCTCCGAGGATATTGGCTATGTCACGTGCTACAGATGGTTTTTCGGCTATACAGACGACCATGGGAGGGGAAAGTTTAAAGTTTAAGGTTTAAAGTTTAATGTAAATAGTTTCAGGTTTCAAGTTTCTGGTTTAAGCGGCCTTAATTATGACGTTATTACGTTATCCGTTATATCGTTATATCGCCGGGCCGCAAGGACGAGGAATTGAGACAAGCCAGGTTGCGGCGGAGCTGGTCTGGTGAACTGGCTCCGACGATGACGCTGGTGACGCCCTCCTGCTGGAGAACCCAGGCGAGGGCCATTGATGCGAGCGACTCGCCGCGACTGGCAGCCATGTCGTTGAGGTCGCGAATCTGTTGCAGACGCTCCGGAGTGAGCATGTCAGCATGTAGGAAACGTCCGTCGCGGGCGATGCGACTGTCCTCTGGAATCCCGTTCAGGTAGCGGTCGGTGAGCAGCCCCTGGGCCAAAGGCGAGAAGCCGATGAAACCGACGCCGTTGGCTTTGCATTCAGCCAGAATGCCCTCTGTCTTGGGAGCCTGGTCAAAGAGATTGAGGCGCCCCTGGTAGATAAGGCAGGGGGTGTCGTGGCGGCGCAGATACTCAAAACCGAAACGAGCGGCTTCGAGTGGCCAGCGACTGAGCCCGATGTAAAGGGCCTTGCCGCTGCGCACTATATCCACGAGCGTCTGAAGCGTCTCCTCAAGGGGGGTCTCCGGGTCGTAGCGGTGGCAATAGAAGAGATCAACATAATCCAGTCCCATGCGCTGCAGACTCTGGTCGAGACTCGCCGTCAGATGCTTGCGCGAAGCCCAGGAACCATAAGGACCCGGCCACATATCGTAGGCCGCCTTGGTGGAGATAAACAGCTCGTCACGATGCGGCTTGAAATCTGTTCGCAGCATCTTGCCCATGAACCGCTCAGCAGCTCCCGGCTCCGGCCCGTAGTTGTTGGCAAGGTCGAAATGGGTTATGCCGAGGTCGAAGGCGGTGCGGGCTATGGCTTGTGACACCTCGAACGGCGTGTTGTCGCCGAAGTTATGCCAAAGGCCGAGGCTTATGGCAGGCAACAGCACACCGCTCTTGCCGCAGCGGTTATATCGCATAGCGTCTGCGTAGCGGCTCTCAGAGGCTTGGTATTCGTCCATTTTATCGGATATCGATAACAGGGATGTTGTCTTTGTCGTTGTAATAGAGGTTCTCGCCCGCCATTCCCCAAATGAAGGTATAGTAGTATGTGCCTGCAGCTGCGTGCATTGACCACTCGGGAGACATAATAGCCTGCTCGTTGTGCAGCCATACGTTGCGGCTCTCCTGAGGCTCACCCATGACGTGATCAATGGTCTGTCCATCGGGCAGATTGAAATAGTAGTATGCCTCGATGCGGCGACCGTGGGTGTGAGGCGGCATTGTGTTCCACACTGCACCCGGGTTGAGCTGGGTCAGACCGAGCTGAAGCTGGCAAGGGCCCTCCTCGAGAACGTCGTTCACGATGAGTTTATAAACAGTGCGGCTGTTGGCCTCCTCAACAGTTCCTACAGGTCCCCAAATGGCAGCTTTCAGCGAGCCCTTGCGTCCGTCGAGAGTGACCCACTGAGTCTTGTAGTGCTGGTGAGCTGTGGCTGAGTTGAGATAGAACTTTGCAGGCTTCTGCGGGTTCTTGGAGCGGAAAAGGATTTCCTTGTTTACGTCCTTATCCTTACCGATGTGACCACGACCGATGTAAAGAGCCTCCTTGGGAGAAAGTGCATATTCCTTGCCATCGACGATCACAACGCCATCACCTTGGCCGCAGTTCACCACACCAATCTCACGGTTATAGAGGAAATACTTCTCTTTGATTGTCTTATCGACATCAAGTCCCAGTTCCCAGAAGTTCTCGAGTTTCAGAGTCTGGTTTACAGGCATAGCTCCGCCGAAGATGAAGCGGTCGTAGTGTGAGTAGGTCAGGAGTATCGAGTCTGCTTCCATTACCTTTTCCATCACGAAACGGGCTCTCAAAGTCTTCGTGTCATAGCCCTTCACATCCTGAGGATGGCAAGCTGTCTGGAACTTCACGTGTTGACGGCCTACGTAGCGGTCAGCTTCCTGTGCACTGACACCGAGTGAACAGATAAACGCTAATGAAAATAATACTTTCTTCATAATTTTATTCATTTAATTATTGCTTGTTTGCTTTCTCGTCGGCGATGATGCGACGGCGGTTGATGAACATCATGACAAGGGTGAAGCCGGAGAGGAGACCCATGCCAATGTATTCAAGACTCTTGCAGGCACGGAAGATGACCCAGCCGATCAGCGACGAGCAGAAGTCGAGCGCACCTGCCATGAATCCGTCGGGGACGTGGGCGGCTGCATCCTGTGTGGCTGCATAAACGGAGTTGGCGGCGGCTGTGAAGTCACCACTCATGTCTGTCACGAAATAGAGGCCCACAATAAGTGCAACGAGACCGATGATAAAGGTCTTTACGACATTATTCTTGGTGATCGGGAGCACCATGGGGAAGAGGTAGAACATTCCGGCCAAGGATGCGAGCGGCAGGAACTGATTGCCGGGCAGAACTACGGCGAGGAAGAGGACGGTAGGGATAAGCAGCAGCGAAACGACGAGGGTAGTCGGGTGGCCGATTACCAGGGCGGGCGACATACCGATATGCACTTTCTTGCCGTTGAACTTCTTCTCCACAACCTCCTTGGTCTTCTGACTGATTGGCATCAAACCGTCGATGAACAGCTTGGTTATGCGGGGGATAAGCTCCATGACTGCACCCATGATGACACCGAGGGAGAGGATAATCTTGGCGGCATCGCCGTTCCACTCCTTCACGCTGAGGGCTCCGATGAGAGTACCCACGATGACACCGAGGATGAGCGGTTCGCCCAGCACGCCGAACTTACGTTTCAGCCCTTCGGCATCGATATCGAGCTTGGAGAAGCCGGGAATCTTGTCCAAGAGCCAGTTCACCGCGATGGCAAAAGGCACGAAGCTCTGGCAGAAGGGCTGCGGGATGCTGATGCCGTCCAGCTCATAGTGTTTTTGGAACTTCTCGGCTGTGAGGTCGGCCATGACAAGCGTGAACATATAGCAGACGATGGCTGCGAAATAGCCCCACGCAAGACTCTGTCCCATAACGAAATAGACGACTGCACCGATGAAGGCGAAGTGCCAGTAGTTCCATAGGTCGATGTTCACCGTGCGGGTGGTCTTGGTGATGACCATGAGGAAGTTAACACCCAGACAGATGGGGATAATCAGCGCGCCCACGGCTGTGTTGTAGGCCACGGCAGCGGCTGCGGGCCACCCCATGTCGAAGATGTTCAGCTGCAGGTGGTAGATGTCCGAGATGTTCGTCAGCGGGCCGTTGAAGTTTGTCGTCAGCAGAGCCGTCACTATGCCGAGACCGACGAAACCGACTCCGACAAAGAGGCCACTCTGCAGAGCCTTGCCGAACTTAAGGCCTATGCACAATCCGATGATTGTGAACAGTATTGGCATCATCACCGATGCGCCAAGCGAGATAATGTAGGAAAATACTGCTTCCATTGAAAATTATAGTTTAATGTTTAAAGTTTAAAGTTTAAGATGCGACCCGCAGGCCTCCCCTCCATTACGGGAGGGGTCGGGGGTGGGTCTTTACTTATCAAAGTTTATGCTGCTGTTTCCAATATTCTTGCCGTCGGCAAAGATCTGGACGCGGTACTGACCGGCGACAAGCATCTCAGCCACATCCCAATAGACGGTGACTGGCGTTTCCTCGCCCGTGTATTCGATGTCCTTGCGGATACTGTATTCAAGATTGCGGTTCTCGAAGGGGAACGAACCGCCGCCCGCAAGCACTTCGCCCGTAGGCTTTAGGATGCGGACGTAAATAGAGCGGTTGCCGGCAGCCGCCGTGACGTTGCGGGCTATGTTGAAGCTGATCTGGAATTTCTTCACGTCACCGATTTTCTTGGCGGGCTTGCCCTTCTTGTTCTTGGCCTGTATGCTGATTGCTGTGGCATCGAGCTGACTGGCAATAGCAACCTTGTCTGAGAGCGACTCCTTCTCAGAAGCAAGGTTGGATATCTGCTGCTGCTGCTCTTCATTACTGCGACGCAGATCCTCGTTCTGTGTGGTCAGTTCGGTGTTGAGACGGTTCAGCGAGTCAATCTGGAGGACATACGAGCGCAACACCTCTCGCATCGTGGCCAGTTCCTTCTTCAAACGGGTAATCTCGGCGGCATCGTTGGCTTTGGTGCGGCGAAGTTCCTCCAAGAGCTCCTGGGTGCGTTTCTCCTGCACCTCGAGCTGTGCCATCAGAGAGTCGTTGTTGATCTGCATCTTCATCTCCTCATATTGGCGGGCAAAATTCTGGTACTCATTTTGCATCTCCAGCTTGTCCATCTCGGCCAATTCCAACATCTGTTCGTTTTCGCGAACCTGTTCCTTAAGCGAATTGATGAGGTAAAGAACGCCGCCTGCAAGGGCTATCAAAATGACCACAAGGACGACAAAAATAATCTTACGGTTCATATTTAGTACGATTTTGCGGCGCAAAGATAAAGAATTTTATTGATTGTTGCCAAATAAACGAAATTTTCTTTAATTTTGCGCCCAAGAAAGACCAATCAAAGGAAGAATATGTCCATTTTACCTCAAGTTATACCGAATTTACGCAGGAACATTATTCCGTCGAACCGATATTTTATCGTATCGCTCTTCTGTCTTGTTGCTCTTTGTCTGGCACAGACATCGCTGGCACAGACACCCACCGACCCACCCCAGTCTGTGCCGATGACTACCGTGACGCCCCAGCGCGTGCCGGGAACGCCAAGCGGTGAGGAGGTGCTGCTGCAGGGTGTAGTCAAGGACGCTTCAGGAGAGACGCTGCCCGGAGCCAACATCCGCATACGCGAGACCAAAGGCGGAGCTGTGGCAGATGCCGACGGAAAATTCACCATCTCGCTGCCCAAGGGACAGGATGTCACCGTGCAGTTCTCATTTGTCGGGATGAAGCCGATAGTGAAGAAATACGATACCAAACGTAATCACCTGAATCAGACGATAGTATTGGAGGAGAGCGGCCAGATGGACGAAGTGGTCGTCACCGGCCTCTTCGACTACCGCAGCGCCACCTTCACCGGCTCGGCAATGACTTATACTCAGGAGGATCTGAAGCTCGTTGGCAACAACAACGTACTGAAAATCATCCAAAGCATTGACCCCTCGTTCGTGGTTGACATGAACAGCGTGATGGGTTCGAACCCCAACTACATGGCGGACATAACCATCCGCGGCAATGCCTCGTTCGGCGGTTTGCAGGGCGAATATAGCGGCAACCCAAACGCGCCGCTGTTTATCCTGGACGGATTCGAAGCAACCCAACAGCAGATATTCGACCTCGACATGAACCGTGTCAAGAGCGTAACCATATTGAAGGACGGCGCAGCAAAGGCCATCTACGGTTCAAAGGCCAGCAACGGCGTTATCGTGGTGGAGACCATCCTGCCCGAAGCCGGACGGCTGCGTATCACCTACACGGGCGACTTGAACGTAGAGGTGCCGGACCTGACTTCATACAACCTGTGTAATGCCGAAGAGAAGTTGCAGGTGGAACAGATGTCGGGACGCTACTCATCAGAATCCCCTTATTATCAGGCCCTGCTCGACGAGCAGTACAACTCCATCGCCGCCGATATCGCTCGCGGAGTAGATACCTATTGGCTCTCACAGCCACTGCGCACAGGCGTCGGACACAAGCACACAGCCTATATCGAGGGAGGCACAGAGGAAATGCGTTACTCGGCCAACCTAATGTATAACAATGTCGCGGGCGTGATGAAGAAGTCCAACCGCCAGACTCTGCAGGGCAACGTGAGCCTATCCTACCGCTACAAGCAGTGGATGTTCCGAAACTCTCTGTCCGTAACTGGAAATACCGCTAACGACAGTCCCTACGGCACCTTCTCTGACTACGTGTCCGTGAACCCATACTTCGCCCCACAAGACGCTTTCGGAAACACACCAAAGGTGCTGGGAATCTACACCTCGCCCGGGGCCAACGGCAGTGCCACAACATATTACAACCCACTCTACAACGCCACTATCGGCACAAAGAACTTCTCTAAATATACCGAGGTGGTGGAGAACTTCTATCTGGAATACAGGCCCATAGACGACCTGCGCTTCACCGCGCGACTGGGATTCACCCACCAGAACAACAAACGGGAGGACTTCTATCCGGGCGACCACACCCGCTTCTACGACTGGACTGGCGACCGCTATTTCCAGCGCGGCAGCTATAATATTAATAATGGTGAGAGCAACAGCCTCTCGATAGATATCACCGGCAACTATTCGCACACGTGGGGCAAGCACATGCTGCTGGCAAACGCCGCCTACTCGATGCAGAACGCTTCCAGCAACACAGAAGGAATGACGGCCTGGGGATTCCTGAACAATCACGTCGATTACATCACCTTTGCAAAGCAATACGCCGAGGGCGGTAAGCCTTCAGGTTCAGAAAGCCGCACACGCTCGTTGGGTATTACAGGCGCAGCCAACTACTCGTTTGACGAGCGCTACCTCTTCGACGCGAGCATCCGTTTCAACGGTTCATCGGTGTTCGGCTCGGACAACCGCTGGGGTACCTTCTGGAGTGCCGGTTTAGGATGGAATCTGCACAAGGAACACTTCATGAGCGATGCCCGATGGCTCAACCTCTGCAAGTTCCGCGTCACCTACGGACTGACCGGTAACCAGAACTTCTCGCCATATCAGTCAAAAGCCACGTATAAGTTCTACGACAACATCATTTACGACAACATTTCCGGAGCATATCTGATGGGAATGCCGAACCCGAACCTGAAATGGCAGCAGACGGGCGACTTCACCGTTGGTCTCGACCTCGGTCTGTGGAAACGCCTCAACCTGCGATTCGACTGGTATAATAGCCGCACCCATGACGCTCTGATTGCCATGTCTATACCGACATCCACCGGCTTCACCTCGTATATGGAGAATCTCGGAAACGTGGAGAACAAAGGCGTAGAGGCAACGGCCAACTGGCGCTTCTTCCAGAAGGGTCAGTCGTATATGAGCCTCACCGGAAGTATCGCGCACAACGTGAACCGCGTGACGAAAATCAACGAGGCTCTCAGCACATTCAACCGCGAGCAGGATGCCGAGACGACCACTTCTCCCATAATCCGCTATGAAGAGGGTCAGAGCATGAGCGCGATTTGGGCAGTGCAGTCGCTTGGCATCGACCCCGCCACCGGACGTGAGATGTTCCTGAAGAAGGACGGCACAACCACTTACTCATATACCACTGATGACTATATCATCGCGGGCGACGCGAACCCCAAAGTCCATGGGACACTGGGTCTGAACGGCGAGGTTAAGGGCATAGGCCTTAGCCTGCTTTTCAGTTATCAGATGGGAGGCGACTATTACAACCAGACGCTCGTGGACCGCGTGGAGAACGTGAACATAGCAAACAATGTGGACCGCCGCGTGTTCTCAGACACTTGGAACGCCGTTGGCGATGTGGCTCTCTACAAGCATATCTCTGCCACTCCGACAACGACCTACGCCTCCACACGTTTTGTACAGCGCAACAACATGTTAGACCTCACGAGCCTCTCGGCTTACTACGATTTCAAATACTGCTCGTGGCTGAAGAAGGCCGGACTGGAAAGGATGCGTGTCACATTCTACATGAACGATGTGTTCCACCTCTCCACCATAAAGGCAGAGCGCGGACTCTCCTACCCCTACGCCCGCACCTTCTCGCTGTCACTCACGGCAACATTCTAAAGACCGTTGAACATTGACCATTGAACATTGACCATTGAACATTGACCATTGAACATTGACCATTGAACATTGAAAGGCGTTATACCGATATTACGTTATTCCGTTATTCCGAAAATATAAAATATGAATAAAAAGAATACATTCTTCCGCAATTTGCAAAAGTATTTACTCCCCTCCCTTCACGGGAGGGGTAGGGGGGTGGGTCTCCTGGTCGTTTTGTCATTGACAATGACCTCCTGCAACTCCTGGCTCGACGTGCAGCCACGGTCTCAGGTGGAGGATACTGAGCTATTCACCACCGAGAGCGGTTTCAAGGAGGCACTGGCAGGTGTCTATTCCTCAATGGTCTCCTCCAAGACCTACGCGAAAGACATGACCTACGGATTCATCGGTGTCCTCGGACACGAGTGGGACTTCTACTATGCAATCCAATATGGAGATGCGGCTGTATTCAACTACGACGCATCCCTGCCTACAGGCTTCATCCGCGATATCTGGGCGAACAGCTACAGCGGCATTGCCAACGTGAATAACCTGCTGGCTCATATTGATGAGAAGCCTCAGCTCTTCAGCGGTGACAACCACGACATCATCAAAGGCGAGGCGCTGGCACTACGTGCATTCTTGCACTTCGACCTGCTGCGTTGCTTCGGTGTCAGTTTCGAGGTGAATCCGCAGCAGCCATCAATTCCTTACAGCACAGCCCTCAGCTACCGCGTTTTTCCACAGCTTACGGTGGCCGAAGTGACGGAGAAGGTGCTGGCCGACCTGCATGTGGCCGATTCGCTCCTGCTCACCACCGACCCGATAGCTACGGGGCGCGAAGTCAGTGAAAACGAGGACAACGGCTATCTGGCCAACCGGCAGTTGCATCTTAACTACTATGCTGTCAAGGCTCTGGAAGCACGTGTGCTGATGTGGGCGGGACGCTATGACGAAGCCCTTCAGGCCGCAAACACAGTTTTGGAAAGCGATCAGTTCCCCTGGGCCACCGTTGCCAATCTGCAGGCTGGTTCAGACCGCTGCCTTGCCACAGAGCATATCTTCGCCCTCAACAACCTGACGCTGCAGGCAGACGTGGCCGACCGCTATTTCGACGACGGCTCACAATACAGTTTTGCCGTGACACGCGACCTGCTGCTCGAATATTATGACAACGCCACGCAGGACTACCGCTACATTTTCCTTTTCAAGTCCGGCACAAGCACACACGCCAACAACCGCTACTTGACAAAATACGACGCGCCTGCAGGCTCGAACAGCTACTTTATGTATAAAATGCCGCTGATTCGTATCGGGGAGATGCATCTGATTAAGGCAGAAGTGGAGTACCGCAACGGGAATACCGACGCCGCACGTGCGACCCTGAACCGTCTGCGCGCGGCACGCAACCTGCCGGGCCTGGACGAACTCCCGTCGGACTTCTATTTGGAGCTGATTCGTGAGTACCGCCGCGAACTGATTGGTGAGGGCCAGCTGTTCTTCCTCTACAAGCGCCTCAACCGCTCCGTCATCCTCTATGCAGATGTGGATGCAGTTGCCGAAAAGGTTTATACTTTCCCGCTCCCAATCACCGAGACAGAAGCCGCACAGAGGGAGGCGAATAAGTAAGCCATTGAACATTGACCATTGAACATTAACCTGCGTTATACCAATATTACGTTATACCGTTATTCCGAAAAATAAGCATTATGGATAAAAAGAATACAGCCTTCCGTAATTGGCATAAGTATTTACTCCCCTCCCTAACGAAGTGGCCAGGGAGGGGCTGGGGGGTGGGTCTTCTACTCTGTTTGTTGACTACCTCCTGCTCCCAGGAATCCGTTCCTACCTACGACACTAGTCAGACTGGGCTTGACATCTGGATCGGACATCCGGGAGGACTGGTTTACGAATCGACAACATATAACTACTCTTACGCTTACGAGGAGGGGAGTGTCACATTCTACGCCCAAATCAGCGGACTGCCTGCCGACCACGACCGCATCTTCCGTCTTGAACCTTTCGGAGGCGACTCGGCTCTCATCGTCTCTACTATCCGCACCGAAGACTATGTTATTCCAGCTGGCGCCATCGGCGGAACTTACAATGTGTGGTTCAACTCACAGCTGTTGCCCGACCCGACGCTCTTTGCAGCAGACGAGGACGAAGGACTAATCAATTTCCGCGTCGTTCCGAACGATGAATTCAGCTTAGGCTCTGAGAATCATCAGAAGATCACCGTCCGACTGCGCAACCACCTCGCAAAGCCGGACAATTGGGATGCGGCCAACTTCCCGCGCCAGCCTCTCTCGAAATACTTCGGTGCTTACAGCCGCGTGAAATACCAGTTCATGATTGAGCACCTGCATCTTATCGACTTTGAAATCAACTACAACACTCAGACGGCCTACGACGAGGCAACGAATGTTGTCTCCACTGCATACGCCGTACACCTGCAACAGGTTATGCAACGCGCCCTTGCTGAATACAACGCTACCCACGACACACCCATTACCGACGAGTTCGGAAATCTGGTGATATTCTAAAGCCATTGAACATTGACCATTGAACATTGAAAGGCGTTATTACGTTATACCGTTATTCCGTTATACCGAAAAGTAAGAATCATGATATTATGGTTATTAAGAATACATTCTTCCGCAATTTGCAAAAGTATTTACTCCCCTCCCTTCACGGGAGGGGCTGGGGGGTGGGTCTTCTGCTCTGTTTGTTTACTTCCTGCTATTCCGACCTCGGGAATTATGACTATCACGAGTTGGAGTCGGTAAGCATTGACACCGCAAACGCAGGACTGCAGTCGGAGTACGCCATCATGCGATTCGACACACTCGTGCTTTCACCCAAAGTCTATTTCGAGGGTAAGGAAGTGACGGATGCGAGTCAGGCGCCGTTGGATTACCAATGGACCATTTTCAGTGCCACTTCCGGTTCAGGAGCAAACACTGTGGTTGATACCATCGGCCACGAACGTGTGCTGAACTCCGTAATCTCCCGCACGGGCGGCAACTATTATGTGCAGCTCGTGGTCACCAACCGCAACGACGGAATACGCCAGTTCTTCCGCATCCCCGTGGCCGTAAGCGAGGTGTTCGACGGCGGATGGATGGTGTTCTATGAGCGCGCTGACCGACCTGGCTTCTCCGACCTGGCTCTCATCTATAACCCATGGACGAAGCTGAATGTCAACTACAACCGCTATTACACCAATCTGTACGAGACCACCAACGGCGAGCCGCTTCAGGGCCATCCCATCCGCTGTCTCGATATCGCCGTGTCGCTGGCTTCGGGCAACAACTACGTGGGCCTCTGCACAGACTACACCTTGGTAGGCGTGAGCGAAAACGGCATTGAAAAAGCTTTGGAATTCAACGAATTCTTCCATGAGGCTCCCGAGACGATGGCCCCCACCTGGTACGGCCAACACGGATCCGGTGTTATGAGCGGGCAAAATTCAGAAATCCTGTTCAACAACAACAAGATATATACAAACACATATTCGTTCAGTGCCACCGAGGGGCGAACCACCCGATTCGGAATACCCAAGATGACAGACGACATAGGCCAGTTGGCACAGTGGAATGCCGAGGTGCCTCACACCCTGAACTATGGTATCGTGGTCTATGACCAGACGAACCACTGTTTCCGCTATGCAGCCTACAACTCGGCACGTCTGGAGAGCTTCCCTGAGCAGGAGGAGGGAGCCGTGTTCGACATCAACAACACAGGCTTGGAGCTGATTATGGGCGACTGGGGCCGAGGCGCGAGCATGGGAGTCTCCCTCCGTCCATACGAATATTTGCTTATGTCGCGCGGCTCCGAACGTTTCCTTGCAGTAGCTAATTTCGCCACTACATCGCCGCAGGACAACAACATAGCTGTGAACATGTATCCTCTGAATGCCCTCTGTCCGGACATCACCGAGGCCACCACGCTCTCTGCCAGTCACGTCGGCAACTTCATCTACTACGGTGCCGGCAACAAAGTATATACATTGGCTTACGACAGCCAACTCCCAGCCTCCGTGACTTGGGAAGCCCCTTCTGAAAACGAGCAGGTCACTTGCGTCCGCATAATGAAATACTATCACGGCACAATCTATGGATATGGAATGGTGCCACGTGCAGACAACCTCGTACATATCGCGACGTGGAATCCAGAAACCAGTCAAGGGCGTGTCTATGAATACCTCATTAACCCGGCCTCCGGTATCCTCGATACTGAAAACCATTACGAGTATCCAATCCCCGGCCGCGTGAAAGACATGGCCTGGAAATTCTCTATGCAGTAACACTTAGTGAAATTCATAATTCATAATGCAGAATTCATAATTAGGCTGCGCGTAAATCATTAAATTGTAAATCATAAAATCATTAAATAACGTTATGAAAAAACTCCATTTACTCTCTTTTCTCTTCTTCTCTTTTCTCTTTTCTCTCCCCGCAATGTCTCAGGGCATAGCCTTTGAGCCCGCAGGAACGACCCTCGAACAGGCTTCTGTAAAGGCCAAGGCTGAGAAGAAGCTCATCTTCCTCGACTGTTTCACTACTTGGTGCGGTCCATGTAAGATGATGGCAAACACCGTCTTCCCGCAAGAGCAAGTGGGGGCTTACATGAACCCGCGCTTCGTCTGCCTAAAGATAGACATGGAGAGTGCTTATGGCGCACCTCTGGCAAAGAAACTCCAGATTCAGGCCTATCCCACTTTCGTCATCTTCAACGCCGACGCCAAAGAGATAGGGCGTTTTCTCGGAGGCAGCAAGGCCGAA
>Ga0310691_10003746_pt1 | contig 17836 bp, 10 predicted proteins | sample 176DNAGHGlowgp2_FD_203887 | JGI IMG/M metagenome (GOLD analysis project Ga0310691, IMG submission 203887) | Sheep rumen microbial communities from Palmerston North, Manawatu-Wanganui, New Zealand - 1766 DNA GHGlow gp2 (v2) (version 2) | ecosystem: Host-associated > Mammals > Digestive system >...
GGCGGTAGCTGTCGTATACGAAGTGAGGATTGTTGGTTTTCTTCACCATACCTTCAGCCACCTCGTCGTTCAAGCCGAGGTTCAGGATGGTATCCATCATGCCGGGCATTGATGCACGTGCACCCGAACGTACTGATACGAGCAGGGGGTTCTCCTTGTCGCCGAACTTCGAATTCATCAGCACCTCAATGTGCTTCACGGCAGCCATCACGTCGTCGTTGAGCAGCTCCATGATTTTCTGCTGACCTACCTGGTAGTATTCGTTACAGCAGTCTGTAGTGATTGTGAAACCAGGAGGAACGGGAACACCAATCAGGTTCATCTCAGCAAGGTTGGCACCCTTGCCGCCGAGTTCCTCACGCATTTTTGCATTACCTTCGGCCTTTCCATTACCGAAGAGGTAAACTCTTTTCTGACTCATAAGTTGTTTTTAGTAATATTAATGTATAAAAAATTGTGTATTTCGGTTGTTGACGTGCAAAGATAATGCCTTTTTTGCACATTACCAAAGAAAATGAGTATTTTTTATCGTTTTTTCGGGAAATAATTCGTAATTTTGCGGCGTGAAACGTTTCAATACCGCCCTTAGGGTCATGTTTGTGTTCACTTTGTGCGTTATGCTTCGATGCCGTGTCTATGCCGAGAAGTATGACCCCTTGGTGTATATGGACAGCGTGGAGTTCTCGCTGCTCACCTGCTCGCCGCACGAGGAGGTGTATAGTCTTTATGGTCATACGGCGCTCAGATACCACGACCTGCACCGCGGCAAGGAAGACGTCACCTTCAACTGGGGCGTGTTCAACTTCCAGACGCCCCATTTCGTGCTGCGCTTTGTTTTCGGCCTCACCGACTACGAACTGGGGCTGGGCAGTTTCCGCCCCTTCTGCAATTACTATCGCCACTGGGGCAGTAGCGTCACTGAGCAGGTGCTGAACCTCACGCCAGAAGAGAAGCTTCGCCTGAGCCTGGCCTTGGACGAGAATTACCAACCCGAAAACCGCGTCTATCGCTACAATTATTTCTATGACAACTGCTCTACGCGCCCGCGCGATATGATAGAGAGGTGTATCGACGGCCAGATTGTCTACGACGAGCGTGACGACTACAGCCCTACTTTCCGTGAGTTGATACACCAGAAGACGGGCCATCACCCATGGGCCACCTTTGGCAACGACATGCTCCTGGGCGTAAAGGCCGATATGAAGACCACGCGGCGTGAGCAAGAATTCCTGCCCGACCATCTGCTTTACGACTTCGACCACGCCAGGATCCACGGCACCGACGGCTCATGGCGCCCGTTGGTCAAGGAGCGCCGCCAGCCGGTAGCTCCCGGCGTGCAGATCGTCGAAGAGGAGTTTCCGTTGCGCCCCTTGAGTTGCGCACTTCTGCTAGCGGCCGTCTCCATAGCGATGTACCTGTTGGAATGGAAGCGCCGTATCACTTTCCGATACTGGGACACCCTGCTGCTCTTGTCGGCAGGTCTCACAGGCTGTGTGCTGACGATGATGCTCTTCTCGCAGCACCCCACCACCAGCACCAACCTTCAGATCCTGCTGTTCAACCCCGTCCACCTGTTTGTCCTGCCCGCCGTATTGAGGCGTCGTCCAGCCCCCACCTATTGGTGCAAAATACTGCCGCTGATGGTGATACTATTCATGCTGGGCAGCCTTGTGCAGACCTACGCCGAGGGCATGCCGATTTTGGCATTATGTTTGCTGTTAAGAAGTTGGAGCCATTATAAGAATGAGAAATAGATACCTGTATATTACCCTGCTGGCTGTGCTCGGCCTGACGCCCGACATCTTGGCGCAAAACAAGATACAATATTCGCCGCGTCTGGTGGTGAGCATTACCATCGACCAGTTGCGCACCGACTATTTGGAAGCGTTCGCCCCACTCTACTCCGACGGCGGTTTCAAGCGGCTGTTGCAGCAGGGGTTGGTGTTCTACAACGCCAGCTATCCCTTTGCCCCCATCGACCGCGCATCGGCGGCAGCCACGCTTGCCACCGGCGTCACCCCTTACTACCATAGTATCGTAGGCGAGAAATGGCTCAACCGCGAGACCCTCCGCCCCGTCTACTGCGTGGGCGATGGTGCCACGCCCGACGAACTATCGACGTCGACCCTGGCCGATGAACTGAAGGTGTCGACAGAAGGCAAGTCCAAGGTGATGAGCATCTCGCCGTTTGTCGATGCAGCCGTGCTTCAGGCCGGTCATGCCGCCAATCAGGTGTTCTGGATTGACGATGAAAGCGGGCTGTGGATAACGTCGCAGTATTACTCTAATAAAGAGGCTGTATGGCTACAGAATTTCAACGACTTACAATCACCTGCCAACGATCAGAAAGCTACTCATTGGGAGCCTGTCATTGAACTTTCCGGTACTTTCAATTATTTTCAGCACCGCGAGAACAGCCAGAAACCCTTTAAACATAAATTCAGCGGTAGCCACCGCTACAGCGAATTGAAGACCAGCGGCCTGGTCAACAGCTACATTACTAGTTTGGCTTTGCAGTGTATCACGCAGGAGGCAATGGGCTTCGACCGCGTGACCGACTTTTTGGCAGTCAACTACTATGCCGGTACGTTCAACCACAAAGCCATGTCAGAATGTCAGTTTGAATTACAGGACACCTATGTGCGCCTGGACCGTGAACTGGCGCGCCTGGTGGCCAACGTTCAGGCTCGAATTGGTTCTGACAACGTGCTTTTTGTTATTACCTCGACGGGCTACAGCGATGTTGAAAGTGCCGACTACGAGAAATACCGCATACCGACTGGCACCTTCTACGTCAACCGCACAGCCAACCTGCTGAACATGTATTTCGGCGCCATCTGGGGGCAGGGACGCTATGTCGAGGCCTGTTTCCAGAATCAGCTCTTTCTCAACCACAAGCTGCTGGAGTCAAAGCGCATCTCGCTGACCGACGCTTGTCTGCGCGCACAAGAGTTCATGGCCCAGCTGTCGGGCGTGCGCAGTGTGTATAGCGGCCTGCAGCTGCTCACCAATATCAACGAGCAGACACTGAAGGTACGCAACGGCTACAATCCCATACGCTGCGGCGACATCGTCATTGAGGTGTCGCCCGGCTGGCGTCTCTTTAATGAGGATAATCAGGACACCCAGCTCTCCAGGGCGTCGTTCATACAGTTTCCCATCATCTTCTATGGTGCCGCTACAAAAGCTGAGCGCATCAACGACCGCGTCACCGTCGACCGCATAGCGCCCACAATTGCCAAGACCATCCGCATCCGGGCGCCCAATGCCTGCTCGGCGGAACCGCTGTTTTGAAGATTGAAGATTGAAGATTGAAAATTGAAAATTGAGAATTGCAAAATAGTAAAATAGTAAAATAAATATATGAATTTCACCAAGATTTTAAAGTCACTGTTCGGCGACAAGTCGTCGCGTGACATGAAGCTCATACAGCCGCTGGTAGAGAAGGCCAAGTCCTTTACGCCCCAGGTGCAGGCACTGAGCAATGACGAGCTGCGCGCCCGCACCAAGGCTATCCAGCAGCAGGTACAGCAATCGGCCAAGGAGCAGAAGGAAAAGATTGAGCAGCTGAAGTCTACTATTGAAGATACGCCCATCGATGAGCGCGAGGCCATCTTCAACCATATTGACAAGCTGGAGAAAGAGGCGCTCGACATCTACGAGAAGGCCTTGGACGACGTGATGTTCGAGGTGTTCGCTATCGTCAAGGAGACTGCCCGGCGCTTTGCCGAGAACGAGGAGACGGTGGTCACCGCCACACAGTTCGACCGCGAGTTAGCCTGCGATCCCCGCAAGGACTTCATCACCATCGACGGCGACAAAGCCATCTACCACAACCACTGGACGGCCGGCGGCAACGACCTGAAATGGGAGATGGTGCACTACGATGTGCAGCTCTTCGGCGGTGTCGTGCTGCATCAGGGTAAGATTGCCGAGATGGCTACCGGTGAGGGTAAGACGCTGGTAGCTACGCTGCCCGTGTTTCTCAACGCCCTGACGGGCAACGGCGTGCATGTGGTGACGGTCAACGACTATCTGGCCAAGCGCGACTCCGAGTGGATGGGGCCCCTTTATATGTTCCACGGCCTAAGCGTAGACTGTATCGACAAGCACCAGCCTAACTCCGAGGCCCGTCGCCGCGCCTATCAGGCCGATATCACCTTCGGCACCAATAATGAGTTTGGCTTCGACTACCTGCGCGACAACATGGCCACGTCGCCTGCCGACCTGGTGCAGCGCGCCCACAACTATGCCATCGTCGACGAGGTGGACTCCGTGCTCATTGACGATGCTCGTACGCCCCTTATCATCAGCGGCCCCGTGCCCAAGGGCGACGACCAGATGTTTGAGGAATATCAGCCGCTGGTCGAGAAGCTCGTAGGCGTGCAGCGACAGCTGGCCACGCAATACCTTGCCGAGGCTAAGCAGAAAATCAGCGAGGGCATGAAGCTGGCCGAGGCCGGACAGAAAAAGGAGTCGGAACCCCTGCTTGAAGAGGGCTTCCTCTCGCTCTACCGCTCGCATAAGGCCCTGCCTAAGAACAAGCCCCTGATTAAATATCTCTCCGAAGAGGGCATCAAGGCCGGCATGCTGAAGACCGAGGAGATTTATATGGAGAACAACAACCGGCGCATGCCCGAATGTGTGGCTCCCCTCTACTTCGTCGTCGACGAGAAGCTCAACTCCTGCGACCTCACCGACAAGGGCACGGCCTGGCTGGCCAATCAGGTAAACGATGCCGAGCTCTTCGTGCTGCCCGACATCACGGGCCAGCTGTCGGCCCTGGAGGGCGACAAGTCGCTCAGCGACCAGGAGCGCATCGACAAGAAAGACGCACTCATGGCCCACTACGCCGTGCAGTCGGAGCGCGTGCACACCCTGCAGCAACTGCTGAAGGCCTACTGCATGTTTAACAAAGACGACGAATACGTGGTCATCGACGGCGAGGTGAAAATTGTCGACGAGCAGACCGGCCGTATCATGGAGGGTCGCCGCTGGAGCGACGGTCTGCACCAGGCCGTGGAGGCCAAGGAGCACGTCAAGGTGGAGGCTGCCACGCAGACCTTTGCCACCATCACCCTGCAGAACTACTTCCGCATGTACCACAAGCTGGCGGGCATGACGGGTACCGCCTCCACCGAGGCCGGTGAGTTCTGGGACATCTACAAGCTCGACGTGGTGGAGATTCCTACCAACCGCCCCGTAATACGCAATGACCAGGACGACCGCGTCTACAAGACGCAGCGCGAGAAATACAAGGCCGTCATCGACGAGGTGATAGCCATGCGCAATGCCGGCCGCCCCACGCTGATAGGCACCACCTCGGTAGAGATTTCAGAGCTGCTCTCGCGTATGCTCGACATGTATGTCAATCCCGAGACCGGCCGCCGCGAGGGCATACCCCACCAGGTGCTCAACGCCAAGCTGCACCAGAAGGAGGCCGACATCGTGGCTCTTGCCGGCCAGCAGGACTCCCAGGGCCGCGGTGCCGTCACCATTGCCACCAACATGGCCGGCCGCGGTACCGATATCAAGCTGTCGCCCGAGGTGAAAGCTGCCGGCGGACTGGCCATCATCGGCACCGAGCGCCATGAGTCGCGCCGTGTGGACCGCCAGCTGCGCGGTCGTGCCGGCCGTCAGGGCGACCCGGGTTCATCTGTATTCTACGTCTCGCTCGAAGACAAGCTCATGCGACTCTTTGCCTCTGAGCGTATCGCCTCCGTCATGGACCGCTTAGGCTTCAAGGAGGGCGAGATGATCGAGAGCCCCATGATTTCGAAGAGCATCGAGCGCGCCCAGAAGAAGGTCGAGGAAAACAACTTCGGTATCCGTAAGCGCCTCATCGAGTACGACGACGTGATGAACAAGCAGCGCACCGTCATCTACGAGAAGCGCCGCCACGCACTCATGGGCGAGCGCATTGGCATGGACATCTCGAATATCATCTGGGACCGCGTGGTCAACATCATCGAGAACAACGACTACGCTGGCTGCCGCGAGGAGTTCCTGCATATCCTCGCCATGGAGGTGCCCTTCAGTGAGGACGAGCTGGCCAACAAGCGCCGCGAAGACCTCGAAGAAGAAGCCTTCCAGGCTGCCATCGGCAATTTCAACCGCAAGACGGAGAAAATCCGCGAGGTGGCACTGCCCATTATCACTCAGGTATACGAAAACCAGGGCGCCATGTACGAGCGTATCATGGTGCCCCTGACCGACGGCCGCCGTATGTACAACATCCCCTGCAACCTGAAGGAGGCTTACGACACCGAGGCGAAGTCGGTGGTCAAGGAGTTTGAGAAAGCCATCCTGCTGCATATCATCGACGACGCATGGAAGGAGAACCTGCGTCAGCTTGACGACCTGAAACACTCTGTACAGAACGCCAGCTACGAGCAGAAAGACCCACTGCTGATTTTCAAACTGGAATCGGCCAAGGTGTGGGACGCCATGATCAACGACATGTACAACCGTATCTGCTCTATCCTTACTCGCGCCCAGATTCCCGTTGTGGAGCAGGTAGAAGAGGCTGCTTCCGAGCCGCAGCCGCAGCGCCAGCAGTACACCGAGAGCAAGCAGAATCTTGACGGCAGCGGTGCTCCTCAGCGCGAACAGCTCACCAATGAGGGACAGCGCCAAGCTGCCCAGGGCGACACGCGTCCTCAGCAACCTCGCAACCCGGTGGTCAAGGACAAACTGCCCGGCCGTAACGACCCCTGCCCCTGTGGTTCAGGCAAAAAGTTCAAGAACTGCCACGGCCGAGGCATCGTATAAACAGCATAGCCAAGACTGGTGAAAAGAGGAACCGCCGCTTTCGAGTGTGAACACTGCGAAAGCGGCGGTTTCTTATCCGAAGAACAGTCTATCCTATGATCTTGTAACGTGCAAACTTCAACAGTAGCTGTTTGGTGCCAGTATTCTTAAACTCTACCGTGGCTTTCTGATTCTCGCCCGTGCCCTCAATCTTGACTACACGTCCTACGCCAAATCGCTGGTGCTCTATCATGCAGCCTTCCTGCAAGCCGCTGTCGGCACCGGCCGACGGGGTCGGCGATGCCACAGCACGGCCGACGGGCTTGTAGCGCCCGCCGCTGGCCGTCTGCAGCGTGCGCTTGAAGCTGTCTGAGAAGGGGTCTACCGCCGGCTCCGGCTCCCGCTGGGCTACGGCTCGCGGCTTGGGGTCGGCCATAAACTGCGTGGCCACGGGGCGCCGGTTCTGCATCCAGTCGCCGCCGCGGCTCGTCGTCTGGCCGTAGCGGCGCGTGTAGCGCTCCTCGTCGCCACCCTTCTCTGACTCTACACGGATGAGCGACGGGTCGAAATCCTTGATAAAGCGCGACGGCGTGTCATACTCCATGTGCCCGTAGCGGAAACGGTTCTGCGCGCAGGTCAGTATGCAGTGCTTCTCGGCGCGGGTAATGGCCACATAGAGCAGGCGACGCTCCTCCTCCAGCTCGCGCACGGAGTTCACGCACATGGGCGAGGGGAAGATGTTCTCTTCCAGGCCCACGACAAACACCGTGGGAAACTCCAAGCCCTTGGCCGAGTGGATGGTCATCAGCGTCACCTTGTCGTTCTCATCGCCATTGTCGCTGTCGAGGTCGGTCAGCAGGGCCACCTCCTGCAGGAAGTCGGGCAGGTAGACCTGCCCACCCATATCCTCCTCGCGGCGGCTCTCCACAAAGTCCTGCATGCCGCCGAGAAACTCTTCCAGGTTCTCCTGCCGCGAGATGTCTTCAGGGTTGCGCCCGCTGTAGATGTCGCGGCTGATGCCGCTGCTCATCACGATGTCGTGGCCCAGGGTGTAGGCATCCTCCGTCTCCAAGCGGTCGCGCCAGCCCTGTATCAGGGTCCTGAAAGCCTGAATCTTGGTCATCGTGCCTTTGCTCACGTCAAGGGGGAAGAGCACAGGCTCGCTGATGACGCGCCACAGACTGACGCCGTAGCCGTTGGCCGCCTGTATAATCTTGTCTACCGTGGTGCCGCCGATGCCGCGTGTGGGATAGTTCACGATGCGCTTGAAGGCCTCCTCGTCATCGGGGTTGGCCACCAGGCGGAAGTAGGCTATCACGTCCTTGATCTCCTTACGCTGGTAGAACGACAGCCCGCCATAGATGCGGTAGGGAATGTTGTCTTTGCGCATCTGCTCCTCAAAGGAGCGGCTCTGCGAGTTCGTGCGGTAGAGAATGGCGAAGTCGCTCCACTGGCAATCGTCCTGGCGGCGTATGCGCTTGATGTCCTGACAGACAATCATGGCCTCCTCCTTGTCTGAATAGGCGGGCTTCAGCATCAGCCGCTCACCCTGCTCGTTCTTGCTGTACACGTCCTTGGGAATCTGGCGCTCGTTCTTGCGGATAAGCGAGTTGGCCGCCTCGACGATGAGCTGCGTAGAGCGGTAGTTCTGCTCCAGCTTGAAGAGCCGCGCGCCGTCGTAGGCCGACTGGAAGTTCAGGATGTTGTCGATATTGGCGCCGCGGAAGCTGTAGATACTCTGCGCATCGTCGCCGACGACGCACACCCGCTGGCGATCCTTCGTCAGCTGCAGCACAATGGCCTGCTGGGCGAAGTTGGTGTCCTGATACTCGTCGACGAGCACAAACATGAACTTCTCGGCATACTTCTGCCTCACTTCCTCATGCCGGCCGAAGAGCACATGGGTGTACACCAGCAGGTCGTCGAAGTCCATGGCGTTGGCCTGGCGGCAGCGCTCCGCGTACCTTACATATATACTTCCTATTTGGGGCCGCTTGCTGGCAACGTCGTCGCGCCCCCAGGCCGTCGTGCCATACTGCGAGGCCAGGATCAGGTGGTTCTTGGCCATCGAGATGCGGTCGGCCACGGAGCTGGGTTTATACACCTTGTCGTCGAGACCCATCTCCTTGATGATAGCCTTCACTAGCGAGCGGGCGTCGGTCTGGTCGTAGATGGTGAAATTGCTGTTAAAGCCTATCTTGTCGGCCTCGGCCCTGAGGATGCGGGCAAAGACGGAGTGGAAGGTGCCCATCTGCAGATAGCGGGCGCGCTCGTCGCCCACCAGCCGCCCTATGCGCTCCTTCATCTCGCGCGCAGCTTTGTTGGTAAAGGTCAGCGCCAGTATCTGCCACGGCTTCAGCCCCTGCTCCAGCAGGTAGGCAATCTTGTAGGTCAGCACGCGCGTCTTGCCCGAACCGGCGCCGGCAATCACCAGCGACGGACCGTCGCAATAGAGCACAGCCTCGCGCTGGCTCTCGTTGAGTTGTTGTAGTATGTCTGTGTCCATAAGTTGTAATCACTTGTGAAGTAGCCCTTCATGCGTGGGCAACATGGGATTTCTGCTGCAAAGTTACTCATTTTTTAGAATTTATATGTAACTTCATACCCATTTTTATCATAAAAGTAACACAGTAACTCTATACAAGCGGTATACGATAGTGCGATTTCTTCAACACAGTGAAGGGTCGGATTTACACCTAGCACAAAGTTTTTACAGGTCTCTGTAGCGAATGCAATAGAGTTAAAACTAATTTTTAGCTATTTTTCTTTGCTATTAGCCTGCTTTTTTGTACTTTTGCAACCAAATTTGCATAAGTAAATAGTAAATCCGTAAATAGTAAATAGTAAAGATGTTAACACTCAAACTCATCAGTGAGGACACTGAACGTGTGATTCGTGGCCTTGAGAAGAAGCACTTCCAAGGTGCCCGCGAAGCTATTAACCAGGTACTTGCCGTAGACAAGCAACGCCGTGAAGCTCAGCAGCAGTTAGACCAGAACCTGAGCGAGGCCAAGAAGATGGCCGCCCAAATAGGAGGTTTAATGAAGGAAGGCAAAAAGTCTGAAGCAGAAGCTATTAAGGAGCAGGTATCAAAGATGAAGGAGGCTAACAAGCAGCTGGAAGACACCATGAACCGGGCTCAGACGGAGATGACGACGCTGCTGTGCCAGATTCCCAACATTCCCTATGACGAGGTGCCTGAGGGCAGTGCTGCCGAGGACAATCGCGTGGTGAAATCGAACCTGAAGGAGTGTACGGCCGACGACACCGTGGGCAACTGGACAGCGAACCCCAAGCTGGGCATAGAGAACCCCCTACCCCACTGGGAGCTGGCCAAGAAATACAACTTGATTGACTTCGACCTGGGTGTGAAGATTACCGGCGCCGGGTTCCCCGTGTATATCGGTAAGGGTGCCCGTTTGCAGAGGGCACTGATCAACTTCTTCCTTGACGAGGCCCGCAAGAGCGGCTACACCGAGATTATGCCGCCCACGGTGGTCAATGCCGCCTCGGGCTACGGCACAGGCCAGCTGCCCGACAAGGAGGGACAGATGTACCACTGCGAGGTGGACGACTTCTACCTCATACCCACGGCCGAGGTGCCTGTGACCAATATCTACCGCGACGTCATACTCGACGAGAAAGACCTGCCCATCAAGAACTGCGCCTATACGGAGTGTTTCCGCCGCGAGGCTGGCAGCTACGGCAAGGACGTGCGCGGACTGAACCGCCTGCATGAGTTCTCGAAGATTGAGATTGTGCGCATCGACAAACCTGAGCACTCTAAGGAGAGCCACAAGGAGATGCTCGACCACGTGGAGGGACTGCTGAAGAAGCTGGAGCTTCCCTACAGAATTTTGCTGCTTTGTGGTGGCGATCAGAGCTTTACGAGCAGTATCTGCTACGATTTCGAGGTCTACTCCGAGGCTCAGGGCCGCTGGCTCGAAGTCAGTTCGGTGAGCAATTTCGACACCTATCAGGCCAACCGCCTGAAGTGCCGCTACCGCCGCGAGGACACCAAGAAGCCCGAACTCTGCCACACGCTCAACGGCTCGGCACTAGCCCTGCCGCGCATCGTGGCCGCACTGCTGGAGAACAACCAGACGGCCGATGGCATCAAGGTGCCTGCAGCACTCGTGCCCTACACCGGATTTGAAATGATAGACTAAAGGATAAACGCTAAACTAAACGGATATGAATAAAATTATTCGCAAGGAGCAATTCTCTGAGAAGGTTTTCCTCTTCGAGATGGAAGCTCCGCTGATAGCCAAGAGCCGCAAGGCCGGCAACTTTGTCATTGTCAGAGTAGACAAGAAGGGTGAACGCATGCCGCTGACCATTGCCGGTGCCGACATCGACCGCGGCACCATCACACTGGTGGTCCAGATGGTGGGCCTGTCGTCGAAGAAACTGTGTGCACTAAACGAGGGCGACTACGTGGCCGACATCGTTGGCCCGCTGGGCAACCCTACGCATATTGAGAACTACGGCACGGTGGTGTGCGCCGGCGGCGGACTGGGCGTGGCGCCCATGCTGCCCATCATTCAGGCACTGAAGAAAGCCGGCAACCGCGTGCTCTCGGTGATGGCCGGCCGCTCGAAAGACTTGATTATATTAGAAGATAAGGTAAGCGAGAGCTCCGACGAGGTGATTATCATGACCGATGACGGCTCGTATGGCGAGAAGGGCGTGGTGACCGTAGGCATGGAGAAGTTCTTCGAGCAGGAGCACGTAGACAAGGTGTTTGCCATCGGCCCTCCCATCATGATGAAGTTCTCCAACCTGACGGCTCAGAAGCACGGTATTCCCTGCGAGGTGTCACTGAACACGATTATGGTCGACGGTACGGGTATGTGCGGCGCCTGTCGACTGACCATCGGCGGCAAGACGAAATTCGTATGCATCGACGGTCCGGAGTTCGACGGTGCCTTGGTTGACTGGGATGAAATGTTCAAGCGCATGGGCACCTTCAAGCGTGCCGAGCAGGACGAGCTGGAGCACTATGAAGACCACCTCGCCGTTGATGCTGTACTCGACGGTTGTGCCGTCGAGAAAACCACCGACGTCGTGATGGACGAAGACCCGACGAACGATACCATCGAAGCCCTCACCGACAAGAAAGCCCCCTGGCGCGACGAACTGCGCAAAAGCATGAAGCCCAAGGAGCGTATGCAGATAGAGCGCATCGTCATGCCGGAGCTCGACCCCGAATACCGCGCTACCACTCGCACTGAAGAGGTGAACATCGGCCTGACAAAGGAGATGGCCATGCAGGAGGCCAAGCGCTGCCTGGACTGTCCCAAGCCGAGCTGCGTGGAGGGCTGTCCGGTGAACATCGACATACCCTCGTTTGTGAAGAACATTGAGCGAGGACAGTTCCTCGCTGCCGCCAAGGTGCTGAAGAACACGTCGGCACTGCCCGCCGTCTGCGGACGTGTGTGCCCCCAGGAGAAGCAATGCGAGAGCAAGTGCGTACACCTGAAGAGTGGCGGCAAGGCCGTGGCCATAGGCTATCTGGAGCGCTTCGCTGCCGACTACGAACGCGAGAGCGGCAACATCTCGCTGCCGGAGATAGCACCGGCCAACGGCATCAAGGTGGCTGTGGTGGGCTCCGGACCTGCCGGGCTGAGCTTCGCTGGAGACATGGTGAAGAAGGGCTACGACGTCTATGTATTTGAAGCACTGCACGAGATTGGCGGCGTGCTGAAATATGGTATCCCCGAGTTCCGCCTGCCCAACAAGATTGTAGATGTAGAGATTGAGAACCTTGCCAAGATGGGCGTACACTTCCAGACCGACGTCATCGTGGGCAAGACCATCAGCGTAGAGCAGCTGGAGAAAGAGGGCTTCAAGGGCGTCTTCGTGGGAAGCGGTGCCGGTCTGCCCAACTTCATGAATATTCCCGGCGAGAATGCCATCAACATCATGTCGTCGAATGAATACCTGACGCGCGTGAACCTGATGGACGCCGCCAACCCCACTACCGACACACCACTGAACTTTGGCAAGAACGTGCTCGTGGTGGGCGGTGGCAACACGGCAATGGACTCCTGCCGCACGGCCAAGCGCCTGGGAGGCAACGTCACGCTGGTGTACCGCCGCTCGGAGCAGGAGATGCCCGCCCGACTTGAAGAGGTGAAGCACGCTAAGGAGGAGGGCATCAACTTCCTCACCCTGCACAATCCCATAGAGTATAAGGCCGACGAGCAGGGTGCCGTCTGTCAGGCTGTGCTGCAGGTGATGGAGCTGGGTGAACCTGATGCAAGCGGCCGACGCAGTCCGGTGCCCGTGGAGGGCAAGACAGTGACGCTCGATGTTGACCAGGTGATTGTGGCCGTAGGTGTGAGCCCCAACCCGCTGGTACCCAAGAGCATCGAGGGTCTGGAGCTGGGCCGCAAGAATACCATCGCTGTGAGCGAGCAGATGCAGTCGAGCCGTATGGAGATCTTCGCCGGCGGCGACATAGTGCGCGGCGGCGCCACAGTTATCCTCGCCATGGGCGACGGCCGACGTGCTGCCCAGCACATGGACGAATACCTGCAGTCTGTCAAGTAAACTGCGCTACCAGTGCAGTCAAATGCAACAATCATGAACGGACTATATACCATTCTGCTGCTCATACTAAGCAACGTCTTCATGACGTTGGCTTGGTATGGGCATCTCAAGTTGTCGGAGGCGGGCGTCAGCCGCGATTGGCCGCTGATGGGCATCATTGCCTTCTCATGGGGTATCGCCTTCTTCGAGTACTGCTGTCAGGTGCCTGCCAACTGTCTAGGCTTCGTGGGCAACGGCGGCCCATTCTCGCTGGTACAGCTCAAGGTGGTACAGGAGTGTATATCTCTGGCGGTATTCGCCGTCATTGCCAACATCATGTTTCAGGGGCAGAACTTGCACTGGAATCATATCCTGGCTTTCCTCTTTATCATCCTTGCTGTCTATCTGGTATTTATGAAGTAACTAGAAGTGAGAGATAAGAGGTGAGAAGTGATGAAAAGCGAGAAAGATTTGTTGTTTAAGAAACTCAATGAGCGTTTCGTCAAGGCCTTTACCACGTATAAGCTGCTGGCCGACGGTGACCACGTGCTTATAGGGCTCTCCGGCGGCAAAGACTCATTGCTGCTCACCGAACTACTGGCCAAGCGCGCACGCATACAGCATCCCACTTTCCGCGTAGAAGCTGTGCATGTGCGCATGGAGAACATCAGCTACGAAACCTCGGCAGACTATTTGCAGCAGTTCTGCAATGACCTCGGCGTGCAGTTCCACACCATCACCACAAAATTTGAAACCAGCAGTGCAGAGGATGAAGAATTCAGAAACTGCGAACCTCAATCTTCAAACCTCAAAGGAAAGCAGAAACCCGCCTGTTTTCTATGTTCATGGCATCGACGCAAACAGTTGTTTAACTTGGCACAGGAGTTAGGCTGCAACAAGATTGCACTTGGACACCACCGCGATGATATTATCCACACCACGCTGATGAACCTCGTGTTTCAAGGACGATTTGGCACCATGCCCGCCCTGCTCAAGATGCGCAAGATGCCATTGAGTATCATACGCCCGCTATGCATGATGGATGAAGCTGACGTCAAACGATATGCCGAACTGGCACAATATCAAAAGCTTATCAAGCTGTGTCCCTATGAAAGAGAAACTCACCGCGCAAACGTGGCCCGACTCTTCAGCGACATTGAAAAGATAAGTCCCGAAGCGCGCTTCTCTATTTGGAATGCTCTGCAAGAGGAAGGAAAAATGGTGGAGCAAGATTAAGACTTATATTTGATTGAAAACAGCAATGAACACGAAAAAGATACTTATATTGTTAGCAGCAGGGGTCATGGTTACGCCCTGCCTGAGCCAAAAGCGTAAGGCTGCTGCCAAGAAAAAGACGGCGCCCGTAGTGAAAGTTGAGGAAGACACGAAGTTCGAAGAAATGCTCGATGCCACGCAAAAAGTCATCTTCATCGACAGTGTGGTCGTTGACAAGGCCAGCTTTCTGAAAGCATACAGGCTGACTGAAGAAACTGGAGCCATTGATACCTACAATCATTTCTTCAACAGCAACGAACAGCCGTATGCCACAGTCTATGTTAACCAGTTGGGCAACAAAAGCTGGTTCTCTGCCAATGGACAACTCTTTACCAGCGACCGACTCAATAACCGATGGAGCGAACCTCTACCATTAGAAGGGCTTGGACACTTTCAGCGTACCAACTACCCGTTTATGCTCAGCGACGGACTGACGCTCTACTTTTCTGCTATCACCGACGAAGGACTCGGCGGACTCGATATTTACGTGTCGCGATACGACTCCGAAGCCGGAAAATTCCTGCTCTCAGAAAATCTCGGCTTGCCGTTCAACTCTGATGCCAACGACTACATGTATGCAGTCGATGAATTTAACAACATCGGGTATTTTGCCTCTGACCGCCGGCAGCCAGAAGGAAAGGTGTGCATCTATACGTTTATTCCCAATCAGAAGCGTGTGACATACAGCGATGAACAGTTGGACGTGAACGCTATCCGCAGCCGTGCTAAAATCATGAGTATCGCTGATACATGGGGCGATGGAGAGGCTCGCCAAGAAGCGTTACAACGACTCAGCGACATGGCCAAGACAGCTGCCAAGCAGCAGAAAAAGCCTGACTTTAAGTTCGTTGTCAACGATGAGACAATCTATACCAGCATGGTCGACTTCCGCAACCCCGACAACCACAAACGCATGAGTGAACTGAAGGACATGTACAATCAGCACAGCATTCTGGCGGCACAGCTTGAGATGTTACGCAACGACTTCGGCAATGCTAATGCCGACGAAAAAGCCTTATTGAAAGTGCAAATTCCCGGCAAAGAACGGAAGTACCAGCAACTGACGGCCAAAATCCGGCAACTGGAGAAACAGATACGCAATAGCGAAACCAGACACCTAAATCAATAAAACAATGAACAACAAAAGAACATTCCCGGAATCAGAGCTGATTATCAATCAGGACGGCTCATGTTTCCATCTGCACCTGAAGCCAGAGTTCTTGGCCGACCGCGTCATACTTGTGGGGGATCCGGCACGCGTTAATACCGTTGCGGCCCACTTCGACAGCATTGAGCATGAAGTGTCGAATCGTGAATTCCATACCATTACCGGTACATACAAAGACAAGCGCATCACCTGCCAAAGCCACGGCATAGGCTGCGACAACATCGACATCGTGGTCAACGAACTCGACACGCTCGCAAATATCGACTACGCGACCCGCACAGAGAAGCCCGAGCACCGCACACTTACGATGGTGCGCATAGGCACTTGTGGCGGACTGCAACCTTTTACACCGACGGGTTGCTTTGTTGCCTCCGTCAAGAGCATCGGCTTCGACGGATTACTTAACTATTATGCCGGTCGCAACGTGGTGTGCGACATCCCCATGGAACGTGCCTTCAAGGAGCACATGCAGTGGGACCCCATCAAAGGAGCCCCCTATGTTGCTGTAGCCGATGCCGACCTTATCGAGCAGATAGCACAAGACGACATGGTGCGAGGCTATACCGTTGCCTGCGGTGGCTTTTACGGACCGCAAGGCCGCCAGCTGCGTGCCGACATTGCCGACCCGGAGCAGAACCAGAAGATTGAATCGTTCGAATATGAAGGCATGAAGATATGCAATTTCGAGATGGAATCCTCTGCCCTCGCCGGATTAGCCTCACTGCTGGGACATCGCGCAATGACATGCTGCATGGTCATCGCCAACCGTTATGCCCAGAAAATGAATACGGAGTATAAGAACTCCATAGATACACTCATCCAGAAAGTACTCGACCGCATCTAAATGACAGATACCATCTGCGCACTCGCAACAGCACCAGGCGGAGCCATTGGCGTCATTCGCGTCAGTGGCCCCGCAGCATTTTCCATCGTCAGCACCATCTGTTCAGTAAACTGCGAGACACTCGCAGCAAACAGTGTCCGCCTCACCCGCATTACTGATGGAGATGATGTTATCGACGAGACCATCATCTCCATTTTCCAAGCACCTCACAGCTATACAGGCGAAGACTCGGTAGAGATCAGCTGTCACGGCTCGCGCTATATATTAAATAAGGTGTTGGAACTGTTGGTTCTGAACGGTTGCCGCATGGCTCGTCCTGGCGAGTACACCATGCGGGCCTACATGAATGGGAAGATGGATCTCTCGCAGGCAGAGGCCGTAGCCGACCTCATCGCCAGCACCAATCGCGCCACTCATCATCTGGCCATGAATCAACTGCGCGGCGGCATATCATCAGAATTGGCCGTATTGCGCAAACAACTGCTAAAACTTACTTCCTTATTGGAACTCGAACTCGATTTTTCCGATCATGAGGATTTGGAATTTGCCGATCGCAATGAGTTGCTGCAGTTAGCACTGCAAATTGAGAAGAACATCAATCGGCTTGCCCATTCTTTTGAGACAGGACAGGCTCTCAAGGAAGGAATACCCGTAGCGATAGTTGGTGCGCCGAATGTGGGTAAGAGCACCCTGCTCAACGCCTTGCTTAATGAAGAACGCGCCATCGTATCGGACACCAAAGGTACTACCCGCGATACCATCGAAGACACCATACAAATCGAAGGCATCACCTTCCGCTTCATTGATACGGCAGGAATTCGCCATACTGCCGACCAAATCGAACAGATGGGCATTGAGCGCAGTATCCATGCTGCCCAACGTGCCCGCATCATCATTCTGATGACAGAGCCCGGTGTGCCCTACCCTGATATACAAGCCCACAATAGTCAAACAGTCATTCATGTTGTGAACAAGACGGAACAGTTCCAGGCAAAATTCGGTATTGGAATTGACAACCTGAAACAGCAACTCCTTGCTGCCGTTCCTCACGCCTCCGACTCTGACGTCATCATTTCCAATGCCCGCCACTATGAAGCCCTCTGCCGCGCCAAGATGCATCTGCAACGAGTCATCAATGGCCTAAGCACCAACCTCAGTGGCGACCTGTTAAGCGAAGATTTACGCCTCGTTCTTTCCGAATTAGGAGAAATCACAGGCGAAGGCCAAATAACCACCAGCGAGGTGTTAAACAACATCTTTCAGCA
>Ga0310691_10003749_pt1 | contig 17825 bp, 16 predicted proteins | sample 176DNAGHGlowgp2_FD_203887 | JGI IMG/M metagenome (GOLD analysis project Ga0310691, IMG submission 203887) | Sheep rumen microbial communities from Palmerston North, Manawatu-Wanganui, New Zealand - 1766 DNA GHGlow gp2 (v2) (version 2) | ecosystem: Host-associated > Mammals > Digestive system >...
ATAGAGAATTATCAAAATAGGCTATGCATGCCCATTATTCTTATAATTTTGAAATAAATTTTCTTATAATTTTGAGCGAAGCGACCATAAAAGAACGCATGACTGAGCAGTTACTTTCCGAGGCCACTTTTACACTGCCCGCTCACCGGCAGGTGGTGTGCGCGGAGAGCGTATGAGGCACTTATTCCGTTTTACGTGACACTTAAATTCTGTTACATGGTAATTAAGGCTGTGTGTTGTGTGAGACATGTAGTTGGGATTTCTTACATCTTACACCCTCGTTGCCAGTACAGTTTTTCAGAGCGGATGTTTTGTTTTTTGTTTTTTGTCTTTAAGCCTTTAAAAAATGGTCGTTATGAGCTTTATATATTATATATATTATAATATATATAATATATAAAATAAATATACTAATTAAAAAACAAATTGATGAAACTAGCTTAAAGACAAAAGACAAAAAACAAAAACTTCCCGCTTTCCGCAGTAAACACTGCAGAAGCGCGCGTTTTTGACTTAATTTAGGCTTAATGTAAAAAATCGTAACTACTCGGACGCCCTATACCGTTCCATAAATCTGGCATACTCTTCGTCATTGAATCTAATCATCACGCAGTGCGTGCATGGATTTAACTTGGGCTTCCTGCCCGTCAGTCTCTTCTTGTAACTCTCTGTCATTTGTTCCATTTTTTTTGTTTATATTTTCTGTTTCTTGTCCTTGACATCAGTCAATCGCAGATTCCAAGCCACGGCATCCCGACTTCGGAGGGAAATGCCCAAGGTCGCCGTATGCGGCGCTTTTCGAGTTACCGGAAACATTCCGAGTAACTGAAAAGGCACCTTGCTATGCTCCTGAGAGCCGGTAAGGTACTGCTACTTTTTTGTTGCCATGTCACTCTCCGCAGTGCTATTGGCCTACTATTCAAACAACACCCTCCAGAATCGGGAAATTGATAAACATTCCTAAATGTTAGGCTTAAAAGCACGGGAAGTTGGCAGATTGTTGTACCTTTGCTCCGTTTTATGATGGCAAAGAAAAAACAATAGTAGCACCCGATGTTGACAGAAAAGACAATGGAAAGGCTGCGCATTCTCGCAGAGTCGGCGAAGTACGACGTGTCGTGCTCCTCCAGCGGCACCGTGCGCAAAGGCAAGCAGGGCATGGTGGGCAACACCGTGGGCGGCGTGGGCATCTGCCACTCGTTTGCCGACGACGGGCGCTGCATATCGCTGCTGAAGGTGATGCTCACTAACCACTGCCGCTACGACTGCGCCTACTGCGTGAACCGCCGCTCCAACGATATTCCGAGGGCCACGCTCAGCGTCTCGGAACTGGAGGAAATCGTGATGGAGTTCTATCGGCGCAACTACATCGAAGGACTGTTCCTGTCGAGCGGCGTGGTGCGCACGCCCGACTACACGATGGAGCGACTGGTGGCCATCGTGCGCGACCTCAGGACGGTGCACCGCTTCAACGGCTACATCCACTTGAAGACCATACCCGGAGCCTCGCAGGAGATGCTGACAGAGGCCGGACGCTATGCCGACCGCATGAGCATCAACATCGAAATACCGAAGGAAGAGTCGCTCAAACTCTTAGCACCCGAGAAAGACCACCAAAGCGTATTCCTGCCCATGAAGCAGATTCAGCAGGGGGTGCTGGAGAACAAGGAAGACCGGAAGAAATATCGCCACGCCCCGCGCTTCGTGCCTGCCGGACAGTCGACGCAGATGATTGTCGGCGCCACGCAGGAAACCGACCTCGACATCCTGCGCATGTCGTCGGCCATGTATCAGCAGCCCACCATGCGGCGCGTCTATTACAGCGGCTACATCAGCGTGAACACCTACGACCAGCGACTGCCCATTCTGAAGCAGCCGCCACTGGTGCGCGAAAACCGCCTCTACCAGGCTGACTGGCTCTTGCGCTTCTATCATTTCGACGTGGACGAGATTGTAGACGACGCCCACTCGCACCTCGACCTGGAGGTAGACCCGAAACTCGGATGGGCACTGCGCCATCCGGAATACTTCCCCGTCGACATCAACAGCGACGACTACGAGCGCATCCTACGCGTGCCAGGCATCGGCGTGCGCTCTGCCGTGCTCATTGTCAACTCGCGCCGCTTCAACCGCATCACGTCGTACCACCTGAAGAAGATGGGCGTGGTGATGAAGAAAGCAAAATATTTCATCACCTGCGGCGAACTGACCAGCAACTTCTCACAGCCCGTCGTGGGCATCAACGAGCTGCACCCCGAGCGTCTGCGACCACTGCTGCTCTCCAAGGCACAGCAGAAGCGGGCGGCAGCAGAACAGCAGTTGACGCTGGAGTTTAGTGAAGAGTGAAGAATGAAGAGTGAAGAATGAAGAATTTGCTACCGCACGATGACGACCTATATCTTCGACAATACCCTTGACGGACTGCTGACGGCAGTGTTCGACAGTTTCGCCTTGCGCCAGCAGCCGCAACTGTTGGCAGAGGGCGAGCAGCTGCCGCTCTTTGCCGACGAGCCTCACCGCGTGGCGGCCGACGAAGTGAAGGCCGCCCGCGTCTGGAAAGGTCTTGAGAAACACCTGTCGCGTGAAGCCCTGCGCATCATCAGCATCAGCTGGATGTCGGAGGAACGGGCACTCAACCAACCGCTGTTCAACTATATCTGTAAGGTGTTCCACACAGGAAAGGACATCTCCCACAACGCCTCCGACCCTGACGTGCTAGCCGTGCGCAACACCTGCCGCCGCGTGTTGCACGAAGAGCAGCGCATGAAGCAGTTCATACGCTTTCAGAAAGCAAAAGACGGCACCTACCTCGCCGTTGTCTCACCCGACCACAACGTGCTGCCGCTCATCATCGACCACTTCCAGGATCGCTTCAACGACCAGGCGTGGCTCATCTACGACGCCCGCAGACACTATGGCTACTACTATGGCAGTCCCTCGCCCGCCCAGCCCGACGCATCGCTCCCTTCTGCTAACAAAGGCATGGGCGATGTCGTCCGCATCACTTTCGAGGACGAAGCCTCGGTACCTTTCGACCTCACCAACGGCAAGCTCGATGCCTCTGTGCTCAGTACCGACGACCAACTATTCCAAGACCTCTGGCGCACCTACTTCAAGGCCATCTGTATCCGTGAGCGCATCAATCCCAGGAAACAGCTCAACGACATGCCGCGCCGCTATTGGCGCTATATGACGGAGAAAAACTTCACTCGGCAGTAAATCTTGAGTGTCGCCTTGTCGGGCAGCAGTAGCATGTAGGTGGAGATGAATAGTTGGTTGTCCATGTCGGCAATGGCATATTCCAGATACGAAATTTTGCTTCGTTTTATTATGGCAAAGAAAAATTGTCGGCACTGTCAGAAATCAGTGGTGGCGGCTATCTTGTCGGCATTCATGCTGCGGGCACTGGCATCGAAGATTTCCTTGTAGAGGCCTCCCTGGCGATAGACATCGTCGGGAGTGCCCTGCTGCACCACACGCCCTTGCTGCAGTACGTAGATGTAGTCGGCATCGATAATCTGTCCGATGTTGTGTGAGATGATGATTACCGTGCGGCCGCGCTTGATGGCGTCGATAGAGGCCTTGATCTGCTCCGTGGCGATGGCATCGAGACTGGCGGTGGGCTCGTCAAGGAATATAACAGGTGGATTTTTGATGAACATGCGTGCGATAGCGACGCGCTGCTGCTGGCCACCGCTGAGTTCGAGGGCGGAGGTCTCAAAGCCGTGGGGCAACTGCATCACTTGGTCGTAGATGTAGGCCTGCCGGGCAGCACGTACCACATCCTCATGGGTGGCCTCTGGACAGCCGTAGCGGATGTTCTCCTCGATGGAGCCGTCGAAGATGTGGTTTTTCTGCAGCACCAGTCCCACATTGTCGCGCAGCCACCGGGTGTCCCACTCCGCGAGGTCATGGCCGTCGAGGCGGATGCCGCCCTGCTCGGGCTGGTAGAACTTGTCGAGCAGATTGACGATGGTGCTCTTGCCTGCACCGCTGAGACCGACAAGGGCCGTTATCTGTCCGCTTCGGATATGCATCGACACGTCGGTGAGTGCTTGCGTGCCGTTGGGATAGGCGAAATTGACATGCTGCAGGTCAAAGTCGCCCTTTACCGTCTGCGGGTGATACTTGCCCGTGGCCTCCACCTCGTCGTCGGCTTTCAGGATACCGAAGAAGCCCTCGGCATAGATGAGGGCATCGTTCATGTCGTCATAGATGCGGTGCAACTGCCGGATGGGCGCGCTGACATTGGCAAAGAGCATCACGTGGTACATAATCTTTCCTATGGTCATGCCGGGATAGTCGATGAGCACGAGATAGGCCGTGAGAATGATGATGAGCACCGTGCCTATCTGTTCGAGAAAACTCTTCAGACCGTTGAAGAGATAGGCCTGCTTACGAGTGTTCAACTGCAGGTCGGTCATTGAGTGCTGGATGGCTGCCTGCCGCCCCGCCTCTATCTGCTCTCGGTTGAACGACTTGATGACGGTGATGCTCTCCAGAATGTTGAGGATGCCCTGGCTGACGGCCTGGTGGCCACCGAAGATACCCCGACGGCCACCCTTCATCCGCGAGGCCTGAATGTAGGTCACCCAGAAGTAGAGGGGCACGATGCACAGGGCCACGAGCCCCACATAGACATTGGCGGCGAACATCAGGCCAAGGGCGAGGATGGCGCTTGTGAAGAGGGGTAGTATTTCGATGAAGAAGTTGTTCACCGTGTTGCTCATGCTCATGATGCCCCGGTCTATGCGCGACTGCAACTTGCCCGTCTCGTTGCCTTCGCTGGCGAAGAAGGCCATGCGGAAGGAGAGGATGCGGTCAACCACACGCAGCGACATGTCCCGGCTCACGAGGATACGCATCCGCTCGCCGTAGTAGCGCTGGAAGAAGGTGACGAGGGCGCCCACCACCTCCTTGCCCAGCAGAACCGCGGTGATGGCCGTGAGAATCCTGGCGGCCTGGCCCCACTGAAATCCGCCGGGCTGCTGCAGCAGAGCATTGATGGCATCGACGGCCCGGTCGAGCACGACAGCGTTGACCTGTGCCATCAGCGAACCGATGAGCGTCAGCACGAGCGTTACGACAATCAGCCACCGATAGGGCGATACGAAGGGCAGGATGTTCTTGAGCAACTGCCAGATGTTCATCTTCATGATTTTATCCTATGAGCTGTGGCAGGAAGCAGCTGATGACCAGCACCACAATGCCGCAGATGAGCACGCCGATGGTCTTCGACGAGCATCCCTTCCACTCTTTGAGGATGATGCCCCAGACATTTGAGAACACCACGTTCAAGGCCATGAGTATGCAGAACGAGAGCGTCATCAGTGTTGGCGACGAGGTGAGGAATCCCTTGCCCAGAGCCAGTCCGAAGAACTGCGAGTACCACAGCGCGCCGGCCAGCAGGCAGAACAGCAGGTTGTTGCCCCAGACGGCGGTCTTCTTATAGTCGCCCCAGGTGCCGTTGACCTGATTCTGATAGAAGCAGTAGACCATGTTGGTGAGGAATCCGCCGAAGGTAACGAGGAGTGTGGCGGGCAGCGTGCGGAACATGGGGTCGGTGAGCTCGCCGAAGTTGATGTCCTTGCCAAACTCCAGTCCCACGTTGAAGCATCCGCTCATGAAGCCTGCCAGCAGGGCGATGGCCAGCCCCTTGGGGAAGTTGAAGTCTTTGACGGCGGCCTTCTTCTCCTCCTCCGACAGCGAGGCGGCTTTCATGCTGCCGGCCACGCCGATGATGGCGATGCCCAGGAGCGTGACCACCACGCCGAGGATGACGGCAAAGGTGAGCGACTCCAGGGCGTTGAGCTCAGGGAAGAAGATGTTGAGCAGCACGGGGCCCATGATGGTGCCCAGTCCGGCGCAGGTGCCCAAGGCTATCGACTGTCCCAGGGCGACGCCGAGATAGCGCATGGAGAGTCCGAAGGTGAGGCCTCCGACGCCCCAGAGCACGCCGAAGAGGATGGTCATCCACACATTGAACGACGGAGCCTGAGCGAAGAGTCCGAAGAGCGACTGCCCCTCGGGCACGGCCAGCAGGGCACCGAGGAACGGCAGTACCAGCCAGGCGAAGACACCCTGGACAATCCAGTAACTCTCCCACGACCAGTCTTTGATTTTGTTGATGGGCACGTAGCACGACGACTGACAGAAAGCGCCGACGGCAATGATTAGAAGTCCGATAATGATTTCCATGTTGTTTTAGTTTATTGATTAGTATTGTTAAAATGCTTTTGATGGCGCAAAGATACGAAGAATCGGTGACATGACAAAGCGTTTTTAAAAATTTTGCTTTGCTGTTTGATTTTTTGTTAGTAACTTTGCACCGTCAAAGTGGAGCGCGGACTCCCGCAGCTAAAGCGGGTGGGGGGGGCTGCCAGTGCTGGTTCCCGCCCTCAATGCGGGCGCCCGCGCGCCGCTGACATTAACCATCAAACCTGGACAATAGTTTATGCGAAATATCAAGTGGTGTGTGCTGATGGCCGTAGTATTGGTCATTGTAGGTTGCGGTAAAAAGCGGTTGTCGCCCCGTGTGCAAGTGGAGAGCGACAGCCTGATAGCAGTTGCTGAGGGTGCTCATGATCCGCAGCGCATGCTGGTGCTCATTGACAGCCTGGAGAAGGTGGGCGACGTGTCGCCGGTGGAGGCCGCCTATCGGCGGGCGGTTGTCTGCTACGATCAGGAGCAGTTCCGTCAGGAGGAGGCTTACTACAGAACGGTCGTTGCCGCTGACATCAAGACCGAGAGCGACCAGCGATATTACTTCAACTCGGTGACCAACCTGACGGCGCGTCTGCTGTCGAAAGGCGACTATGAGGGCGCTTTGCGCACCACGCTCTCGGCGCTGAAGAAGATGGAAGACAGCCATGTGACGTCGCCTCACATCTATGCAGGGCTGTACAACTCCGTCGGCAACTGCCACCTGAACCTGGAGCAGCAGGCCGAGGCGGCGGCTAATTATGCCAAGGCCTATACCTATTACCAGCAGGACGTGGCCGCCGATACGACATCGTCGGCACTGCGGTCGGCTATTGTCGGTATTTGCAATACCGCTATTTATTATATCAACGCCAAATACTATGCCGAGTCGCTGCCTTGGCTCGACCGTATAGAGCAGATGCTGGCGGCTTATAACCAGAAAAGCCGGCACGACGAAGTGTTTGCCAGCGAGATCGGTGCCTGCCTGAACCTTTATCGGGCCACCGCCTATCAGGGGCTGGGGCGCACGGGCGATGCCGCCGCTGCTTATCGCGAGTTTGAGAGTACTGACTATGCACAGTCGGACTTAGGACGCCTCGACGCCACCGACTATCTGGTAGAGGCCCGCCGCTACCGGGAGGCTGCCGACAAGTTGCAGCACCTGGACCGCCTGATGGGCGAGTGGGGCATGGACTATTCGCTGGAGAATATCCAGGGCTATCTGCTGCCAAAGTTCAGGGCCAATTTAGGTGCCGGCCGTCAGGACTCGGCGCTGGCCGTGGGTGCTCAGATCTGTCAGGTGCTCGACTCCGCCATCCGGTGGCAGAAACGCAGCGATGCCGCCGAGCTGGCCACCATCTATGACACGCAGGAAAAAGAGCGCACCATTGCCGCCCAGGAGGCGTCGCTCGGTCAGCAGCGGCTGATAGCCATTTCCGCGGTGTCGGTGCTGGTGGTGCTGGCCTTGGCGCTGTTTATTCATTTCCGCCAGCGTGCCGCCCGCCAGCTGGCTGCCGAGCATGCCAAGTTGCTGGAGGCATACGCCGAGGTGGAGCGCAGCAACGCCCAGCTGGAGCGTAAGAACGGGGAACTGACCGTAGCCAACGCCCGTGCCGAGGAGTCGTCGAAGATGAAGACCAATTTTATCAAGCAGATTTCTCACGAGATACGTACGCCGCTGAACATACTTTCGGGCTTTACGCAGGTGCTCACCACGCCCGGCATGACCCTCGACGAGGCTATGCGCAGCGACATCAACCGGCAGGTGAAGGAGAATACCGACCGCATAACTGGCCTTGTCAACAAAATGCTGGAGCTGAGCGACGCCAGCAGCAGCGCGGTGATAGACCGCAGCGACTTGGTGACAGCGCAGCTGATAGCCCTGCAGGCCGTCGACGACAGTGGCGTAGAGCATCAGCGACACGTCAGCTTCACGATGGTGGCTGCCGACGATGTGGCAGCACGCCCTGTGCATACTAATCAGCGGGTGGCCACGCGGGTATTGACACTGTTGCTTGACAATGCCTGTAAGTTTACGCGGCCGGCGGAGGCCTTCCATGGACAGGGAGCCGATGCTGATACACAGGCAAGTGTAGTCTTGCGCCTGACAGACGACGGCCGCCGCTTGCTATTTGCCGTAGAGGATACGGGCAAAGGTGTGCCGCCAGAGGAGGCAGAGCATATCTTCGACGAGTTTGTGCAGTTAGACGAATACTACGACGGCACGGGCATAGGTCTGACGGTGGCCCGCAGCCTGGCACGGCGCCTCGGCGGCGACGTGTGGCTCGACACATCGTACACCGCCGGAGCGCGGTTTGTCATGGCGCTGCCTGTGGAAAAATAAAAAAACTAAGGCAAAAGGCCTTTTGTTTGGTTTTTTATTTGTAACTTTGCAGGCGAAATGCCGTTTCATGTGCCAATAAACATATTGGATTTCATCTTCAAGGGCTTGCTCATAGGGATGATTGCATCGGCGCCGATGGGGCCGGTGGGCATTCTCTGTGTGCAGCGCACACTGAACAAAGGACGCTGGTATGGCTTCGCCACGGGTATCGGCGCCGCCATCAGCGACATCCTCTACGCGGGCTTTGCGGGCTTCGGCATGTCGTTTGTCATGGACCTGATTAACAACGACCAGAACCGCTTCTACCTGCAGATTGTCGGCAGCCTGATGCTCTTAGGCTTCGGCTTCTATACCTACCGCAGCGACCCTACGACGAAGATGCACAAGTCGGGCCAGCAGAAAGGTACACTCTGGTATAACACGTGGACGGCATTCCTCGTCACTTTTTCCAATCCGCTCATTATCTTCCTCTTCCTGGCCATGTATGCGCAGTTTGCATTTGTGCTGCCCAACCATCCGTTTGAGATGGTGGTGGGCTTCATGAGCATCGTCGGCGGCGCCCTGCTCTGGTGGTGGGGGCTGACGTGGCTGGTAGACAAAATCCGGGTGAAGTTTGACGAGAACGGCATCCGTATCATCAACCAGGTCATCGGCGTGCTCGTCATCATCGGCTCCATCATCATGCTCCTGGGCACTACGACTAACCTCATCAGATGGTGATGGGTGATAGGTGATGGGTGATGGGTGAAGAGTGAAAAGTGAAGAGTGAAGAATTTGCTGCCGCCATTCCGTGGGGTCATAAATCGTAAATCGAAAATAAATCGTAAATCGAAAATAAATCGTAAATCGAAAATAAATAGTAAATAGTAAATCTGTAAATAGTAAATCAAACAAGGGTGTTTATAGCTCAGGAATTACGTAAGAAGAATATCGCCGAATACCTGCTCTACATGTGGCAGGTGGAAGACACCATCCGTGCCTTCGGCTGTTCGCTGGGGCGCATCCGCCGCGAATATGTCGACCGCTTCGACTACAGCGACGAGCAGAAAGATGAAGAGGTCGACTGGTTTGGCAACCTCATACGCATGATGAATCAGGAGGGCTGTCGCGAGCACGGGCATCTGCAGATTAACAAGGTGACCATGCAGATGCTCGTTGAGCTGCACACGCAACTGCTGGAGTCTCCCAAATTCCCGTTTTATAATGCGGCCTACTACAAGGTGCTGCCGTTCATCGTCGAGCTGCGCAACCGTGGTGCACGCTCTGCCGACAGCCGGCTGGCCGACACGGTGAAGCAAGAGAACGAGATTGAAACCTGCTTCAACTCGCTCTACGGCGTCATGTTGCTGCGGTTGCAGCATAAAGACATCTCGCCCGACACTCTGCATGCCGTGAAGGAGATTTCCAACTTTATAGGCATGCTGGCCGACTATTACAAGAAAGACAAGGAGGAAGGGCTGAAGTTTGATTGAGTAGCCCCCGCAAAGCGGTAAATACCGTCAATCAAACAAATAGTAAATAGTAAATATCGTAAATAGTAAATATACAAGGTGAATATATTGATTACCGGCTGCAATGGCCAATTAGGCAGTGAGATGCAACTGCTGGAGAAGGATAATTGCCAGCATACCTATTATAATACAGACGTGCGCGCGATGGAGACGGCCGACGGTCGGCCCCAGCACTCACTCGACATTACCGACTGCGAGGCAGTGGCCCGTTTTGTAGATGAGCACCAGATTGACGGCATCGTCAACTGCGCCGCCTACACTGCCGTAGACAAGGCCGAGTCCAACGAGGAGACAGCGCGGCTGCTCAACACCGTGGCACCGTGCTATCTGGCTGAGGCCGTTGACAGGCGTGGCGGATGGCTCATACAGATTAGTACCGACTACGTCTTCGACGGTACAAACCACACCCCCTATACGCCCAACGACCCTACCTGTCCCAACAGTGTCTACGGACGCACCAAACTGGCTGGCGAGGTGCAGGCCATGCAGGCCTGTCGGCGCACGATGATTATCCGCACGGCGTGGCTCTACAGCACCTTTGGCAACAACTTCGTCAAGACGATGCTGCGCTTAGGCCGTGAGAAGTCAGAGCTGGGCGTCATCTTCGACCAGATAGGCACACCCACCTACGCCCGCGACCTGGCTCTCTGCATCATGACTGCCATCAACGGCGGCATCATGCCCGGCATCTATCACTACAGCAACGAGGGCGTCATCTCGTGGTACGACTTCACCAAGGCCATCCACCGTCTGGCGGGCATCACCCAGTGCCACGTGCGTCCGCTGCACACCAGCGAGTATCCCACGCCGGCCGCCCGTCCTCATTACTCGGTGCTCGACAAGACAAAAATTAAACAGTCCTACGGCATAGAGATTCCCTATTGGGAGGAAAGTCTTGCCGAATGTATCCGCCAGTTGCTTTGAGTAGATGGTTCTACGAGATATTGTATGGGTCGAACATTCGTTTTTGGAAAACAGGGAAAAACAAGAAAAACAGGAAAAAACAATGTAGACTACCAGTGTAAGGTTTTTATCGGTTTTTCCGGTTTTTATCTGTTTTTCAAAAAACAGCTATCTACCCACACGAAATCTTGTAGAACCGAGTAGATAATAAGGGTTCTTTTGCAGGCTATGAAAAAGTTTCTGGTTTTTCATTTGGTCCTTTTGCTGGCACTCCGTGCGTTGGCCGATCCGATATTTTCTATTACGACGGAGCACCCTTCGTGCGCTATCGTAGTCAGGAACTGACCCCCGCCTCGGCGACGGTGGTATTTAACTTCCAGAAGTATGGCATCGACCTGCGCGGCGACGACTCCGCCGTCTACTTCCCTCTGGCCACCATCAACGACCTCTATAGCGACCTCTATTACCACATTGCCGGTTATAATGGCGAGAAAGTCATCGTTGTCACCGACAACCAGCAGTCCACCCTTGCCAAGCTGGAGCCTGAGCAATCGTTGCGCCTGATTACGGCAGAAAGTCGCAGTGCCGACATGGCCGACTACAGTTACGGCCAGCTGTGTTTCGTCGTCGACCATTTCTATGGTATGCCGGGACGCTCGCCCTTGGAGGAGGCCATTCGCAAGGACGGGCTGGACAAAGCCCTCGACAGCGCTGAGGACGGCGCTACTATCAAAAAGCTGCTGAAGAGCACCGACATGCAGGAATACCTCTTCGGTATGGATTGCCTGCAGATGTTGCTCCACGACGGCGGCGTGGAGCCTACTCACGTCATCGACACCAAAAGCCAAGGCTACACAGGATTCTACGACGTGGCCGCCATCAGCAAGATTATCAATGGCGGCAGCAGCGCCGAGGGCGACATGGCCACCGTCAGTGCCAAGGGCCTGTACGCCGAAAGCGACCTGACACTCGATGTGACGAAGACCGCCGACGGCAGCATCAAGCTCTACGACTCAAAGGCAACATTTACACCGTCAACGCAGCCAAGATACCCGAGGTGGCAAATGATGCTGAGGCTAACGCTATTGTCAACGACCCACAGAAACTCACAGCTGCGCTCCAGGACGCCGTCACTACATACGCACGCGGCGGACAGCTTACGGGCTATATCCTGAAGAGCATACGCATTGACGAGATGACAAGCCAGGCAACAGGGCAGAGCCTGATGCCGGCGGCCGATGCGCCGCTGGCCTCGTTCGGAGTCGTCATGATGTATAAAGGCACGCAGACTGTCCACCTGTGGGACTACATGGCCTCGGGCGTGACAGACTCGCCCATCGCCTTAGACAACCTGGAGGCCCAGAAGCGCATGATTCCTACCGACGGCGTGCTGCTGACGATTGCTGCAGGCCGATCAGACCGCAGAGCGGACAGATGGGGGCCGAAGCCATGTCCTCGTATGCCGTTAAACTGCTGGCATACGGCACCGGTGGCACCAGCAACATGGAGCATTTCTCCATCTGTCCGGCCGGCGAACTTTCTCTGTTGTGCCATGAGTTCACCCACCTCATCACAAAGAGCACGGCGCAACTGTCCAGCGGCAACAACGAAGGCGGCGCACTCAACGAGTCGTTCTCCGACATCATGGCCATCAGCCTGATGAAGAACGCCGACTACGGCAACGGCCCAGAGACCCCGTGGGTGATCGGCGGCAATGGCTTGATAGTAGGGAAGAGCAACATGCGTAATATGGCTGACCCCAAGCACAGCAGAGACGGCGACAGCCCGGCTCCCGACACGTATAAGGGCCAGTACTGGAACAATAGGGACAAGTACACCATGAGTGCTGTACAGAGCTATTTCTACTACCTGCTCTGCGACGGCGGCAAGGGTACCAACGATAACGGCACCGGCTACGACGTAACCGGCATCGGCACGGAGAAGGGCACAAAGATTGCCTATCTGACGCTGACAAAATACTGCTCGCCGCAGTCGGACTACTCCAACATCCGCGAAAGCTGGCTGAAAGCCGCACAGGAACTCTATGGCGAGAATGGCGCCGAGGCACAAGCCGTGGCCAATGCCTGGACAGCGGTGGGCATCAGTGGCAGCAACCCCTCCGGCATTGACACGCTGTGTGCCGATGACCCGCAAGGCGGGCAGTCCTCTGCCTGGTTCACCCTCGACGGCCGTCGTCTTGACGCCAAGCCCGTCCGTAAGGGTGTGTATCTACATCGTGGCAAGAAGATTGTAAGATAACAAAAGGTTCGGCAAGATTCTCAACCCTCCTTAGGCAGTTCGACAACAAAGCGGCAACCGTCGTGATAGTCGGGGTCGAGTGTCAGTTTGCCGCCAAGGTTCTTGATATGTCTCATGGCTAAGGGCAGTCCTAAGCCGAGACCCTCGGTGAGGTCGTCAACCTTGAGGAACGGTACGAACACCTGCTCCCGAAACTCGTCGGTAATCCCTTTGCCCGTATCGGTAATAGTGTAGCGTACCGTCGATGGCGTTTCCTCCAGTAGCAGGGTGATATGCTGGCCGTCAGAGTATTTGGCGGCGTTGTAAAGAATCTCTCGCAGGCTTCGCATCAGGTACAGCTCATTGCTGTGGATGGTAAAGGTGTCGGGTAGCGACGTCTTGAAGTCTATGTGAAGGTTGGGAAAGTGCTCGTAAGTAAAGTTGATGCTCTGACGGGCCACCTCGTTGCACGCCACCACGTCGTGGCTCTTGCTGCTCAGCTCCTCAGAGAGTCCGGAGTCTGAGCTGTCGTAGAGCATGAGGATCATGCGGTTGAGCGTCATGGCGTTGTGCTTCATCATCTCCATCACGTTTCTTACATCGTCGGCCGTCATGTCGCGGGCATTGTCGCGCAGCACCTGCGAAAAACCCATGATGATGTTCAGCGGCGTGCGTATCTGGTGGGTCATGTTCTGAATGAAGGCTGCTTTCTGCTTGTTGGCCTCTTCGGCTTTCTCGTTGGCAAGGGCCAGTTCTCTGTTACGGCGCTCCATTTCAGCGTTTATTTGCTCAATGTCGGAAATGTGGCGGTCGATAGACTCCTGCATCGTGGCAAAGCTGTTCTGCAGCCGTCCTACGGCATCGGCACGCTTGGTGTGGGGTATGCGCTCATCGTAGCGTCCGGAGGTAATGACCTGTGACTGTTGTAGTAGCTTGTTGATAGGTCTGATGGCATGTGAAACGATGCGACCGCTGAACAGCAAGATGAGCAGCAAACCGGCAATAGTCAGCGGAATGATGACTTGTGTCAGCCTGTTGAAGCTTTTAAGTACATCGCCCTCAGGACAAACAAGTGCCAGGCTCCAGGGGGTGTCGGACACGGGTTTGTAGCAAACGAAGCAGGGTTGGCCGTCAATCTCTATCTCTGCCACTCCCTCGTGCCCCGTGGTCATCTCATGGCCAAGGGCTATGAGCTCCGGGTTACGCCGTTTGTGCTCACTGCCGAAGATGGTGTGGTTGACCAGCAGTGTCGTGTCAGGATGCACAAAATAGTGGCCGTCCTGACCAATCATCACGAAGTAGGCGTTAGGGTAGGGCTTCTCGCTGTTGATGATATTGGAAAGACTGCTCAGTGACAGGTCGGTAGTCATCACGCCAACAAAGTGGTGGCTCTTGTCGTATAGCGGCTTACAGTAGGAGGCTATCAGTTCTGTTGCCGAGAGTGTGCCCTCGTTGTAATCGTTGAAAGGGTCGGTCCAGCAGGCCTTCTCCTGACGGCGGGGCAAGGCATACCATACCTTGCTGAAATAATCATAAGGCGCCTCGCGCACGGTGGTAATACTGTCGCCATGGCGGATAGTATAAGCCGAGAAGTAGCGGCCATACTGCGGAAAGACGTTGGGTTCCGTGGTGATGGAGCATCCGCTGACGTTGGGATTGAGCATCACAATGCGTGCCGTGAAGCCCAGCAGCGAGTCGGGCTGGAAGCGCTCCATAATCAGCCATTCGTAGTTGTCGGCAGCCGTGGCCACCGTTTCCAAAGCCGTATTCACACGTTGCAGCGTGGCATTGAGCATGCTGGCGACATGAGCCTTTGACTCTTCCTTAATCTGATGTCGCGACTGTATGAAAATCAGTCCCATGGTTATCACAAAGACTGGCACGGCCAGCAGCACGATGCTGAAGCTGAGCTTCAGTGATAACGACCGGCGGAAGATGCGGGTGATGCTTGTCATTTCATCGACAGGTTTAGCAGGTTGTTGAGCGCCTCGGTAATGGTTTTGCTCTCATTGCCGATAGTGTCTACCTCGCGGTTAAAGTCTTCCTGTGTGGCGGCGAGGCTCATCTTGTCGATGCTCTTGCCGATATTGCTCACAGGCGTAATCATCTGGTTGGTCATATTGTGGAGGAATGCCGTCTTCATGCGGTCGGCATCCTTGGCCTGGCGGTTAGCCTCGTCAAGCACCTCGCCGCGCTCTCGTAAACTGGTGGTCAGATGCTGCAAATCGCCCATGTGCTTTGCCAGGGCTTTCTGCATCTGCTTGAAATGTTGCTGCAGGCTGCCCATCTCGTCGCCAAGGTTGCTGGCGGGTATGGTGTCGTTGTAGTGCCCTTCGGCTATGCGCTGCATCTGCAGGGTCAATACTCGCAGCGGCAGCAGTTGCCGGTGGGTGATAAACTTGCAGAGCAGCAGCAACAGCAGCAGGCTGACAACGGCAATAGCCACTACAGCATAGACCATGTGGAAGAAGCTGCTGAAGATGTCGCTCTTGGGATAGATCAAGCCGACACTCCACCCCAATTTCTGCTGAATACGGATAGGGGCTGAGGTGCGCTGAAAAGGCTTGTAGAAAATGTAGCTCTCGGTGTCGTTGATACGTATTTTCTTGTAGCCGCTCTTGCCGTTAATCATGGCCTCTGCCGCTTCATAGATGGTGCGGTTGGTATGCTGCCGGCTCAGTGAGAATACGCTGTGGTGCGACAGCTTGTCGCTGTCAGGGTGAACGATATATGAGCCGTCGCTGCCTAACAATACGGCGTAGGAGTGAGGCGAGGGCTTGGCGGCCTGGACAATCTCGGAAAACAGCAGTAGCGACAGGTCGACGGCCATCACGCCAATCACCTTTCTGCTATGGTCGTAGATGGGCAGGCTGAAGGTGATGATAGCCTCGTGCTCGGTATCGCCGTTCTTCAGGGGGTTAGTCCAGCAGGGGCGTCCCGAATCTACCGGCACCCTGTACCACGACTGCTCGGTATAGGGGCTGGTGCCAAAGGTGTGGGCTTCTATGATAGGGGCATCGGCATCGGCGTTACCCTGGGAGGTGTCGCGATGGCAGTAGGTCATAAACAGCTTGCCGCGGTCTTTGTAATAATTGGGCTCAAAGGCAATGGCAGCCCCCGTGATGTAGCGATTGGTCTCTACCAGATGGCGGCTGTAGGCCGACATCCTCTGCGGGTCGTTCAGGTGTGAGAGCAGGTCCCAGTAGATGTTGCCGGCTGTCTGCTCAACGTTCAGCAGGATGTTGTCAACATGTTGTACGGTGGCATCTAAGGTTTGCTGAGCCTTCTGAGTAGCTTCACCTTTGACGGCCATCCACGAAAATTGTAACATCACCACCAGTGCTGCAGTTAACAGCACTGCTATCGCACAGACAACCATCAGACTGATGCGGAGCGACAGCGTTTTTGCTACAAATCGGCTAAGTCTCGTCATTCAGGCTGCAAATATAATAATAAGTTGTTGAAACCGCAAATATATTTGCTAATTTCAGGCAGGAATTACTACAAACAATTTACTTTTAGCTTTTTCTTTCTAATGAATTTGGCTTTTCGCTCACTTTTTCGTACCTTTGCAGCCCATAAAACGAAGAATAATGCTTAGAAACATTTTGCTTTACATGACGGTGGCAGTCTTGGCCTTGACCCAGCAGGGCTGCTCCAGCGACGATGACACGTTTTCTGCTCGTCAGGGTGAACACACCATATTAATTTATATGGCAGCCGAGAACAACCTGACTGCAGACGTGATGAGAAACCTGCAGGAGCTGAAGTTCATCTTTGCCGACTGCTGCAACTTTATGTGCCTGGAGTCTATATATGAGCTGCGCCAGGTGGCCGACTATATCATAGGCTCGCCGGCAGAGATTCCGGAAATAGGGGCACCTTATACTCGACAAAGTGGAACACCGACAAGATGTGGGACACCTTCTATGGCAGTAACTTCATCATAAGCCCGGAGAAGGAGCATGGCGTGTCGATGTTTGTGCCTCAGTCGCCATTACCAATCCACTCTTTTATTTGCTACTTAGCAAACTTATAAATAACAAATAATGAATCAAGAGATTGAACGCAGGCGGACATTCGCCATTATCTCTCACCCCGATGCCGGTAAGACCACGCTGACGGAGAAATTCCTGCTCTTCGGCGGCCAGATACAGGTGGCCGGAGCGGTGAAGAACAACAAGATTAAGAAGACCGCCACCAGCGACTGGATGGACATAGAGAAGCAGCGCGGCATCTCGGTGTCGACGTCGGTCATGGAGTTTGACTATACGCCCGAGGGCTCCGGCGTGGAGTATAAGGTGAACATACTCGACACCCCCGGCCACCAAGACTTTGCCGAGGACACTTTCCGCACGCTGACGGCCGTCGACTCGGCCATCATCGTAGTCGACGGTGCCAAGGGCGTGGAGACGCAGACCAGGAAGCTGATGACCGTGTGCCGCATGAGGAAGACGCCCGTCATCATCTTTATCAACAAAATGGACCGTGAGGGCCGCGACCCCTTCGACCTGCTGGACGAGCTGGAGCAGGAGCTGGAAATCAAGGTTAGGCCCCTGTCGTGGCCTATCAACCAGGGTGCCAAGTTCAAGGGCGTCTACAATATCTATGAGCATAAGCTCGACCTC
>Ga0310691_10003750_pt1 | contig 17819 bp, 14 predicted proteins | sample 176DNAGHGlowgp2_FD_203887 | JGI IMG/M metagenome (GOLD analysis project Ga0310691, IMG submission 203887) | Sheep rumen microbial communities from Palmerston North, Manawatu-Wanganui, New Zealand - 1766 DNA GHGlow gp2 (v2) (version 2) | ecosystem: Host-associated > Mammals > Digestive system >...
ATCAAAGCATTAAATTTGAATTTCATTCTGGCGAGCGGATATGCTGCACATGAAGAGATAATAAGCATAAGTACCAGAGATATTGCAACTACTATCACGCTTCTAAAGAAGAATCCAAAGAAGCCGTGTGCTACAACTTCAACGTAATTCATGAAATACCAGGGATCCGGTAAATGGAATACGCCCTGCTGAAGCATATCGAACTGCTTACGAAACGAGTTGAGCAGCATGAATATGAAGGGTGTGAGCGTAAGCACAAGTTGAAAAAGTGCAAATATAAAAGCAATAGTCCATGCGATCGCAGATTTGATCTTTGACTTTTTATATTCAGTTTCATTTATGGTATCCAGAGAATTATCCATGGCTGCCATATCCTCTTTATTATCATTGGTAATTGTCATTTAATAATCCTCCTTAACCTTGAATACTTTGTTAAAGAGCAGTGCTATGGCTGTTATCATGATGAACATTCCTGCTGCAACACATGAACCGTATCCCATGTTAAACTGCTGGAATGAAAGCTTGTACATATATGTAGCCATAAGTTCAGTTGATCCTGAAGGTCCGCCCTGAGTCATATTCCAGATCATATCAAAGTATTTCAGTGATCCTATAAGTGACATAGTGCATGCTGTCTTGAAGATAGGTCCGAGAAGCGGAATTGCTATCATTCTGACATATTGTCCTCTTGTAGCACCGTCAATGATAGCTGCCTCATAGATCGTAGTATCAATATTTCCATATCCGGCTATGAAATAAACCATATAAAAAGGTGTAAACTGCCATGCCATGACACCTATAACCGTAAACAGAGCATTGGGAGAGCTTCCCAAAAGGTCAATTGTTGTTCTTTTGCCCTGGATTATAGTTGCAAGTGATGAAATGATACCTCCGTTAGTTGCAAGCGCATAAATAAAGAGGAATGCTATTGCTACTGAACTCATGAGATACGGCAAAAACCAAATGATCTTAAAAATATTGAATTTTTTTCCTCCTGCATCCAAAAATGTTGCAAGAAGCATTCCAATAGGAATCTGTAAAAGAATAGAAAACACCATTACGATCAGGTTGTGCTGAAATGATCTCCAGAACATCGCATCTTTAAGAAGTGCTTTCCAGTTGTCAAAACCTATAAATACTCTGTCAGCAGATATACCGTTCCATTTGTAGCCACTGATCACAAACGTATCTATGACAGGATATATGATAAATATCGCTATTAGTATAAGAGCAGGCAACAGGAACACCGTTGCTGCTTTGGCAGTACTTCTTGCCTTTGCCTGAGCAAGCCCTTCATTTTTTTCTTTTCCCACATTAGCTCCTTCCCTGTCGCCTATCAGACGAATCATTTTAAAATAATGCAAAATGCCCGCAGGAAATATAGTATTCCTGCGGGCAGTAATCTTTATACGGCCGCAGTAAAGAACATTATTACCGTCTTACTGCTCAGCTATTGCTTTCTGCATTGCCTCATCCTCTTCCTGTCCGATTTCCTCAGGAGTCTTCTCGAGGCCGAAGAGCTCTGTCATGCAGTTCTTGTGTACTTCTGTAACAGACGCAGGAAGATACTGGTCATACCAAAGCTGTACGTTTGATGCGCTAAAGAATACGTCAGCAACGATCTTGTCGTTAGGGTCATCAACTGTTTCAGCACCATAACCCTTGATTGAAGGGATCGCACCTACTGATACCTGCATATCGTTGTAGGTCTCATCATTGTAGTACTGAGTTGCAAGAACATAGCAAGCATCAAGTTTTTCCTGATCAACTGATCCATCTTCCTTGAAACAGTTAAATGAAAATCCGTTACCGATAGCTGTTCCGATTTCTACGTTCTGAGGAACACCTGCTTCTTTAGCTTCTGTATCTTCAGGGAAACGGAATACTCCGATGTTCTCTGTGTACCATTCTTCATTGTCGTTCTTCATAGCTGATGACTGCCATGAACCATGAAGCATCATTGCTGCCGAACCGTCATACATAAGTGCTCTGTCCTGGTTGTCGTCTGCTGTAAGTGAGTTAACACCATCCGGGAAATATCCCTTCTTAACCCAATCCTGAATCTTCTCAGCTGCAAAAATGAATGCAGGGCTGTTGAAAGAACCGCCGTTTTCCTGAGTGTAAGCTGCATCGAATTCTGCATTTCCTGAGTGACGTGCTACGAGATACATGTAGTACATAGATCCTGTCCACTTTGAAGCATTTGCAAGAGCGAAAGGAATGTAGCCTGCACTCTTAAGCTTTTCACAAGCTGCCTCGAGTTCATCGATAGTTGTAGGAACTTCGATTCCCTGCTCAGCAAAAATTGTCTTGTTGTAGTAGATATCACATCCTGAAAGTCCACCAAAAGGAATAGCAAGAAGCTTTCCATCGTATGAAGACTGTGCTATAGCAGCATCGATAAATTCAGGATGATCATACTTTGCATACATATCTGTGATATCATTTGCAAAACCTGACTTGTAGTACTCAGCCATAGGACCGCCGCCCCAGTGCATGTACATGTCAGGACACTGACCTGAACTCATTGCAACTACGAGCTGCTGCTTGTAGTTATCGTTCTGCTGGTGAACCTGAGTAACCTTGATGTTGGGATAATCTGCCATGAATCTCTGAACAGCAGCTTCCTGAGTTGATTTTCCGGGATCGTCTGTTGCGATATCCCACAAAAGGATCTCAAGTGGCTCTGTTGTCAGTGTAGGCAGATTCTTTCCATCTGTCTGCTTGCCTGTGCCGGAATCAGCTGTGTCAGTAGCTTCTGATGCTTCCTCTGTTGCTGCTTCTGTTGTCTCAGAAGCTTCTGCAGTAGCATCTGCCCCATCTGATGCCGGTGCAGGAGAAGATGATCCACCGCAGCCTGCGAGTGTGGCAACTGTAAGTACTGTTGCCATTAGAGTTGACAATACTTTTTTTCTCATACTAGTTCTCCCTTCTTGAAGCTGTTTTCAGATATTTCCCTATACGATCTGAAAATATCTATTTCTTTACTTATTATCCTAAAATATGTCAGATTATATTACGTATCAAAAATTGCTATATAATTAACTATAATTGCTCTTTTTATTCGGCGGTTTCCTCACGATTAATTAAAAAAAGGAGATGATCCGCAAAAACACGGCCATCTCCCTATCTCTTTTGCATTATTCAATTACTTAAAATCATAATCGTTTCTAAATTTACTCACCAATTATTGCTTTTATATTCTTTTCAATGAAAGGTCCCCACCAGGATCTGTACCCTTCCAGGGTTGGATGTATCGGGTCATTCATGAATTTTTCATAGTCACTGCTTTTTACGGCTGTAAACGAAGGCTCATTCCAGAGGTCAATAACGTATATGCCCCATTTATCCGCAATCTGTTTAAGCAGCTTGACCATACCCTCATACTGAGGAGAATCGTATCTTGTTCCTGTATAAAAAGCGATTGGACATCCCCACTTCTTTTTGGCGTAGCAAATGACATATTCTATAGCACCCGCTATTGTTTGAACATCAAATAAATCTATATCTTTTCCATCTGCAACTTCACCCAGCGGATAGTTTTTGGATGCATCATTTGTCGATAACTGGCAGATAAATAAATCCGCTGATACTGCGTCTATTTTCTTTAATCTGCTCACATAAGAGCTCTCGTCCTCATCTACAAGTGTAGTGCCGGAGACAGCTTCTTTTATCATCTCATATCCATTTTTTTCGCAGATAATGTCGGCAAATGATACTCCACCGGCCGCTGAACCATAAGTCACCGAAGACCCCAAAAATATTATTCTTTTCCCCATAAAAAAGCTCCTCTGCTATTTTTAAAAACATAGTATCACAATTGTGCGAAAAAAAGCCCTTTTTCGCAAAAATTTCCTTGGTCTTTTATGGGGGTGTGTGGCATCTTGCAGCAGATTTCATGTTCTACACAACCACAACAGGTCCTCAGTACCTTGTAAGCCAGATAATTAACTGCATTTCACTTGCCATCTTCTTTGGATATGCATATATGAAAACAAATAACATCTGGGCAATTGCTATGATGCACTATATAAACAATAACTTCATCGTTCTGTTATCCGGCGGAGATGTAAATGTACTTCAGAACCAGTCAGTTTCATGGATGCAGCTTCCGATAATGGTTATCATGAATCTCGTATTCATACTGTTTATCCTTTCACCTGTTTACAATAAGAAACCTGAAACAGACGATGCTGAGACAAAGACAGCATAAGTCACAGGAAAACTATTTTCCATGGTATAAAAAGAGCCGGGGTCAATGATGATCCCGGTTCTTGCTTTTTAGGGCTTAGTAATTCTCCAGATCCTTGGTTCTTACAGGCTCTCCGTTCAGAAGAATAAATCCAGGAGGAAGAGACGCAGCATCTATGTGTTTGCGCTTTTCTTCAACATGAGAATGAGGAATCGTTCCATCGGAATTATCCCTTTTATGCTTGTTTGCTGTGTCGTATACACCGTTCTCTCTGTGTTTGTGCGGCATTGCAGAAGGCTCTCTGTGATTCATCGCACCTTCATATTTTTTTACAGGCTTAGTCTGTTCTACTCTTTTTACAGGCTCCTGTGGTGTAAAAGTCTTAGTAACCTGCACACCACCATTATTCTTTAGCAGGGGTTTTGCAAATTTCCACAACAAAAGACCCACGATCAATAGTGTAATTAATCCATCCATGTATAATGTCTCCCTTCGAAACTTTTTGGTCCCCCGGGACGGGGTTTGTGGACCATTTTTTAAAACGATGCCTTTATCGTATAACTGCCCTTTAAAAATACAGTTTCTTCAAGCTCTTTTTTAGATATATTCTTCCCGTTTAATGAAATATCCGACAGTTCAAGATCCGGCACGAAAACAGCTTCTCCGTCAAAAGGAACGCTGAATGTATAGCATACAGTATTGCCGCTAAGCTCCCATCCCGATTCATATGTACCTGTAGTCATATTAACAGATGCCTTCATGTGTGCAAAGCGCTTATCCGTATGAGGAGCAATGATCATTTTTCTTCCGGCAATGTGGTCATCGTCTACAGATAACCCGCATGCCATAGTATAGATCCATTCTGCTATTGCACCGTAAGCATAGTGATTAAGGCTATTCATTCCGGTGCCACTTATCTTTCCATCAGGAAGGAGTGAATTCCACCTCTCCCAAATGGTAGTTGCTCCCAGATTTACCTCATAAAGCCAACTTGGATAATCTTCATTTAAAAGTAGCGTATATGCCTCTTCGCAGTGCCCTGTTTTGGTAAGAGCACTACATAAAAAAGTCGTTCCCACAAATCCAGTAGCAAGATGATGATTCCACTTTTCAAGGAGTTTGCGAAGATTGTTTCCAGCTTCCTCCATCTCATCTTCGTCAAAAAGGTCAAACCAAATTGATGTTGCATAAGCTGTCTGTGTATTTATCGACAGCTGACCGTTTCCTACTCTGTATTTTTCTCTTAGGGCTTTTCTTACTTCGAGTGATCGCTTCAGGTATTGTTGTTCATCCTCAGTATTGCCTATGATCCCGGCTGCTTTGGATGTCATATCAAGTGATACCATGTAATACAGAGAAGATATGAAATAGGGGTCGGTTCCTCCCACTAAATTATCCATTCCTGTTGTATCGCCACCTGCATCAAGAGAAAGCCAGTCTCCAAAGTGGAATCCGCAATCCCACAATCTCCTGCCACCACAGTGTTTCTCTTCCATGCTGATCATGAACTCACACCATGCTTTCATGTTGGAATACTGTTCCGACAGCCATTTTCTATTGCCATAATGCAGGTACATTGTCCACGGGATCACAACTGCCGCGTCTCCCCAGACGCTCGATCCTGCTTCGCCCCATCCTGATTGTGCGATGTCAAATTCAGGCTCTGCCATCTTTTCTCTTCCGATAGACAAAACATCCGGCACAACGTAAGGAACTGCTCCATTCTTCTCCCTTTGTTCGTAGAGCATATCTTTTAAATACTTCCTAAAGAAAGAAGGCGTCTCCATATGGTAGGATGCCGTGCCCGAGAAAATCTGGGCATCTCCTGTCCATCCGCATCTTTCATCTCTCTGAGGACAGTCTGTAGGAATATCAACGAAATTATCCTTTTGCCCCCATAGAGTATTCAGGATCAGTCTGTTTACCTTATCGTTTGAAGTGATGATATGTCCGGTTTCTTCCATGTCTGAGTACAATGAAACAGCCTCAAATTCTGCCTTCTCAATTTCCTCTTTGGTCATTCCGGATACTTTTACATACCTGAATCCATAGAATGTAAAGTGGGCTCTGGCCCTCACACTTTTTCCCGAACTTATATGTGTGTATCTTGCGATCGCGGAGCGTAGATTATCTCTGTAAAAGCACCCGTTCTGCAAAACTTCTCCATATTCAAGCAGTACCGAATTTTCTTTTCCTGTTACGTCAGTAAACTCGCAAAATCCACTTATTTCCTGACCAAAATCAATTACCAATTCTCCTGCCGGTGTATTTATCACTTTTTCCGGTTTAAATCTCTCATGCTCGCGAACAGGAAGACCTGTCATGGGCATAAGTTTTCCCTTTGGAGGAGATGTTACAACTGCTTTCGACAGGATTCTCTCATCGGGATCAGACACCTTATCCTGAAGTCTCTCATCCCACACTTCGCCGTCATATATTCCGGAAGATGATACAGGTGATAACTGGCAGTCCCAGCTCTCATCAGTAGATATCCATTTATTTACATTGTCGCCTTTTAGAAGGATATCGGCAAGAAGAAGAAACTTGTTTCCGTAGTATTCTTGCATCTGCCCATTGGCCATATACCCAAATCTGCCCTTAAACCAGCCATTTCCCAGATAAACGGTGATAACATTTTCACCTTCTCTAAGATAGTCTTCAATTTTGTATGTCTGGTACTGGATCCAATATCTGTAATCTGTAAAATATGGTGCAAGAAAGTCTTCTCCCACCTTTTTTCCGTTGATATATGCTTCATATAGCCCAAGTCCACATATATACAGTCTGCCTTGCTTTATGCTATCAAGTTCATCCCTTGTCAGTGTAAAGTTCTTTCTCATGACCGGATGAAGCTCATGCGTAAACTTCGGAGTGATCCACTTGCCCTTAAAGCTTTCTTCGGGATGCCCTCCCTCAAAGGTGTGTACCGCGCTTTCACAGGTATCATCTTCGTTGTCTGTAACCACTATTTTCCAAAAATACTCCCTTCCGGGCTTAAAATCACAGTCCGGTGAAAAGGGGCTTATTACATCCTTTTCTTCATCTAAGCAAATATGCTCAAAATCACTATCCTCGGCTACAATAATGCGCGCTTTTTTAGTTTTTGTTCCCTTTGCATCCTGGCATTTCCAGGTAAAAGTCACTTTATCCAAACTGATACCAATAGGATTAATCTGATAATTACACTTTAAGTCAACTATTCTCATCGCAGAATAACCTCCATTCATTCAACCGGAATGGTCCCCCGGGACGGGGTTTGTGGACCATTTTATTTTGATTGCTTCGCCTTTTCGTCCCAAACTTCAAAATGGTCCCCCGGGACAGGGTTTAGGTACCATTTTATTTTGATTGCTTCGCCTTTTCATCCCAGACCTCAATATCAACTCCCACAACACTTGAATCAAAGGGAGTTCCATCCTCTTTTTCATAGTGTATACGGGCCTTATTGACATACTTAAATCCGATATACAAAAGCGGGATGTTGCAGTATGCAATCAGGATATTGGCAAAATCCGACAAATCCCAAAGAGCGCCAAGATCCATGCCTACTATCGAAGTAAGGATGCCGAAGCTTATCACTATAAGATCCAGTATTCTGATCGCATTTATGAAAGATTTCTTTTTACTGATCCTGTTTGCGCAGATTTCAGAAAATGACATGAATCCAAGAAGGCAGGTAAATGCAAAAAGCCCAAAGCAAACGGAAATCAGCAGAGTAACGATGTTGTTAAAGGTAGTTCCGGGAGTAAGCTCAGCTGCTGAAGCCAGATACTTGGGGAGTTTTCCCAGTTCAAACCATGTAGCGCCATTATCTGTCAGCCATACTCTGCCCATTATCACAACGAAACCTGTCAAGGTACATATAATGATCGTATCAAGGAAAACACCAATTGCCTGAACGCAGCCCTGATCACAAGGATGCGCAGCATCTGAAGCGGCCGCCGGCATGGTTATGGTTCCCTGACCTGCTTCATTAGACATAAGACCTCTCTTTACGCCCTGCATAAGAGCGATTCCAAAGGCGCCGCCAAAAACAGCTTCAGGCTTAAATGCCTCTGTAAATACAGCATAGAAAAACCACGGTACCCTTGTTATATTGAGCAGGATCAGCACCAGAACCGTCAATAAATACACAACTGCCATTACCGGAACAAGCACATCTGTAACCTTGGAGATTTTTTTGGTTCCGCCAAAAGATACAGCTATAACTACCAAAAGAATGATCACAAAACCGCACCAATATACCGCATGTGTAGTCGGCAATTCTTTTCCGCACAAAATAGAAGCTATCTGTCCCATCGCGGATACGGAGTTAAAGCCCTGCGCAGGGAAACACAAAAACGCATAAACTATGTACATCAGTGAAAGCACCGCGCCAACCGCCGCTGAGTTTTTTATAAGTCTTCTGCCATAGAATGCCATTCCGCCAATATACTCATCATCTTTTCTCTCTTTGAAAATCTGAGATAACGTAGATTCAACAAAGGCTGTCGCCATTCCGAAAAATGCGGAGATCCACATCCACAGAAGTGCTCCGGGACCGCCCACAGACACAGCACCTGTAACTCCCAGTATATTTCCGGGTCCGACTCTCATAGCCGTTGACAAAAAGAAAGATGCAAGAGGTGAAATTCCGGTTTGTGCCTTGCTGTTTTTAAGCACCTCGATACCTCTTTTAAACTTTCTCACCTGTATGAATCTGAGCCTTACTGAAAAATAAATCCCTGAACCTATGAGCAAAATTATGGCCAAAGAAAAGTTCCCCAGGATTGGTATCCCGGCGTACCATTCAAAATTCGTAGGAAAATCCCAAAACAGATCAGAAACTACCTGAATCTTTGCGCAGATTGCAGATATAACTTTTAACAGTGCTTCCATACTCTCCTCCTCTAAAAACGATAGTTTTTATCTGACATAGTCCTGTAGCATCAAAGAAGTTTTAAGTCACAGGGGCGTGAGTCAATAAGACATAACAGATTGACTCACTACAACCCCCGTCCCGGGGCACCACCCCAAAATAGCACACAAAAAAACCGTCCCGGGCAGAATTACCTTGAAATGCCGTCGTCCACGTACATTTCGTAATCATCTTTATCGCATTCAAAGCATTCGTATTTTAAGCCGTTATAGTCTATCTTTTCTGTTCGCTCTACAGGCGCAGCAAGAGGAAGTGCATGGCCTTTTCTGATAAATACCAGAACCTCGTTAAGGTCAGCCTTAATGTAGTGATGGCCTTTTTCTATTATCTCAACATCATAATCCTCATAGCTTCTGAATCTGCACAGCTTCATTTCTTCGGGCAGGTATACATATCTTCCGGATGCGTTCTGCTTGTAAATGGGCGCTATCATGATGCTTTCTCCGACAAGAAGCTGGTCTTCCACTTCATAAGCCATCTCATCATCCGGATATTCAAAGCTCAGCGGTGTAAACAGCATTCCATCATTGTTAACAGCCTTCATGAACTCTGAGTAGAGATATGGTATGAGCGAATATCTGAGTCTTACGATTTTCTTGAAGCTTTCTTTATCAACAAAGCGGTAAAGCTCCTGTCTTCTGGTGCCTTTTGCGGAGTGGTCTCTGAAAAGTGGTGTGAAAATGCCAAATTCGATCCACCTCATGAGCAGATCTTCTGTGACGTCTGCGCCAAATCCGCCTACATCCGCACCGCTGTATAAGAATCCGCACATATTAAGAGCAGGCATCTGCTGAATATTAAGGAGCAGGTGACTCCACCAGGACTTGTTATCACCGCACCACACTCCGCCGTATCGGTGCATTCCGATGTATGATGATCTTGAGAACATCAATATCCTCTTATCGGGTGAGAGCCTCTCAAACGCCTCTCCCGCAGCCCTTGTCATGTTGTAGCCGAAAATATTGTGGACTTTATCATGTCTGTATTTTTTGCCCTTATATTCATGATAAAATCTTCTGTAATCCTCTTCATTGTTTGCCAGACCGCCAACCAGGCCCTGCATATTGAAGAATGATTCTATATCAAGGTTTTTTCCTTCATAGTCTTTTAGCTGCTCAAAAACCTCTTTCAAATGGTCTTCCGTGTAAAAAATTGCTGGCTCGTTCATGTCATTCCAGAATCCGTCAATTCCATAGTCAAGAAGAACCTTGTACTTTTCTCCAAACCAGCGCCTTGCGTCATCTTTTAAGAAATCCGGGAAGTGTACTTTGCCGGGCCATACTGCTGCAACCAGGTTTTCGCCATTTTCTTTTTTGCAGAAATAGTCATTTTTAACGCCTTCCTCGTAAACGTCATAGCCCTCTTCAATCTTTACACCGGCATCGATAATCGGTACGAGGTGGATGCCTTTGTCGGACATCTCTTTTACAAAGTCTTTAAAATCAGGGAATCTTTCATCACTAACTGTGAAATCCTTATATCTTTCCATATAATCAATGTCAAGATAAACGCTGTCTATCGGAATATCCTGTTTGTCATAGTTATCTACAACTTCCCTGACTTCCTGCTCGTTCATATAGCTCCATCTACTCTGGCCAAATCCAAACGCCCATCTTGGAGGAACATAGCTTTTGCCGATGATTCCCCTAAACTGCTTTACTATATCTTTTATGCTGTCACCGTCAACAACGTAGATATCTGCGTCAAAATCCTCGAAGATTATGGAAAAGATGTCTTTGTCGGTATATCCGATATCAAAAGATACATGTCCGGGCGTATCTACATACATTCCAAATCCCTTGTCTTTTCCCCAAAAGACAAAAAAATTCTGCGCAGCATACAAAGATCTCTTATCCTCTGTGTGATTGGGATCATCAGAGCAGTTGCTGGTAAAAATATATCCTCTCTTGTTTATCCCGCGGACAGTCTCACCAAGTCCGTATACTCTGTCAGACTTCTCCATCTTGAGAGTAAGCTTTTTCTCTGCGCTTACCGTCTCAAAATATGGGATTTTGCCGTTCTCAATATCAATTTTGGTTACTACAGAATCTGTCTCGATTGGATTTCCAATCCTGAATTTCTTGATCATTGTAAACTCCCTCCTTTTGGTACCTGGGGGACGGGGTTTGTGGACCAAAAAATGATCCCCAAACCCCGTCCCGGTGGGTCATTTCAACATGTCATTCAGCTCCGTTAGTGATTGAAGCTTCTTGTAGTACAGACCTCTAACCTCTTCCTCGTCATCATGTGTATCGGGGATGTATATGGTGCGCAAACCGGCTGCACTGGCAGAACGCACGCCATTAGGAGCATCCTCTACTGCTATACATTTTTCCTTGGGAACACCTACCTGCTCTACCGCATAGAGATATATGTCCGGTGCCGGCTTTCCCTCTTTTACCTGAGTTGCGCAGCATATCTTATCAAAATATCCCAAAAGCCCGACCTTCTCAAGATATCTGGTGGTGCGCTCCTCGTCCGTTGCCGTAGCCGTTGATATCAAAATATTGTTGGCCTTGAGCCATTTAAGAATCTCTTCCGCTCCGGGCTTAAGGTGAAGACCTTCCTCTTTTATCAGATTTTCAAAGAGTCCCTTTCTGTATGCACGCACTTCGTCATAGTCGAAATCATCTCCAAACCATTCTCTGAATTTGGCAGGTGCAAACGGTCGTCCCAGGCTTCGCAGCTGCAATGCCATATCCTTTGTCATTGTGTAGCCAAAATGCGCCACAGCATCAGGCCATACCCTCTGGTAGTATTTTTCTGTATCTATCAATGTTCCGTCCAGATCAAACAGAACTGCTTTTATATCTTTCATTTTTTTCCTCCAAGCTATGACTTCTTGCAGGCAAAAAGTCGTATATTTCTGATTGTACCATGTTCGCATCCATAGCGGAGCGTTTTTTATATCACATGAAAACAATTTCCTTTGATACAAAAAAAGAAGCAATAGCAAAGCACTCGCTTCCTATAAAGATTTTGTGATTTAGTTTCTTCGATTGATTTTCTCGTAAAACACTCCTATTATGGATAGTATAAAAAATATATCAAGTATACAGATTTTATCTCGAACCGTATTACGAATTCGAACAAAAGATAAATTCTCCGTGAGGACTAATATTATGAGAAAAAAAGAGAAAAAAGAGCCCTTATGCGAAGATATCGCAGGAAAAGGATGCGGTCTAAAAAAAGTGATAGATATCGTTGGCGGTAAATGGAAGATCATGATCCTGTGCGTCATCGATAATAATGAAGTTGCCAGGTACGGTGAGCTTAGCCGCTCAGTCCATGGAATAACCAACACTATGCTCGCAAACTCCCTGAAAGAGCTTGAAGCGGATGGACTTGTTGAAAGAAAACAATATGATGAAATGCCTGTAAGAGTTGAATACAACCTTACAGATAAAGCAAGAACCCTCATCCCCATTCTTCTTTCACTGAAAAAATGGGGCGAGGAGAATCTTTAAGCTTTTATCTTATTGCGCTGCTTTTATAGTTGCAATGCTACACTGTCGCTGCTCTAATCCAGCACTATTACTGTGCTATTCCAGCATACTCATAGCCGGCTTCTGTAACGGCAGCCTTGATAAGTTCCTCGTTAACATCTGAGGAACTTGTGATAGTTACCATGTTATCCTCATGGGATGCAACTGCTGATTCTATTCCGTCGATTGCTTCAAGCGCCTTCTTTACATGAGCCTCGCAATGTGCACACATCATTCCGTTTACATTGATCTTCATTTCTTTATTCTCCTTTTCATCAATATTTGTTTCATTTATGTCATTATCTATTATCACATCTGCCGGATCTGCTCCTGATGCAACAATACTATGTTCAATGGGGTTTTTGACTTTTTTGTCTCTGCTCCCATCAAATACCTTTATCCAGTTTAGCCTCAGCGCATTTGAAACTACGCAAAAGCTTGAAAGTCCCATGGCCGCCGCTCCAAACATCGGATTAAGAGTCCATCCGAAGGCTGCCACGTACGCACCTGCAGCAAGAGGAATGCCTATGACGTTATAGAAAAATGCCCAAAACAGATTCTCATGTATATTTCTTATAGTCGCCCTTGAAATTCTGATAGCGGCGCACACATCACGAATACTGCTCTTCATAAGCACCACGTCCGCTGCATCAATAGCTATGTCCGTTCCTGCTCCTATAGCTATTCCGACATCTGCCCTGGTAAGTGCCGGTGCATCGTTTATTCCATCGCCAACCATGGCAACTTTTCCGTGCTCCATGAGCTGTCTTATAACGGCTTCTTTACCGTCAGGAAGAACTCCTGCCACAACTTCATCAACGCCAACCTGCTTTGCGATAGCTCCTGCTGTGACTTCATTATCACCTGTAAGCATGACCACATGAATTCCCATGTTTTTTAGCTCAGATACCGCCTGGGGGGTATCATCTTTTATGGTGTCAGCTACTGCGATCAAGCCAATAAGCTTATTGTCTTTTGTAAAAAGGACCGGTGTCCTGCCAAGAGCGGCCAGTTCTTTCATGACTTCTGATACTCTCGCATCGGCGATTTTAGCGTTATCTGCATCTATTCTCTTAACTGTTGTTTCTGATAAAGCCTTATTATCTCCGAGAATACTCTCGATAAATCTCGCATTTCCGCCAAAAATCTGCGCTCCACAAAGCTTTGCCTTTAGTCCGTTTCCGGAAAAAACTTCAAACTCAGTCGTTTCCTCAAGGCCTGTATCATGCTCTATTGCATATTCCACGATTGCCTTTGATATAGGGTGCTCACTCTTTGATTCCAGCGCATAGGCAGCCCTAAGAAGCTCTTCTTCGTTAGAATCCTTAGTCGGAATAACTTCTGTAACGCGCATGATTCCTGTAGTGATTGTTCCTGTCTTATCGAGTGCCACGATCTTTATTTTTCCGGTAAGTTCCTGTATGGCGGCCGTTTTAAACAGAATTCCGTTTTTTGCACCCACACCATTTCCGACCATTATCGCAACAGGTGTTGCAAGCCCCAATGCGCAGGGGCAGCTTATTACGAGTACTGAAACTGCTCTTGCCATAGCATATCCAAATGTCTGTCCGGTAAAGAGCCATATAGCAAATGTGATAAATGAAATTCCGATAACAACAGGTACAAATACTCCCGATACTTTGTCGGCTATTTTGGCAATCGGAGCCTTGGTTGCAGCAGCATCGCTTACCATTCTGATTATTCCTGCAAGAGTTGTGTCCTCTCCTACCTTAGTAGCCTCGCAGACCATGTACCCTGATGTATTTATAGTTGCTGCGGAAACCGCATCGCCTGTCTTTTTTTCCACAGGAATACTCTCGCCCGTAAGTGCAGACTCATTTACAGCACTTTCGCCCTTTATGACTATACCGTCTACGGGTATGCTATCCCCGGGTCTTACTACAAATCTGTCGCCAACTTTTACTTCTTCTATCTCTACGGTTTTCTCGTTTTCTCCATCCAATATAACAGCAGTCTTGGGCGCCAGTCTTATAAGTGATTTAAGGGCATCCGTCGTTTTTCCTTTGGATCTGGCTTCCAGAGTTTTTCCTACTGTTATGAGCGTCAGGATCGTCGCGGCAGATTCAAAATAAAACTGGTCCATGTAGTACATGACAGCATCTGTATTAGCATCCATCACAGCTCTTGTCATGGCAAAAAGCGCATAAACACTATACGCATAAGAAGCTGTTGCTCCAAGGGCTACCAGCGTGTCCATGTTGGGCGATCTGTGCAATAGTCCTTTAAAACCGCTGATAAAAAACTTCTGGTTTATTACCATGATAAAGCCCGCAATTAAAAGCTCATAAAGCCCCATTGCCACATGATTGCCATCCAGAAATGGCGGCAACGGCCAGTTCCACAGCATATGTCCCATCGAAACATACATAAGCGGAACAAGCAAAATAACAGAAAAAATCAGTCTTCTCTTTAATACCGGTGTTTCTGTATCCTTAAGTGAATCCTCGTAGTTTGCAGATGAAGCTCCCTGTCTACTTGTTTTTTTCAGGCTTGCGCCATAACCGGCTGACTCCACAGCCTTGATTATTTCTTCCGGAGATGCACTTCCCTCCACGCCCATAGAACCTGTAAGAAGGCTTACCGCGCAGCTTTCAACACCGTCCACGGAATTAACGACCTTTTCAACTCTGCTCTGGCATGCAGCACAGCTCATTCCGGTTACATTGTACTGTTCCATTTTTATCCTTTCACTATAGCTTTGGGCATACTGTCAAAGCTATTTATCATTTCATCAACTTTTGCAGCGTAACAACAAGTTCTTCGATGATCTCGTCATTGCCTTCTCTTATATTGTCAGCCACGCAGGTTCTCATATGATTTGCCAAAAGAACCTTATTGAAACTGTTTAATGCACTGGTAATGGCAGAGACCTGGATCAAAATATCCGTGCAGTATGCATCATTTTCAAGCATGCCTTCAACACCGCGGACCTGACCCTCTATTCTTTTTAGCCTGTTCATGAGATCCTTTTTTTCCTTCTCTTCCCTGTCCTTATGTTTACCCGAGCAATGTGGGCAACTACCGGTCATTTCTTCCATATCTTTTTCGTTATCAGCCATATATTTCCTCCATGTGTGGATTATTTTCGCAACAAAATACCCCAGTGGGGTATATCGGTTTTTATCCAATATATACCCTACTGGGGTATCTGTCAACAGACATATTAAATCTCTATCTAACAGGCTCTCCTACCATTCTTCTCTAATCTTTTTGAAATCTATTGTCTTGCCCACTTTCTTCCATATTATAAAAAGGAAAATTAAATATATTACAGACAGAATGCAGTACATGATAATTGCTCTCATCGCATTTTCGCCTTCATTAATATAGCCCTTAGATGTATTCTCATACACAAATAATCCAGATTGACAATCAATAAAGAAATCATTTAAGCCGTGAGCAATAGCACAAGCCCAAATATTTCTGGTCTTCCAATAAAGTATGAGAAGTGCAAATCCAAACAGACCGGCTTCAGTTGTTTTACCGATAGCCTGCCCCCAGGCTGTTGGTGATGACATATCAAAACCAATAATATGTACAGCGCCAAAGACAATGGACGAAACAAGAGCGCTGAGCACGAAAACATATTTCCAATTTCGGAATTTATAAATAATGGCATCATTTATAACTGCTCTAAAAGCCAGTTCCTCAAATAAACCAACAGCCATATACATGAGAAATACAATGATCATTTCCCTTAAAGGGTTGGCTACTAATGGTGTTTTTTCCTCAATATGTGAAATAAGTAGAATGCCTCCAAATAATGCTGACAAAATAAGGAACCCCAGACTATATTTAAGTACATAGCCTGTGGAATTATCACAATTAGTCAGAGCCTTATCCCCGGATATCTGATATAAGAAAAAACACACAGCACCACAAAGCATTGTTCTTACTATGAAAAACTGGAAATTAGTGTCGGTTTTGATCGATTTAAAACAAATGACCACGTAAATAATGCAGATAGCCGCAGTAATCAACGGTGATCTTTTCAGAAAATTAATGTATCGCTTTAACATATGCCTTCTCCTAAAAATTAATAAAGACTATCTATGTACGCTATATCCAATTATTCTGCTTCACTAATGATCATATTATTGAACTTATCACCCTTCTTTTTGAATCTAATTAACATGCGGAATGAATAAACAATAAATCCGACTACTACAACTAATGCATACACGCAACCAATCGTAAGCATCAGATTATTTTGATCTGCTGCTCCCTGAAATACCATAAAATTACTGGTTGTACCTGCGTCATATAAAGTATGAATAATAAGCGGGGCAACAAATGCAGCTATGTTAAAAATTGCTACAGGCCCTGCATTATTTTTCTTGTTGTACATGGCTATACCTAAGAATTCTCCCATAAGCATATCCATTGCCATGTGACCGGGAAGCATTGGCAGTCTAACGAAAACGCCTATTAATTCAGATGCATAGCTATAATCTTCTGCTATAGAAAAACCTATTCCTACCGCTGCGCCTATCAATATATATTCATATACATTCTTTACCTTTTTTCTAAATACGCACAGAGTTATGATTACCATTATTAGCTTAATAAACTCTTCCGGAAACGCCGCGAATAAAAATGGAGCCAGAAATTGTCTTGCAACTACCGGCAATTCATTAAACTTTGCAGAACCATTCTCTCCCAATCCCATCATCAAAAACATAACCGCTCTTGACCCGACTATTTCAGAAATTATGCCGAGAATAATTGGCAATACAGCCTGAGGAATACCGATCTGCGGAGCTTTTTCCCTTTTTATCATTCTCATATAGAGCCATCCCAAAACTCCGGTAGTTATTAAGCCTACAAGTATTTGTTGAATAATAGTAATCATCCTGATACCCCCTCGTTAACATAGATTCACGGATATCCACCGTGATCCTTTCTTACAATTACTGTAACTTTAATATAATTATACAAAATTTTTTATCCTCTCAAAACTTGAAGTTGAAAATGAGACTCACACTGGTGGACTTTATTTTAATGGTTGAAACAGTTAGAATTTAAGTATTAAACAAATCGGGGATTGGAGTGGGAAACTATGTTAGAAATATTAAAAGCGAGGTTTCAGGATAATAAGAATCTTCATATGGAACTGAGTTGGCTTGACGTGGAGAAACGTTTGCTTGAGCATCAGGACTCCATGGATGTTTTGAGAAGGATGGAGGAGAGCGGTGGAGAACCG
>Ga0310691_10003752_pt1 | contig 17810 bp, 12 predicted proteins | sample 176DNAGHGlowgp2_FD_203887 | JGI IMG/M metagenome (GOLD analysis project Ga0310691, IMG submission 203887) | Sheep rumen microbial communities from Palmerston North, Manawatu-Wanganui, New Zealand - 1766 DNA GHGlow gp2 (v2) (version 2) | ecosystem: Host-associated > Mammals > Digestive system >...
CGTCTTCCCATCGTTTCAAGAGTACTTTCAGTTCCTGGTCGAGTTCAGCAGCTTTCTTTCCTTCTGCAACGGTTCTTACGATGACGCCAAAATTCTTGGGCTTCATGCTTTGTACCAGTTGCTTCAGGCGGCTACGCTCTTCTCCACGTTTAATTTTACTAGATACAGAAACCTTATCTCCAAAAGGTATCAATACCATGTAGCGCCCAGCAAAACTTAGTTCGCAGGTGAGTCGGGGACCCTTGGTGTTGATGGGCTCCTTGACTACTTGAACCAAAATTTCCTGACCAACCTTCAGAATATTCTGAATGCTTCCTTCTTTGGGAAGGGTAGGTTGGATAGTGGCTTTCTGGATGGGATAGAGTTTCTTTCTGTCACTTGCTACCTGTTTCAGGTATTTCTCGTAAGAGCTAAATTGAAGTCCTAAATCAAGATAATGCAAGAATGCATCTTTCTCAGAACCAACATCAACGAAGCAAGCGTTGAGTCCTGGCATCAGTTTCTTAACCTTGCCAGCATAAATGTTGCCCACAGCATACGAGGCCTCGCGAGGCTCGTTCTGATATTCCACCAAGCATTTATCTTCCAATAATGCAATGGAAATCTCTTTTGGGCGCGCATCAATGATAACTTCGCTTGTCATGTGTTTGTCTTAACTTGATTTGTTACTCATAAAAACTGAAAAGGGCGCACCAAACATTTAATAATGGTTGGTACACTCCTTTCATCTTTCTTTCCGTCTAAGCTAATTTATTTGCTCTTATGACGATTCTTGCGCAGTCTCTTCTTACGCTTGTGAGTTGCCATCTTGTGGCCCTTCTTTTTCTTTCCGTTTGGCATAGTTGTAAAATAATTATTTGTTATTTAAATTAAAATCGCTTGTCAATCCAATTTTTATTTGTTGTCCATACGCTCGATAAAGCTCTTGCAGGGCTTGAAAGCGGGCAGGTCGTGAGCTTCAATGACGAGTGTCGTGTTCTTGGAAATGTTGCGAGCAGTCTTCTGTGCACGATGCTTTACGATGAAGCTGCCGAATCCGCGCAAGTATACATTCTCTTTATTATTGGCCAAACTGGTGCGAATTTCTTCCATAAAAGCTTCTACCACAGTAGATACTTCCTTGGCATTAACACCTGTTTGCATAGCAATTGTTTTGACAATTTCTGCTTTGGTCATCTTTGTTTTTTCTTTAAGATTTTTATGATGTTTCTAATTTCGGACTGCAAAGATACTCATTTTCAGTCAGATATGAAAACTTTTTTGCTTTTTTTTGAAAAAAACTCGCAAAAAGACTTATTCTGAGTCCTTGAAATAGTCCTCCAATTCTTGTTGAGCCTCTGAATCATTGTTAGAAAGGTCGCGAATGATGGTACCTTTTTCCAATAGGGCTATACGTGTGGAAATCTCTACAGTATGCTGTAGGTTATGACTACTGACAAGGATGGTGGCTTGTGTTTCTGCGGCATATTCCCTTAACGCACGCTTCAGGATATTCTGACTGGTGGGGTCCAGGAAATTGAAGGGCTCATCAAGAATCACGATGGGGGTCTCTCTGATGAGGGCAGAGATGATGCCTACCTTTTGCTTGTTACCTGCGGAGAGGTTGCGAATCAGTTTTTTCTGTCCGAAAATCTCGCCACCAGCGAAATGCTCGAACTTCTTCAGGCGCTCATCGATGGTATTCTGTGGTGTTCCGCAGATTTTTCCAAGGAAAGAAAAATATTCCTCTGGTGTCAGATAGTCAATCAGGAAACCTTCGTCTATATAGGCGCTGACCTGTTGCTTCCACTCTTCCGATGAGGCCGGATTGATGCCGTTGATACTCACCTCTCCCTCGTCAGGTTTCAGCAGGTCGAGTATCATGCGGAATAGGGTGGTCTTACCTGCACCGTTGTTACCAACTAAGCCAAGGATATCCCCGTCGTTAATCGTAAACGAGGGGATATCACAAGCTTTTGTTTCTCCAAATTGTTTCTTAAGATTCGAGATTGTTATCATACGAGACCTTTTCCGTGACAATTCTTAAATTTCTTACCACTTCCACAAGGACAGGGATCGTTACGTCCTGGCATCTTGTCTCTGACAATAGGTGTGCGTGGCTGCTGGGCACGGGTATCATTCTGTGCTGCGGCCTGCTGACCTCTGTCAACGAGTTCTTCTTCCTGAACGTTCTGCTTGTTCTCTGTGTATTGCTGACGATTGGTATGCTCTTCGGGTGCAGCCTTGCGAACTTCCTGCTGTTGCATCTCAGGAATTTGTCCTCGGTTCAGCACAGCCATCGTGCGGTTGTTCATCTCGTTAATCATGTTGTCCCATACCTTGGCACTCTCCAGTTTGAAGATGAGCAATGGGTCTTTCTGCTCGTAGCTGGCGTTCTGTACAGAGTGACGCAGTTCATCAAGCTCGCGCAGATTCTCCTTCCATGATTCGTCAATGATATGCAGCAGCATCTGCTTTTCAAACTCCTTGACCACAACCTTACACTCAGTCTCGTAGGCTTCCTTCAGGTTGCAGGCAATGTTGTAAACACGACGACCATCGGTGATGGGCACCATGATACGCTCGTACATATGACCCTGCTCCTCGTAAACACGCTGGATAACGGGCCATGCTACCTCGCGGATATGCTCAGTCTTGCGGTTGAAGTTGGCCAATGCAGCCTGGAAGGATTCCTCAGCCAGTTTCTCTGGCTTCTCGTTGGTGAACTGCTGTTCGGTGAAGGGCACCTCCATAGCGAAGAGATGCAGGAACTCCTCCTTGCAGCCTTCGTAGTCGTTGCGCTCGATAATCGTTGATACACGATCCCAGATTGTGTTGGCGATATCCATGCCGATACGCTCACCCATCAGGGCGTGGCGACGTTTCTCGTAGATAACCGTACGCTGCTTGTTCATCACGTCATCATATTCCAACAGACGCTTACGGATACCGAAGTTGTTCTCCTCTACCTTCTTCTGTGCGCGCTCGATGCTACGTGAGATCATAGGACTCTCAATCATCTCGCCCTCCTTGAAGCCCAGACGGTCCATCACAGAGGCGATACGCTCAGAAGCAAACAGACGCATCAGCTTGTCTTCCAATGATACGTAGAACACAGAAGAACCTGGGTCGCCCTGACGTCCGGCACGACCACGCAACTGACGGTCCACACGACGACTCTCGTGGCGCTCTGTACCAATGATAGCCAGACCACCAGCAGCTTTCACTTCAGGTGACAACTTGATATCGGTACCACGACCAGCCATGTTGGTGGCAATAGTCACAGCACCCATGCCGTTGCTGTCCTGCTGACCAGCCAGAGCCACGATGTCGGCCTCCTTCTGGTGCAGCTTTGCGTTAAGTACCTGATGGGGGATACCCTCGCGCTTACCTGTCTCAGGATCTACATACATATCGAGCATACGACTCAGCAATTCTGAAATCTCGACGCTCGTAGTACCAATCAGCGTAGGACGACCAGCCTTACGCATCTTGACAACTTCCTCAATCACAGCCTTGTACTTCTCGCGTGCTGTCTTATAGACGCGATCATCCATATCGTTACGGGCAATGGGCTTGTTGGTAGGAATCTCTACAACATCCAGTTTGTAGATGTCCCAGAACTCACCAGCCTCTGTAGATGCCGTACCTGTCATACCAGCCAACTTGTGGTACATACGGAAGTAGTTCTGCAGGGTGATGGTGGCAAAGGTCTGTGTGGCAGCCTCTACCTTCACATGCTCCTTAGCTTCTACGGCCTGATGCAGACCATCGCTCCAACGACGACCTTCCATGATACGACCTGTCTGCTCGTCCACAATCTTCACCTCACCATCGATCACCACGTATTCATCATCCTTGTTGAACATGGTGTAGGCCTTGAGCAACTGCTGCAGGGTGTGCACACGCTCGCTCTGGATGGCGTAGTGGTTCATCAGCTCGTCCTTCTTGTTCAGGCGCTCTTCGTCAGAGAGTCCCTTCTCTGCTTCCAAAGCTGACAACTGTCCTGCGATATCGGGCAACACGAAAAGTTCTGCATCGTTGACTTGCTTAGCCAACCAGGCAGTACCCTTATCTGTGAGGTCGCAAGAGTTCAACTTCTCGTCAACCACGAAATACAGGGGCTCTACAGCCTCAGGCATCTTGCGGTTGTTGTTCTCCATATACTTCTCCTCAGTCTTCAGCATGCCAGCCTTGATACCCTCTTCCGAGAGGTATTTGATAAGGGGCTTGTTCTTGGGGAGTGACTTGTGGGAACGGTAGAGTGAGAGGAAGCCCTCTTCAATCATTTCCTTATTGTCGGTCTTCTGACCCTCAGTAATCTTCTGCTTGGCATCAGCAAGGAACTGTGTAGCCAACTGCTTCTGTACGCCAAAGAGTTTTTCTACCAGAGGCTGGTACTCCTCGAACATCTGCACTTCGCCCTTGGGCACAGGACCACTGATAATCAGAGGTGTACGGGCATCGTCAATCAACACAGAGTCAACCTCATCGACGATGGCATAGTTGTGCGCACGCTGTACGAGGTCGGCAGGTGAGATGGCCATGTTGTCACGCAGGTAGTCAAAACCAAACTCATTGTTGGTACCAAAGGTGATATCTGCCTGATAAGCTTTGCGACGCTCTGGAGAGTTAGGCTGGTGCTTATCGATACAGTCAACGCTCAGTCCATGGAACATGTAGAGCGGCCCCATCCATTCAGAGTCACGCTTGGCCAGATAGTCGTTCACAGTTACAACGTGTACGCCGTTGCCTGTCAGGGCGTTCAGGAATACAGGGAGGGTAGCAACGAGGGTCTTACCTTCACCAGTGGCCATCTCGGCAATCTTTCCCTGATGCAGTACGACACCACCGAAGAGCTGTACGTCATAGTGGATCATCTCCCATTTCAGGTCGTTACCACCTGCAGTCCAGTGGTTATGATAGATAGCCTTGTCGCCATCGATGGTGATGAAGTCCTTGCGTGGGTCGCCAGCCAGTTCACGGTCAAAGTCGTTGGCTGTTACGATGGTCTCCTCGTTCTGTGCGAAACGGCGAGCCGTCTCTTTCACGATGGCATAGACCTCAGGCATCACCTCGTCGAGTGCTTTCTCGTATTCATCGAGGGCCTCTTTCTCTTTCTTATCAATCTTGGCGAAGATATCGGCACGCTCATCCAGAGGAGTCTCCTCGATGGTGGCTTTCAACTTCTCAATTTCTTCTTTTTGTGCTTTTGCTGCAGCCTGCACCTGTTGACGAATCTCCTGCGTACGGGCACGAAGTGCGTCGTTATCCAATGCTTCAATCTTTGGCGAAGCTGCTTTTACTAATTCTACGAAAGGCTGAATCTTCTTCATGTCGCGCGATGATTTATCGCCGAACAGAGCCTTCAGAATACCATTAAAATTCATATGTTGTATTGTAATATTGTTTCGTTTATTAAAAAATTGCGTGCAAAGTTAGCGATTTTTTGCTAATTATTAGCATAAATCGCTTATTATTTGTTTCTTATACCTCAGAATAAGGACTTAGAGAAACATGCATTCGGGGCTCTGATACGGATGCTACGGGCTACGGTAGGCGCAATCTGGTCTACAGTAACAGGTGTCAGAATACGCTCAGCATGGATGCCAGAGCCAAAGAATATAATGGGGAATTGTGTAAACGAAGCTCTTGATATCTCGTTCTCTTTTGTATCTTCATTGGTGATGGTCCAACCTGGAGCTGTCTCGATAACGATATCACCACAGTTGTCTGGTGTATAACCATTGCGTACCTTCAGTAGTTGCTCGTTCTGACTAGTCAACAGTTGTAGGGATGTATAGACATTACGTACGCCAGACATCATTGCTAGGAATTCCTGCGACCGACTGAGGGCATCACCAATGCTTATCTTCTTGGTTTCCAGCAGTTGACGATTCAGGAAGATATGATTGCGATAGGTTGTCTCTACATAGTTGCCCTGTCCCCAGCTAGCACCCAAATACATGTTCATCAGGTTTGCCGTGCGAGCCATGTAGAATGTTCCTGAGGGAATCTTATAGGTGCTGTAATCTGGTATTTCCTCATCGAAATGTCCTGTGCTGGTAATGACATAGAGCACATTGTCGCGTCCCATTTTCTCCTCAAGGAATGTCATAAGGCGACCTAACTCGTTATCCAGACGTATATAGGTATCCTGTAACTCCAACTGACAATCTGTCACAGTTTTCCGGTCATAAGTTCCAGCATAATAAGTCAGGCAAAGCAAGTCTGTAACTTTGTCATTTCCCATGCCACTGCTGGTAACGCATTGCATGGCCATGTTCGTGATGTCAGCATTGACCAGTGCGCTGGTCTTGTAGAGCTGGAACTGATGTGTGCCGCTGAACTTATGTTTGAAAGGCTTAACCTCGCCACCTTGAGTCAGGTATGAGTAGTTGCTGCCCAACAGAGAGTGGGGCTCCCATTCTGTTGACCCAATCATATTGCGAGGGGCACTGAGCCTGTTGTAGGCCTGCACCCAAAGTGGGAGTGCTTGTGAGTAGTAGGAGGTAGAGCACCAGGTACCCTGATGGTCGTCAATCCAGATAGCACTATTGGCAGCATGTCCTGCCGATAGTACTGCTGCATCGCGGAAAGGTGCTATGGCATAGACGATAGCCTTTCCTCCAGAGGCAATCTTCAACTCGTCGCCAATTGTCGATGTGACCAATTGATTGGGCGATGTTTTCTCCGTGGTGTTGACGCCTGTATATTTGGCGTCGTCCACACATCCCACAGGTCTCAACGTCTTTCTGTTCAACCAACGTTGCCCTATTATATTATTATAATAAGGTGTAGTGCCAGTGTAGATAGCGGCAGTTGCCGATGCTCTGTCGATAGGTGTAAAGGGATATGTGGCATTGGTGTAGATTCTGCCATTATTAAGTAACCGTTGGAAACCTTTGTCGGAATAAAGTGGCATGAAAGCTTCCAGATAGTCACTGCGCAACTGGTCAATAGTGATGCTGACCACGATACGTGGTGCATCCTTGACTTGCCCTTGTACTTGGGCCGTCATGGTCTCTGAGTTGAAGCCGAGTACGGCCAGCAGCGTGATATACAGATATCTATTTGTCATGATAATGTCTCCAGTATCTTAGCAGCAAACATAATGCCACAATTTCCATACCTTCTGCATAGTCCTGCCAGAAACTACCTAAGAGAAAGGCCATTGTGCATAGCATGCTTAGTGTGAACCACGCTGTTCGTCTGCCTTTCAGTACAGGCCAGATAAAGAACAGTGAGAGTGGGTTGAGTATGAGTATTTGCAAGTTGATACTGGTAGTGGGATGCTCTGAGAATATCATGATAAAGAGTGCCAGACCTGCCAGTCCTGAGAGCGTCATAAAAAGGATGTCAAACCACCGTAACGTCTTTTTCTTGATATATTCATAAGCAAAGATGGCGATAGATAGCGCGAGGAGCAGTATGCAGCACTGGGTGGGAGACAACGGGAAGTCTTCCTCTATAACCTGTACGCCAGGGCGAACCAGTTCTCTGCGCTCTTTCACTAATGGTACAATCTCCCCATTCCGCTCAATAGTGGCGTGGTCGAAGTCGTACCTCAGATTTTCTGGTAGGAACTCCTGTTCGCGGATATCGGTTTTATAATCGGCCTTGATACCCAGCAAGAGATCGTTGCCAAAGGTGGCCCAAGGATGTCGTGAAGTATGTTCACGAATCATCTCCCTGAACGACGGTGCGTAGTCTTTTCTGGGATTGTAGGAGATATGTCCTTCTATGTGATGCTCTATGATGTCTCTGGGACGTGTAGAACAGTTGTCGTAAAGGAAGTTATAGCGATAGATGCGGTTCTCTGGCTTGTAGTTGATAGCGAGCGCATCCATAATCCTCTGCTTGTCTTCTGGTGTGAGGTTGAGCACCTGTTCTGTCACCTGGCTTCCCCAGTCTTCATAATAATCCAGGAAAGGCCTCGTTGGGGCTATGCCCAGTTCGTAGTCTGTCAGTCCAAAAACAAACCTTAATGCAAAATTGGGAGTTTTGAAGTTGAAGACGCCGTAATTAAAAATCCAGTCGGCATTATTTCTTAAATCATGAACGCGAAGGGCTGTATGGCCATAGAGACTATAGATCTCTTCATGAGGTGAACAGGTAACAAGTCCTATCTCAACACTGTCCATAGGATCCCTTACCTCGTCTTGTGCCGAGGCTGTTGTGGGGACTAAAAAACCAAAAATGGCTACTAAAAGAGTCCTAAAAATGTTTTCGAATTGTTTCACGATGCAAAATTAATCTATATTTTTTACTTTCGGTGCTTTTAGTTCGATTTTTTTTAATAATTTTGCACCCTGATATTGAAAACGTATATGAAAAGAAATATAATCTTAGCTATTGCCTTTGGTGTGGGCGCCTTGTCGGCCAATGCTCAAAGTGGTACGAATTCCCCTTATAGTCAGTATGGTTTGGGTATTTTAACGGATCAGTCACAAGGTACCAGCAGAGGTATGAATGGGGTTGGTTTGGCACTCAGAAAAGGCAATGTGGTTAACTCGTTGAATCCTGCTTCTTATTCTGCAGTCGATTCGCTGACCATGATTTTTGATGTTGCCTTGTCTGGTCAGGTCACGAATTTTAAAGAAGGTAATGGTAAGAAGAACGCCAATAATGCTGATTTCGAATATGCGGTAGGGTCGTTCAGACTGATGCCGAAGGTAGGAGCGAGTTTTGGTGTCTTGCCATATTCAAATATTGGTTACGAGTATGCCTCAACAGCCACGCTCGGCGAGACTTTTGGTTCTGTTCCTGTAACTACGAAAGGCTCTGGTGGTCTGCATCAGGCTTTCTTCGGTATCGGATGGAATGTGGTAAAGCCTTTGTCCGTAGGTGCTAATGTGGCTTATCTTTGGGGCACTTTCGATCGTTCTATCTCTTCTAGTAGCACTACGTATGTGAATGATTTCTCAAGACAGTATTCTGCTCAGGTGAATAGCTATCTGGTGACGCTGGGCGCTCAATGGGAACAGCCATTGTCACGCAAGGATAATCTCACGCTGGGTGTGACTGTAGGTCTTGGACATAAACTGGGTTCTAGCTATACCATTCAGAATGGTGACTCCACTGTTTATGACGCATCGGATGTGTTGCGTGTACCTATGACCTATGGCGTAGGCTTGGGATGGACACATGGCACGAAATGGTTTGTTGGTGCTGATGTGATGATGCAGAAGTGGGGTAGTGTTGACTTCCCTGGTGCAATCCAGAGTGGTGCTAATACTGTATATGCCTTGCGTAGTGGCATGCTGAAGGATTCCTATAAAGTGAACGTAGGTGCTGATTATGTGCCTAATGATATGAGTCGTAACCTGTTGTCTCGCGTTCATTATCGTTTCGGCGTGGGCTATACTACACCTTATTATTATATAAATGGCAAAGAGGGTCCCAAGGAGATGAGTGTCAGCGCTGGCTTTGGCATTCCCTTGCAGAATAGCTACAATAACAGGTCTATCCTGAATATTAGTGCACAGTGGGCACATTCTTCTGCTAAAGACCTGATTACAGAGAATACTTTCCGCATCAACCTTGGCCTGACGTTCAATGAGCGTTGGTTTGCTAAGTGGAAGGTGGACTAATATAATTTATAATTCAGAATTGATAATTGATAATTATATAAAACGGCTATGTGGGGTGGGGAGTGTCCTTGCCCTTATGCTGTTTATGGCCTGTAGTGAGGCGCATGAGCATACGGCTCCTGCTGTGAATCCAGAGGACTCTGTGTCTATGATGACCACGTATGGCGTCAATACGTTGATCAGCGACTCTGGTGTGATCAAATATCGTATTGTGACAGAACGGTGGGACGTTAATATGGTGCGACAGCCCTCACGATGGGAGTTTATGAAGGGCATCTTCTTTGAACAGTTTGACGAGAAATTCCGTGTTCAGGGCTATATCCAGGCAGATACGGCTTGGTATTTCGATCAACAGCGTCTGTGGAAATTGCGCGGACGCGTGAATATCCGCAATACCAACGGACTCATCTATACGAGCGAGGAGTTGTATTGGGACGGTCTGAAACATGAGTTCTATAGCTATGTTTACTCGCGTCTGGTCACGCCAGAACGTACGATAGAGGGCACCTATTTCCGTAGTGATGAGCAGATGACGCATTATATGGTGACAAATTCGAAAGGCTCTTTCCTGCCCAATGACTTGGAGGAGGAGAAGGCTGATTCCACAGAAAACAAGAAGAAATGACACCGCTGATTATAGGACTACTAATTGCAATGATTTTCTCCGCCTTCTTCTCAGGGATGGAGATAGCGTTTGTGTCGAGCAACAGAATGCTGGTGGAGATGGGACGCGAGAAAAACGGGTTGACACAAAAGGCCATCGCGTTATTCTATAAGCATCCCAATACCTTCGTGTCCACGATGCTCGTGGGAAACAACATCGCCTTGGTGGTCTATGGTATCCTCTTTGCGAAGATTTTTGACGCAACGGTATTCTATGGGCTTGATCCTGCTGCTAGGGTAACGGCCGACACGCTGTTGTCCACTTTCATCGTGCTTTTTACAGGTGAATTTCTGCCTAAGATTATCTTTAAGAGCAATGCCAATACGATGCTGACCTTTTTTGCACTTCCTGCATGGTTGTGCTATGTGGTGCTCTATCCCATATCCCGTTTTGCCACCATGCTCTCAAAGGAGTTGTTGGGCATGTTTGGCATCAAATGGCGTTCTACAACGGAAGATAAGGAGTTCACTAAGGTTGACCTGGACTATCTGGTGCAGAGCAGTATCGATAACGCCAAAAACGAGGAGGATATTGAGGAGGAGGTGCGTATCTTCCAAAATGCCTTGGATTTCTCTGAGACCAAGGTGCGCGACTGTATGGTGCCGCGTACGGAGATAGATGCGATAGAGGATACGTGTGATATCGAACAATTGAAACAGAAATTCATTGAGAGCGGTCATTCCAAGATTGTGGTTTATCACGAGGATATCGACCATATCATTGGCTATATTCATTCGTCAGAGATGTTCCGCAATCCCAAGGACTGGACCAAGAGCCTGCGTACAATGATATTCGTACCCGAGACGATGGCCGCCAGCAAGATGATGCAGACCCTGTTGGCTCAGAAAAAATCGTTGGGCGTGGTGGTTGATGAGTTTGGTGGCACCAGCGGACTTGTTGCGCTGGAGGATATCGTGGAGGAAATCTTTGGCGATATCGAGGATGAGCATGACTCTACCCACTACGTGGCAAAACAGATGGAGCATGGCGAATATCTGCTTTCCGCCCGTTTGGAGATCGAGAAAGTCAATGAGATGTTTGACTTGGATTTGCCTGAAGATGATGATTACATGACTGTAGGCGGACTGATTCTCCATGAGTATCAGAGCTTCCCCAAACTGAATGAAATCGTGAAAATTGGTCGTTTTGAATTCAAAATCATTAAAAATACAGCCACTAAAATAGAACTTGTAAGACTAAAAGTGATTGAAGACACCAATTTTTTGTAAAAAAATGCCGATAATTCAAGAAAACTTAGTAACTTTGCGGGCTGTAAATCAAGAAAATTAAAAATTAAAAATAAAAAACTAAAAACGAAAAATGGCAGCAATTGGAAAAATCAGAAGCTGGGGACCTGCCTTGGTCGGTATTTTGGCCTTGGGTCTCATTGGCTTCATTGCACAAGATGGTTTTAGCACTTGTAGAGGTCGCGCTCAGATGGACAGCAGCATCGCTGGTTCTATCGATGGCGATAAGATCGACATTCAGGAGTATCAGACCCTCGTCGGAGAGTATCAGGAACTATTGAAGTTCTTGGGTCAGGGTAATTTTGACGAAGAGCAGCTTAACAGCTTGCGTGACGAGGTATGGAATACCTGTGTGCTGAACAAGATGGTAGAAAAAGAAGCAAAGGAACTGGGCCTTACCGTTACCGATGATGAGGTAGTGAAGGTGCTCCAGGAGGGTACTCACCCTGCTATCATGCAGAATCCTCTGCTTTCACGTCTGGTTGATCCTCAGACTCGTACGCTGGATATCAACAAGGTGAATATGTATCGTGAGAACATGAAGGCTCAGGCTCAGACCAATGTACAGGCAGCTGAGGAGTATGAGGCTTTCAATCGTAGTTGGGCGCTTGCAGAGAAAATGCTAGCTCAGAACCTGCTGACCAACAAGTATCAGATGTTGCTTGCTGGTTGTGTTCTGTCAAACCCTGTTTCTGCTAAGGCAGCTTTCGACAATCAGAACATCGAGAGCCAGGCTCTCGTAGCTTCAATGCCTTACAGCCAGATCAACGATAACGACGTTGAGGTGTCTGAGGCTGACCTGAAGGCTAAGTATGAGGAGTTGAAGGAAGGTTTCAAGAACTATCAGGATACTCGCGACATCAAGTTCGTAAGTGTTCAGGTAGCTGCTTCTCAGAAAGACCGTGATGCGCTGATGAAGGTGATGAATAAGGCTTATGCTGACCTCCAGGGTGACAGCATCGCTGTAACTGAGGTTATCCGCACTTCTCAGAGTAAAGTCTCTTATCTGGGTCTCCCCGTTTCACGTGCTGCCCTGCCCACCGATTTGGCTGATAGCATCACGAAGATGAGCGTAGGTCAGGTAACAGCTCCTTTCGAGAGCCGTGACAATACCTTCAATGTGGTGAAGTTCCTGGGTAAGACCAACGTGGCCGACTCTATCGAGTTCCGTTTCATCTCTCTCATGGGTCTGAATGGTGCTGCTGCTTCTGCTGATAGCATTGTGAAGGCTGTTAACGCCGGTGCTCCTTTCGATTCTATCGCAAAGAACTATGGTCAGCGTGCTGAGAAGACTTGGATGCGTTCTACAGATTTTGAGCAGGCTTCTACGCTGAGTGCTGATGATAAGCAGTATTTCAACACATTGCTGAATGCACCTGTTAATGAAGTGAAGAATCTCACCCTGTCACAGGGTAACTTAGTGGTGCAGGTTACTGAGCGTCGTGGTTCTGTAGAGAAGTATGACGTGGCAATCGTTAAGCGTACCATCGATTTCTCTAACGAGACCTATAACGAGGCTTACAACAAGTTCAGCCAGTTTGTTAGCGAGAGTCAGGATCTGGCAGGTCTTCAGGAGAAGGCTGCAGAGTATGGCTATACCGTTCTGGACCGTACCATCAGAAATACTGACCACACCATTGCCAACATCCGTTCTACTCACGATGCTTTGAAGTGGGTGTTCAGCGAGGCTGAGGAGAATCAGATTTCTCAGATTTACGACCGTTGTGGTGACAACGACCGTCTGTTGGTTGTTGCTCTGAGCAAGGTTAATCCTAAGGGTTATGAGTCAATGGCTTCTGTAGAGGAGACTCTGAAGCAGGAGGTTCTTATCGACAAGAAATATGCTAAGTTGGCCGAGAAGCTGGCTAATGTGAAGTCTATCGCTGACGCAAAGGCTCAGGGTGCTCGTGTTGACACCGTTTCTCACATCACTTTCGCTTCTCCCGCTTATGTTCCTGGTTCTATGTCACCTGAGGTTGCCCTGAGTGGTGCTGTGGCAGGTGTAGAGAAGGGCGCTGTCTCTAAGGCTCCTGTTAAGGGTCGTTCTGGCGCATACTTCTTCCAGGTTCTTGATCGTGCTACTCGTCCTGGTGTACAGTTCAACGCCGCTCAACAGCAGCAGATGCTGAGTCAGCAGGGCATGCAGCAGACTGTTCGCATGGCTATGCAGGAGCTCTACAACAACCTTGAGATCAAGGATAATCGTTATATTTTCTTCTAAAGAGAAGAGTATTGAGATTATAAAAAAAGAGGACATGCGATTGCATGCCCTCTTTTTTTATCCTCACCTACCACCTATCACCTAAACGTCACCTCTTGAAACCCCACAAGTCGCCAGGATCGTGATGCTGTGGCTTTGTAATATACGAAAGCCTGATAGGTGTTCTCTGTCTGGAAGAAACTACCTTCCTCTGGTAGCGTATGTGTGGTGCCGTCATAATCCATCAAGAGCAGTTGGTAGTTGTAATAACCTAGTTTCTGCATCACGGTGAGGTCGTATGTCTTGCTTTCCTCGTTGTATGTCATGATGTAGTTGTCTGTGGCATCCGTGGCCCATCTGCCGTTTACAATGATGTTTGCATCTGTGTATGGACGATAAGGCAGTAGGGTGTAGTGCACATAGACGTATTCCGATGTACGTTCTGCATCATAGTTATCGCTGTTGCGCAGCAGGAAAGCACCGTTGGTGTCCTCGTCATAGAGATAACTCCTTCTGGGTTCGCAGGGCATAGGCATCGCATGCCAGGTCTTCGTGGCTTCATCCCATCTGACGCCTGCCAGTCCCATGGTGGTGTGACGTGGATCCAGAACCTCGAACTTACGGTATTCGTTGCCGGCATCGAAAATCAGGTGCTTGTTGTGCTCCCATTGCAGACTCTGGTTGGTGATGTAATTTGGCGTGACGTTCACCTTCATGTTGTCCTCTCGTCCGTTTTGCATCACAAACGTCTGTATCTCCTCGTTGGGCCTTGTCACCCTGAGCCCGTTGAGCTTCACCGTCATCCTCACTTGTTGGTATCGGTCGTTCAGGTCAAGGTCTGTATTTGTGGTGATGCCCAACCCTACCAGGGTGATAGGTTCTACCACGCGCAACTCCACCACAAGGACTTCCTCGTCATTATCATCATCAATGATATGTAATCTGTAGTTACCACTCATTCGCAGGTTGGTGTGCTCGTTGGGAAACTGCAGTTCGTAGTGGGTGTAGAGCACCGTGGTGTTGATAGAGTTGTCATATTGCTCTATAGGCTGGTCGTTAAGTCCTTCCAGCCAGTCGCTTTCAAAGAGTCCTTCTACTGGTGTCCAGTCGGGGTTGCAAGGCTCTACGCGGTAGATAAAACGGTGGTAGTTATGCGACAGCTCATCAAAACTGATGCTTAGTACGTCCTGCCCTTTTAGTTGCAGTACGGGTAACGCCTCAAAGTCATCATTTTTGATCACCTGCAGGCTCTTGATATTGGGTGCCTTTATGCTATGCCATGCGCTCAGAGACATCGGTGCCAGCAATAGCAAGGCAAGTATTGTTTTCTTTTTCATGCCGCAAAATTAATATTTTTCTGCAAAGATAGTTTATTTTGAGTCAAGAATCAACATGCTTTGGGATTTATTTTGTATTTTTGCGGCTAAAATAGTGAGTATGAAGTACAAGAATATCGTTTTCGACTTGGGAAATGTTCTCGTCAAGCTTGATGAGCATGCCATGATACAACGTTTCGAGCAACTGGGATTGAAAGTGGCTGGCCACTTCAGAAAGAATCCTGAAGTGCTGAAATTATTTCAGGACATGGGTATCGGCCTTATATCAAATCAGACTTTTTTCGATGGTGTTCGTAGAATATCCAACACAGAGACTACCAATGAGCAGATTACAGATGCAGCCAATGCCATGTTAAGATATATTCCTGACGAGAAGAAGCAGTTACTTCTCGATTTGCGAAAAAACGGCTATCACGTCTATCTTCTTAGTAACACCAACGATATCCATTGGCGCTACTGTGCCGACGTGCTGTTTCCTATGCAGGATTATGGCGTATCTGACTATTTCGACGGCGTGTTCCTCTCGCAGGAGTTGCATGTGGAAAAGCCCAGCGACAGGATATTCCAAATCGTGATTCAGCAAACTGGTATCTCGCCTCGTGAGACACTTTTTGTGGACGACCTTGAAGATAACTGTCTGGCTGCCCAGCGCAATGGCTTCCATATCTTCCAGAACAAGGACTTCGATGATTGGATTGGCGAAATACAGAATTTGCTGCAAATAGCTTCAGAAGTGTGATATATTTTTCGATAGATTTAAGTGTTTTTTATTATGAAACAGTTTCTTGTGATATTGACAATACTCTTGGGCATGGGGCTGGATGCATCGGCTCAGGAGAATTTACAGCGTGGGGCGATTGCCTCGCAGGTACAGAAGACGTTTACGAAGGTGAAGGAGAATCCGATAACCAGCGTGAAGAACCAATGGCGTAGCGGTACGTGCTGGGCATACGCCACGGTAGGATATTTTGAGAGCGAGATATTGCGACAGACGGGTAGAACATACGACCTGTGCGAGATGTTCGTGGTCAGTAAGGACTACATGGACAATGCTACCCATTATGTGCGCATGCATGGCTATAGTCAGATTTCGGAGGGCGGATCGTGCGATGATGTGCTGGAGGTGATTCGTCGACACGGTATCTGTCCTGAGAATGCCATGCCGGCACCAGGTTCGCTGACGGGCGACTCGCTGGCTAATTTCAATGTGTTCTTCCCAGAACTGGAGCGCAAGGTGAGCAGTATTGTCGTTAAGGATGCAAAGGCACCCATGGCCCATTGGCAGGATAGTGTACAGGCCGTTATAGAGAAATACCTTGGAAAATGTCCAGAGACGTTTGTGTATGAGGGCAAGACATACACGCCGAAGTCGTTTGCGGAGAGTCTGGGACTGCACCTCGATGATTACGTGAGTCTGACGAGCTATACGCATCATCCGTTTAATAAGTGGTTTGTGATTGAAGCACCCTACAAATGGCGTCTGAAACCTAGCTATAACATCCCTATCGAGCTATTGATGGACGTGCTCGACAAGGCGATAGATGCTGGCTATACGGTGGCCTGGGGAGGTGATGTGTCAGGCGACTTCACTCGCACGGGACTGGCAATGTTGCCAGACAGTATCCAACCCTCACAACAGCTTCGCCAGGAACAATGGAACGACTGGCGTATGACCTATGATCATGTGATGCTTATCTATGGCAAGGCGGTGGACGAGACGGGTAAGCCGTACTATATGGTTAAAAACTCTTGGGGCGAGAGCGGCCTATATAAGGGTATCTGGTATATGTCGCGCGACTATATCGCACTCAATACCACCTATATTTTTCTTAATCGTCATGCTCTGCCCATTACTGTTGATAACGAAATCTACAGTAGTTTTAAGTAGTTTAAAATAAAAAAGCATCTGCAACTTGCAGATGCTTTTTTATTGTGGTAGGAACATTGGGACTCGAACCCAAGACCTCTTCAATGTGACTGAAGCGCTCTAAACCAACTGAGCTATGCTCCTGTGCTTTGTGAACCCGAAGGGATTCAAACCCTTGACCTTCAGAACCGGAATCTGACGCTCTATTCAGCTAAGCTACGGGTCCCCTTGTGTTCGTTAGCGGGTGCAAAAGTACACATTTTTTTCTAATGGTGCAAATTTTTTCTTATTTATTTGCAACGATTGATAGAATTCTTTGTAACTTTGCACCTTGAAAGTAAGTATAGAAGAAACCAATGGAAAGAATATCTCTGATTGTCGGGATTATGCTGGTTCTGATCTTGACTGGTTGCAAGGATTTGAAACCACAAAATGCTGATGATTCAGTACTGGAAGAAGACTCTTTGGAGGTGGCCGATTCGCTAACGGAAGAAGAGAGCATGGATGAATTGATTTCTGAAGAACCCATGCCTGTGTCGGCAGAGGAATTGTTTGATGATTTCCTGTTTAACTTCGCGTCAAACAAGCGTCTGCAGATGGAGCGTGTGAAATTCCCTATCATCGTGAGTTCAGAGGCTAAGGCTGATACGTTGGAAAAGAACGATTGGCAGATGGAGCATTTCTTCATGCACCACGGGGAATACACGCTGATATTTGACAGTGAGGCACAGATGGAGGCTGTGAAGGATACGTCTGTGAATCATGCTATCGTAGAGAAGATCTTCATGGATCAGGGATTTGTGTGCCAGTATCAGTTTGACCGTAAAAACGGACGCTGGATGCTTGACAGGATGAATAAACAGACGATGTCTCATAACCCGAACGCCTCTTTTCTCTCGTTCTATCGCCGTTTTGCTACGGAT
>Ga0310691_10003757_pt1 | contig 17796 bp, 18 predicted proteins | sample 176DNAGHGlowgp2_FD_203887 | JGI IMG/M metagenome (GOLD analysis project Ga0310691, IMG submission 203887) | Sheep rumen microbial communities from Palmerston North, Manawatu-Wanganui, New Zealand - 1766 DNA GHGlow gp2 (v2) (version 2) | ecosystem: Host-associated > Mammals > Digestive system >...
CCCTGACTGCAATACCTTTTAAGAACAACGCACACCTCGTTGGTTCGCGTAAGGATGTTTTGATACAGGGGGATTCGTTTTATGAGGAACTCATACCCCGTAGCTTGCTGCGGGGTGCGTTGATTTAGGATTGCACTTACCTTCTACAACTCTCTGTAAACCCCTGTTTTCGCCTGCCTCTTTATGCTATAATTTTTCCATGGAAGGAATGCTTTGCAAAACATGCAGCCACTGCGGTCTCTGCCCTGGCGACGGGACATTTAGGGCAGACAAGAATCTTATCATCAGCACGGAAGGAATTTCTGCCCCGCTAAATGCCGACCCCTCATTGCCACCTTTCTACACCGGCATTGCCATGGACATAGGGACTACCACCGTAGCCGCCAGGGCCTACAGACTTTGCAACGCAGAACTGCTTGCTGAATATAAAGAAGTAAACTTTCAGCAGAAATTTGGTAGCGACGTTATTGCCCGCATTTCCTTTGCTACGGAAGCAGATGGCTATAAAAAAATAAGGGAAGCAACCCTTTTGCAGATAGAAAAAGCCGTAAAAAAACTCTTGGGCGAAGTTTCATTTTTGTTTACTTCCCAACGCTGTGGCCGGCCACACCTTGAGCGTCTTGTGATTACCGGTAACACAGCCATGCAGAGTTTTGCAGCAGGTCTTAGCGTAAAAGGCCTTTCCGCTTTTCCCTTTAAGGCAGACTATCTTTTTGGCGAAGAAAAGCCCGCGTCAGACTTTTTTGGCAACTCTTCATTTTTAAGAGCAGACTGTCCTGTCTATTTTACACCCGCGCAAAGCGCCTTTATTGGAGGAGACACAATTTCTGCAATGATGGCATGCGGTTTTTTAGATGGCACTGGGGCTGCAAAAATACTTGCAGACGTTGGAACCAACTGCGAGATGGCACTCCTTGACCCCAATGGAAATCTTTTTTGCACTTCTTCTGCAGCAGGGCCTGCTTTTGAAGGCTACGGCATAAGGCAGGGAATGAATGCCTGTGAAGGGGCTGTTGCAAAGGTAAGCCTTGTTCAAGAAGAAAAAACTGGCGGTAAGGCTCGTGGCAAATTAAAGTTTTTGTGCAGCGTAATTGGCGGCGGGAATGCAAAGGGCATCTGCGGTACAGGACTTTTAAGCGCAATAGCTCTCTTCTATAAAAAAGGCATTATAAACCAGAATGGAACCCTTCTTCGCGGAACAGACTCTGTTTCTCTTTGCAAGGGGGTAAGCCTCTGCCAAAAGGACATAAGGAATTTTCAGCTTGCAAAGGCGGCTGTCCTTAGCGGAATAGAAGCCCTTGTGCAAAAGGCTGGCCTTTCGGTGCTGGATTTACAAGACAATTCAATCCTTTACCTTGCGGGTGGCTTTGGTACCAAGCTAAATGCCCACGATGCCGCTGTTACCGGAATGATTCCCCCCGTCCTTGAAAATAACCTTGTCCATGCTGGTAACGCTGCCCTTAGCGGAGCCTGTATGCTTTTGTTTGATGCCGGCCTAAGGAAAAAGGCACTTGCCCTTGCAAGAAAGGCAATGAACATAAATCTTGCAGAAGACCAAGGCTTCCAGTCCCGCTACATAAGCGCACTCAACTTTCCCGATTTGCCATAGAACTTGCAATCTGCTACAATAAGGCATGAAATTTTTTTCGTCTTTATGGAATACAATAAAACCCACCCTGCTGCGTTTTCCGGCAGCCTTTGTGCTAAGTGCCCTTGCCACAGTAATGCTTTTTACAAACGATCTTGTAAACTGTGGGTGGGTATCAAAAAGTGCATATTTTGCCCTTGCAAAAAGTGCCTTCTGGGCATTCGCACTTTCCGTCTTTACCCGCCTTTTAGAGGAAGTTCTTTTTGCAAAGTTCAGCAGCAAAAAATACATCTTCATAGCCTCACAAGCAGTCTGCGTCATATTGGCATTTTTCCCCGGCTATATTTTTTCTTCTCATGACTTTCCAAGATTTTATCTTGTTTACTTTGGAACATTCCTTGCACTCTTTGTCCTTTGCGTTTATATGCTTTACTTTTCGCAAAGCAAGGAAAAGGTTGTTGCAAACATTCTCCTTTCGCTAATGATTTCTTCAACCATAGCAGTCTGCATCGGGGCGGGCTTTAGCGTAATCTTTTTTGCATTCGATCAGCTAATCTGCAATTGCATTGGCGAGCTGTATTCAATCATCTGGTGCACGGCATTCTTCTTTTTCCTTCCCTGCATCTTTATTTCCTATGCCACCAAAAAAGACAGCGACATTGTCATTCCAAAATCATTTAAGGTCATTGTGCTTTATGTGCTTTTTTCTCTCTACTGCATCCTTCTCCTTGTCCTATATGCCTATCTTATAAAAAGCCTTGTAACGCTAACCCTTCCTTCCGGTAAAATCAATCCATTTGTTTCAGGGGCAAGCCTTTTCTTCCTATTTTTCTACCTTTCACTTGCGCCCTACAAAAACAAACTTACATCTTTCTTCTATAAATATGCCGCAATATTCCTCCTCGTGCTGATTGCAGTCCAGTTGCTTGCCTTTGCAATACGCATACATGCCTACGGTTTTACTCCGGCCCGTTGCGCAAGCCTTTACTATATTATTTTTAGCGTGGTCTTCTGCATTCTTCCGCTCATTCAAAAGGGAAAATACATGCAGGCAATTTATCCGCTTTTTGCAGCCATCTGCATTTTTGCATCCGTCACTCCGCTAAACATAATAGATTCCGCTTCCCGGAACCAGTACAAGAGAATTGTCTCTACGCTAAAAAAATACAACCTCTTTAAAGATGGCAAGGTTATTCCGTCTTCCAAAGAAAATTTCCTTTCTCTAGATGACAAAAAAACAATCAGGAGCGCCTTCTTTGAACTGAATGATTCCGAAAAGAAAAAGTTGGGCTTTGTAAGTTATGAAAAGGAATTCCGCGAAATATTCGGTTTTAATGCCTACGATGTTTATGGCGAGGACGTTTTTAATGAAGTCTATTGCTACGCGCTTGATGTTCCCGATGAAAGGAGCGTAAACATTCAGGGCTTTTCAGAACTTTTTTACTTTAAGGCAGAAGATTCGGCCTTTGTTCATGATGAAAACAAGTGGAAGCCGGTCGTAAGCTTTGGAGACAATTATAGAATTGAACTTGGAAATGAACTTCTTCCCTTGCTGAACACAGGCAGAAAGTATGAAGGAAAAATTGACAGCATGGATCCGCTTGTCATAAAAAAAGACGGCTTTACCCTAATCATCCGTGAAATGAATCTTAGAAAAGAAAAGTATTCCGACGGAAGGTGGTATTACCGCTACAAACTCATAGGCTATGCGTGCAGGTAAAAAAGAGGATTAGAAATAAAAAAAATGGAAAAGTCTAAGACAAAACGAAAAGTCGGTGTGCTGAACATAATTACAGTTTTTGCCGTGATGATTGCCTATTCAATTATTATGGATTATCTCCACTACGCCTTTCTTGAGCACCACAAAGAAATATTGGGCTATTATTACGACAGTAATTATTTGATTCTGCCTGCATTGATTTTGTTTTTTGTTAGTGTACGGCTTTTTGCTTTTAAATCGCTTTTGTTTAAGAAGCTGCACATAGCTTTGAACATTGCAATTTTTGCTCTTCTTGCCTTCATCTTTTTTGCGTTTTCCGCATCGGCTTTTGATTCTGCACATCTTACAAAAGACGGTGTAAAGACTTATTTTGCTGAATATGACGCAGGTGCAATTGCGGCGGCAAAAATAGGAATTAGGAAAAGCGGCGGAAGCAAAACTGGAGGTGGCTATGAACAGTACATTGAACTTGGTTTGATTCGCGAAAAGTTTACTGTCAAGTTCAATACATTCCAAAACGATTATACAATTGCAGATTTTTATGGGCAATACAATGGAAAACTCTTTTTTGACAACACGGATGAAGTTGTGGAAATTGAAAAGTTTGGCTTGGAAAATGTAGAAAAGTATCTTGACGGAAACCGGCTTATAACGCAAAATGCTGCCAGAAAACTTAGGGAATTTTCTAAATTAGGAGTAGAAAAATGAAAGGTTTTATACAAGCTGCGCAAATCGCAATAATCGGTGGGGCAGACGGGCCTACGAGCATTTATGTCGGAAAAGCTGCAATTTTGCAGTTGCTAATTCCTTATATTATTCTTGCAGCCCTTTCCTGCTTTTTTCTAGTAAGAAGCATTCTTAAAAAGAAAAAAATCGCAATCGTACTTTTTTCTGGCGCAATATTCATCCTGCTTCCTGCGGTATTTTTCTTGGGCAAGTTTGTGATGAAGCGGGCAATAAGATGTCAGGCTTTGGAAATTGGAATCAACACATTTCCATGGAAAGAAGATGAAGTTTCCAACCACACTTTTGAATTAATGAATTCAGAAAATTCTTCAGAAGAAAGCGATGGTGTTGAATCATTCTTTTTTATAATTGGTCCTGATGGAAAAAAATCTGCGGCTTGCACATTCGGCAAAATTGGAGGCCCTTTAGCTCCCTCCATCAAAAGCTGGCAGATAGATAGCGACGGAATTCTTTATATTTTTGATGAGTCTCCCCAAGAGAGCGGCTGTATAAAAATAGAAAAAATCTGGTGCGCCCAAGGAGTTTTGTATGCCATGCGGAATCAAGACCTTGCCAGTTATAAGTATAATGAAGAAAAATATTCTGGAATAATATACAAGCAAAAGTGAATGGTGTTTTCCGTGAGGTGATTTAAAAATGAAGAAAAGTCGTGTTTTAATATTAGTTCTTGTGATTGCCATTGCTCTTGTTCTTCTGCCCTTTGTTGCCACGCCCCTTGTTCATAATTACAAAATCTACCGCTTTGACGCAAGCATAAAGAAAATACCTGTACCGCAGAGCTATGAGAAACTTGTGCAGAAGAAGTGGTTCGGGCTTTTGTGGGCATGCGGAAACCATGCAGACTATCTTGTTGTTGCGGTTTTTCGCGGAAAAGAAAATGACGCTTTTGTGTACAAATATTTTAACCAAGATTTTTCTGTGGACTGTCCAGAAGACAATAGCGATGCAAAGCCTTTTATATTCAAACAAAGTGGCGGAAAATGGTATTCTGTCGGAGAAGATAAAAGCATTGAAGAAAGTGAAGCTTCTATGGCAGATTCTGCAACATTTAATCCGTACATAAAGTCTCTTGCAATGAAAAGCAACGGGCCACTGTATTTTATTGCCTATTGCGCACAGGGAAAGGCTGATTTTGATTTGCGCACGTTTTAGCGGCAATCTTTCCACCTTTGATTCTGAGGCAGGGCTTTGGCATGGCATCTCTTTTGCAAGCTGACTCATTTTGATTTCTCGACTTTGCATCTCAAGCTGAAGCCCTGAATTCCAAGAGCAATTTCTTGCAAAAATGTTGCGATGAAAGTATATTGCAATATGAATGCATTTGTTTTTGTAGGAAGCTGTGTCACAGATGCTAAAGCAAGTTCTGCATGACAAAATTTGTTGAAGGTATAAAAAATGATTTTTTTTGTTATTTTGATACTGCTTATGATTTGTATTCCTTACTTTTACATGGAAGACAGGTTTGAGCGGCTGTATTTTAAAATCGCAATGTGTGCCATGAATGCAATTTTGCTTTTTTTGGCGATTTTCTCTTTTCAAATTTTTAGGGCATTGGCATTGACCTTTCTTGCCGCTTTGCTGTATCTGGTGCTTGCAGTTCCCGTAATTCTTGCAAATCTTGTGCTTGTTATTGGAAGCTGCATAAAGCATAAGGCCATAAAAGAACTTCTCTTTTTGCTGCCACTTGCATTTTCTCTTTTGTTTTCCTTCATCAGCCTAAAATTTAATCTGTCTGAACGCCTTGCCTTAAAACTTGAATTTGACAGTTATAAAGCCGAACTGGACGATTATATTTTTAACAATAATAAGACCGAGAATATCCGCACCTTTTCTGATTATGGCGGAATCATTTGGGACGGAGGCTTTTTGGACAACTACAGCGCAATTATTTACGACGAAAACAATAATCTGGATTTGCTTTTTAAGTCGGGGGATAAAAAAATTGAAGAATCCTTTGGAATGTCGCTCGTGGATGTTATGAAAATCCAAGACAATTATTTTAGATGTAATTTTCATGACTGACTTTTAAGCTTGCTGCAGGACAGATGCTGAATCAAGTTCATCATGACTGTTTTTGTAAGGAAATTTGAAGGTGAAATAATCAAGTTGGCATGACGGTTTTATGGTGAATTTTTGCGGCTTGTTGACAAAAATAAAAAAAACCGCCCCGTGATGGAGCGGCCTTTGTTTGCTTGGTAAAAAATTACCTTGCGTATTCGATTATGCGTGTCTCGCGGATCATCGTAATCTTGATTCTTCCTGGGTAGCGCAAGTCGTCTTCGATCTGCTTTGCAATGCTCTTTGCAAGATCCTTAACCTGCTCATCCGGAATCTTTTCGTTGTTTACCAAGATGCGGAGTTCGCGGCCTGCCTGGATGGCATAAGCCTGTTCAACACCGGTAAACTTCTTTGCTGTTTCCTCAAGGTTTTCAAGGCGCTTAACATAGTTGTCTACAGTTTCGCGTCTTGCACCCGGGCGGGCAGCACTTATTGCGTCTGCAATCTGTACGATTACGGCTTCCGTAGTCTGTGGCTCAACGTCGTTGTGGTGGGCGGCGATGGCATTTACTACGCGGGGCTCTTCTCCCATCTTGCGAGCCATTTCTGCGCCAACTTCTGCGTGGTTCTGGTCGCTGTCTGTTTCTGCTCCCTTACCAATGTCATGCAAAAGGGCTGCTCTCTTGGCAAGCTCGCGGTTAGCACCAATTTCTGCTGCAAGAAGGCTTGCAATTTCTGCAACTTCGCGTGAGTGGGTAAGAACGTTCTGTCCGTAGCTTGTGCGGAAGTAAAGCCTTCCCAAAGCGCGCACTCCGTCCTGGCCCATGTTGTGGATTCCAAGGTCAAAGAGAACCTTTTCGCCCTCTTCGTAAATCTTCTGCTGAATTTCACGCGTTACCTTCTGCACGATTTCTTCTATGCGGGCAGGGTGAATGCGGCCGTCCGTTATAAGGCGCTCAAGTGATTCCTTGGCAATTTCCTTGCGTACGGGGTCAAAGCAGCTTATTACAACAGCTTCCGGCGTGTCGTCTATGATGATGTCTACACCGGTAAGCGTTTCCAGGGTACGGATATTGCGTCCCTCGCGGCCAATTATGCGTCCCTTCATCTCGTCTGAAGGAAGGGAGACTGTAGCAACGGTCAAATCGCCTGTGACTTCCGTAGCAATGCGCTGAATTGTGGAAAGCAGCACCGTCTGAGCCCTCTTTTCCGCTGCAAGCTGGGCATCCTGGTCAATCTTGTTAAGAAGGGCCTGGGCGTCATGCTTTGCTTCGTTTTCAAGGCTCTTGATGATGAGTGCCTTTGCTTCGTCACGGGTAAGACCGGAAATCCGCTCAAGTTCTGTGCGGAGGTTTTCTTCCTTGTCCTGAAGCTGCTGGGCGTGCTTTGCAAACTCTGCATCCCTTGCGGAAAACTCTTTTTCCCTCTTTTCAAACTCTTGGGCACGCTTGTCTAAAAGCTCCTCTTTCTTGTTTACACGGCTCTCGTAAGCTTGAATTTCCTTGCGGCGCTCGTGGTTCTCCCGCTCCTGCTGGTTTCGGTCCTGAATGAGTTGTTCTCTTGCTTGAAGCTGAATCTCTTTTTTGAGAGCTTCTGCTTCCTTTATGGCATCCTGTTTAACGCGTTCGGCTTTTTGTTCCGAGGCGGAAAGTTGAAATCTGGCATAAATCCAGCGAATAGTCCATCCAAGAACAATTCCTGCAACGGGGAGCACGATGTACAGAATCATTTTGTCCATACAAATCTCCATTGTATTTAAAATTGTTCATTAATATAGTATAGAAAAAATGCGCTAATGTCAAATGTAAAATATGTAATATAGAAATAAATATTTTTTCTATTTTTCTGGACGGTACTGCCTTGTGCTCTACCATATTATTCCTTGGCTAACTCGACTGTCTGCCCCTTTGCGCCACCCGCTTTCCAGGGCTGCGCTACCGCTCCGGCCCGCCTAAGGGCGGTCTTGCCGATGGCAACCCTTCCAATCGGGCGTAAGTTTGGTTTGCCATTCCTTGACAATCCCTGCCACTTCTGCTAAATTTACGAATTATGACTATTTTAAAACTTTTGCTGCTAATCGCCTTTATAGACCTTATTTTTATCCTGCGCAACAAATTTGTAAACGGCTTTTCCATGCGCACAATGCTCTTTATCCTGGGCGGAATAGACATAGCCTTGGCTGTAGCCTACTTTGTTTACAGAATATTGCAATAGATTGTGATATAATTATGCCTATGGACTACATGGACGAAGCTATAAAAGAAGCATACGAAGGAATCAAAAGCGGACACGGCGGGCCTTTTGGCTGTGTAATAGTAAAAGATGGCAAAATTGTGGGGCGGGGACACAATTCCGTCCTGTTAAAAAACGATCCAACCTGCCACGGAGAAATGGAAGCTATCCGCAATGCCTGCAAAAATCTTGGAACCCACAACCTTTACGGCTGTGAGCTCTACACTACGGCTGAACCCTGCCCCATGTGCCTGGGGGGAATCCTCTGGGCAAACATCCGCAAGGTCTTTTACGGTTGCAAGGTTTCTGACACGGACAAAATCAACTTCCGCGACGACGAATTCTACAAATGCTTTGAGGGTAAAAGCAACCTTTACTCTGCCCAGGAATGCAAGCGCGAAGAATGCTTAAGGCTCTTTGAAGACTATGTAAAAACCGGTGCCAAAAGGTACTGATTCTTAGAGGGCGTCTGCAAATAAATCCTACCCCCGATTGGAAGGGTGCGGAACGCATTGCCGTCAGGCAATGGAGGCGAAAGCCGGAACCCTGGAAAGCGGGCGAATTTCCAAGCTTTTGCCGGCCCAGGGGGACGGCACAGTTTTACCGGACGCTTGGTCCAGAAGAAAAGAAGAAAAAATCTTTCTCTTGTATTTTTGGGCAAAATACTGTAACATCTTAGGAAGAAAATTGGACAGCTTAAAAAAAACTGGAATCCAGGAGTTTTTATGGATATTGAAGAGCTTAAAAAGGAAATAAAGAACGTTATTATTTCTTCCCTTGAACTAGAAGACGTTACCGCTGAAGACATAAAGGATGACGAGGCTTTGTTTGGGGAAGGTCTTGGCCTTGATTCGATTGATGCGCTTGAACTTGGCGTTGCGCTCAAGAAGCACTTTGGCGTAAAGTTTTCTTCCGAGAACGAGGAAAACAAGAAGCGATTTGCTTCTATAAACACTCTTGCAGAATATATTGCCCAGGAAAAGGACGGACAGTGATGACTAAGGATGAACTCTACCAGAAGATAAAGTCTATTATGGTGAATGAATTTGAGGTTGAAGAGGACAAGGTTCTTCCCGATGCCAAGCTTGTGGACGACATGGACTTGGATTCAATTGACTTTATTGACCTTGTTGTTAAGACCAAGGATTTTATTCCCGTAAAGATTGATCCGGAAATTTTTAGGACGGTTCGCACTATGCAGGACGTCGTGGACACTTTGTATCCCTACACCCAGCAATAAATGGTTAAGGTAATCGCGGCTGTTCTTACGGCTCTTTATCCTTTGCTTGTCTTTACCCTTCTGGTGGTGCTTAAGCTGCCGGTAAGGGTTTTGTCGCTTTGCGTTATTGCGCTTTCTTTTGCGGCTTTTCTTAGCGCCGGGATAAAGGGTAGAACTGCTGCCACTTCTGCTGCTGGTGGCGCTGGTGGGGGTGCACGGTCTTCTGCTGGCAGGTCTTTTTGGCTGCGCTTTAGGCCTTTTTTGGGAGCAAGCCTTTTTTTAGCAGCGGGGATTGCCTGTTTTTTTACCAACCAGGCGGTTTTCCTAAAGCTTTATTCGGTGGCGGTTAGCTCAACTTTTCTTTTTGTTTTTGCAAGCTCCCTGGTTTGGGGGCCCAACATAATTTTCCGCTTTGCTACTATGGCGGACAAGTCTATAAGAAATTCGGCAAAGGAAAAAAGTGTTGAGCGTTATTGCCGCAAGGTTTGCATTGCGTGGTGCCTGTTTTTTATCCTGAACGCAGGCATTTCCGCTTTTACCGCGCTAAAATGCAGCGATGCGGTTTGGTCTTTGTACAATGGCGGCATTTCGTATGCCCTTATGGGGCTTATGTTTGCTGTTGAATATATTATCAGGATTCAGGTGAATAAGAAAATGCCCAGCGAATATTCAATTACAAAGTTTAAGAACAATTCCCGCAAGGATGACTATGTCCTTTGCTATGAAAATACTTGGTCTTCCAAAAATTATAAAACTTGGCTGGATTTTCTTACCGCAAGTGCAAAGGTTCGCGCTTTTCTTTCGGATAGCTCTCGCTCGAACTGCAAGGAATGGATTCTGCACTGCGAGGACTACTGGTATTTCTTGTGCACATTTACGGCTCTTTTGCAGTGCGGAAAAAGGGTTTTGCTTACCCAGAACATTACGCCCAGCTTTATAAAGGAAATAAAGGCTCCCGGAGTTGAATTCCTTACTGACCAGACGGCAGAGGGGGCCTTTAGCATAAGCAATATAATAGAAGATTCTTTGCTTCCTTCTGAAAAAGAGATAAGAACTTCCCCTGCTATTGATGCGGATAAGACGGAAATATTTATGTACACTTCCGGCAGTACCGGAAAGCCCAAGGCTGTTGTCCAGCGTATGACGGAATTTGAGCTTGACAATAAATTCATAATCTCAAAGTGGGGGGATGAATTTTGCAGCCGAAAGCTTGTTACAACTGTTAGCCAGCACCACATATACGGCTTTTTGTTCGGCATTTCGCTTCCTTTTACGCTTGGAGTTCCCTTCCGCAGAAAGAGAATTGAATTCCCGGAAGAATTTGAAACTTTGAACGACGGTCCCTACATGATTATCGCAACCCCGGCTTTTTTAAAGCGTACCGTAGAAATAGAGGGCAAGCTACCGACAAGCGGCTGCTTTATCTTTACAAGTGGCGGCGTACTTACCCCCGACGTTGCAGAGCAGACGGACAAGGTCTTTGGCTTTTGGCCACTGGAAGTTTACGGTTCAACAGAGACAAGCGGCATTGCCTACAGGCAGAGCAAGAAGGGGCTTGAATGGACTCCTTTTGACAACGCAAAAATTTGGAAGGGCGATGACGGATGCCTGCGAATAATTTCCCCTTACATCAAAAACCCGGAAGGCTTTGCTACGGCAGACCTGGTGGACATTCTGGATGACGGACGCTTTTTGCTTAAGGGAAGGGCAGATTCCATAGTTAAAATAGAAGAAAAACGCATTTCCATGACCGAAGTCGAAAACCGTATTTTGCAGACCGGTTTTGTCCGCGACGTAAAGGTTATTGCCCTTGAAGACCGCCGCCAGTATCTTGCAGCCGCAATTGAATTCAATGATGAAGGAAAGAAGAAGTTTGGCGGTGTAAAAAAGCTTGAAGTTAACAAATTCTTCCACGACTTTTTGATGCAGTATTTTGAGAATGTTGTAATTCCAAAGAAGTGGCGTTTTGTAGAAAAGCTTCCCTGTGATGTTCAGGGTAAAAAACACAAGGAAGACATTGCTCTCCTTTTTGAGAAGGCGGAAGACTAAGGCCATGTGCGCTAATTTGCATTCGATTCAGAACGAAAGAATAGTTTCCCAAAGCTCGGATGCCCAGGCCAAAACAAAAAGCGTCTGCCTTGAAGTTTTTATTTCTCCTGAATCAGATTTTTTTGACGGCCACTTTCCTGCCTTTAAGCTTTTTCCGGCTGTTGCTCAGATTTATCTTGTTGACCGCTTTGCAAAGAAGTATCTTGGGCTTGAAGGCTTTGCCAAGGAAATAAAGCGGGTAAAGTTTCCTTCTCCTGTTATGCCGGGAGCGACAGTTCTTTTGAGTCTTGAGCAAGACCTGCTTAGCGGAACCCTTTCATTTTCCCTTTGCGATTCTGTTCAAAAGGATAAAGTCTATTCTAGCGGGACGGCGGTTTTATGAATATTGAGTCTTTTTCTACAATTGCTTTGTCTGGCAACATGGCTGCCTCTGTTAACACGGCTGCATCAGCTAACACGGCGTATTCTTTTAAAATAAATATGCCTTCCAAAGACACAAGCCTTTGCAACTTTAAGCCCTGCTTTGTAATACCGGTCTACAACCATGGGGCAGCCCTGGCATCTGTTGTTCAAAACCTTTGCTACTGCGGAATCCCGATGATTCTGGTGGACGACGGAAATGATTCTAAGAACAAGGAACTTATTCTTTCTGCTTCCAAACTTTCGCCCCTTTGCATTCTTCTTCCGCTCAAAAAAAACAGCGGCAAGGGTAAGGCATTTTTTGCCGGTGTGGAAAAAGCCTTGTCCCTTGGCTTTACCCATGTTTTCCAAATAGACGCAGACGGTCAGCACGACTCATCACGATGCGCTTTCTTTTTGAAAGAGGCAGAAGCTAATCCTGAAAAAATAATATGCGGCTACCCTGAATATGACGAGAGTGTTCCCCTTAAGCGTAAAAATGGCAGGGAAATTTCCAACAGGTGGGCCCGCTTTGTAACATGGGATTCTTCTATTAAAGATGTTCTTTGCGGCTACAGGGTTTATCCGTCAAAGGCTTTGCAAAAGTTAATAAAGAGCCATGCCCACATCAACGCCCGCATGGGTTTTGATACGGACATTTTAGTTCACCTTTCATGGGCAGGCTGGGGGATTTTGAATTACGGTGTAAGGGTAACATACCCCCAGGACGGCATTTCAAATTTCCGCATGGTGCGCGACAACATTGCAATTTCTTTAACCTACACCCGCCTTTGCATAGGCATGATTGTCCGCATTCCAAAACTTTTGCTGCGGAGGATTTTCCGTGGCTAAGTCCAACAATAGTGGTGGCGCATGGTATGAGCAAAAAGAAACCGCCTCTTCAGACGCTCCTCTAAAACTGACGCTTTTTCTTGTCCGCATTCTTCCCCACTGGCTTTTGGCTCTTCTTGCCTTTCCTGTCGTATTTTTCTACTGGGTTGCATGTCCTAAGGCAAGAAAGGCTGCGGCTGACTTTCAAAAACAGCTCTGCACTTTTGCCAAGAAGAAAATCCGCGTGAACACTTATGCCCAGGTATATTCATTTGCACTCTGCCTTGTAGAAAAATTTGAAGGCTGGTGCGGAAAGAAAAAATTCAGCAGCATAATTTATTCTGATGATGATTCTGCGGAGCTAAAGAATATTCTTGCCCAAAAAAAAGGCGCGGTTCTTATAGGAAGCCATCTTGGAAATTCTGAGCTTTTGCGTAGCTTTGCGTCTTTTGGAGAGACGGGAGTGCCAATCCGTGTTGGTGTTACCGCAGTTGCAGATATGAAGACTACCGCAAAGTTCAACAAGGCAATTGCTGCCCTAAACCTTAGCGCAGACATGGAAGTTCTTCCTACGGAGCAGATTGGGGCTGGCACGATTGAATACCTTCAGCAGAAAGTTGACTCTGGCGGGCTTGTGGTTCTTATGGGGGACAGGGTTTCCTCTTCTGTTCCGGGGCGGTCACTAAAGCAGGAATTCCTTGGCAAAGAGGCGGCCTTTCCCTACGGTACTTTTTTAATGGCATCCATGATTGAAGCACCAGTATATTATTTTTTTGCTTTGCGGCCAAAAGACATTTCATTTTCTTCAAAATATGATATGCTTGTAAAAAAGAGCAGGGTTCAATTCCTTCCCGGAAGAAAAAACAGGGATTTGAATTTGCAGAATTTTTCTTTTGAATATGCCAAGGTTTTGCAGGGGCATTGCATGGAGCATCCTTTCCAGTGGTACAACTTTTTTGACTTCTGGGCGTAAGATATTGCTTTAAAATCCGGTTAGGGATAGGAGCACCGCCGGAGGCGTACCGTAGGTATGGAGCGAAAGCGGAAGTGCGGATAGCCCGACCTGCCGTACGGCAGGTAACCGCCAAAAAAAAATGAATGACTTTTTGCGTTTTATGACATATAATGTATTGGTATGAAAAAAAATATTTCTGAAGAGATTGTTTTTAATGTTGAATTTTATGATGTTGACTCAATGAGGATTGTCTGGCACGGAAATTACGTAAAATATATGGAGGCGTCACGCTGTGCCCTTCTTAACAAAATAGGATACAACTACAATGATATGGAGGCTTCGGGGGTGGCATTCCCCCTTGTGGACATTCATTTTAAATATGTACGTTCGCTGCGTTTTATGGACAGGGTAAGGGCAGTTGCAACTCTTGTTGAGTGGGAAAACTGCATCAAGATAAAATATGAATTCTACAATGTAAAAACTGGAGAACTTACCACAAAGGCGGAAAGCACTCAGATGGGGGTGAACATTGCAAGCGGAGAGACTATGTTTGTATGCCCGGAAATCTTTGTAAAAAAAGTGGAAGCGATGCTGAATGAATAAGAGTAACAATCAGCCACATTTTTGGCGCAGGATAAAACGCACACTAAAAAATCCCTTCCTCTACATTTTTATCCTTATAGGAATCATAATCTGTGCGGCAACCTACGTGGTATACAAAACGGAAACAAAAACCGACTCTGGCATTACCGGAATGTTCGATGCGGTTTGGCACACAATCGTTGCAGTTGTTGCGGCTTATTATGACTTTTACGTAAAGTCTGTTCCCGGAAGGTTTGCCTCTCTTTTGCTTTTGCTTTTGGGCATGGCGGTTTGGGCGGTAATCATCGGTAAAATCACTTCCGTAATAATGAATATTCAGAACAAAAACAACAGGGGGTTAAAAAAAATAAGGCCTATGAAAGGACATTTTTTGCTTTGCGGCTGGAGAAGCGGTTTTGAAAAACTTTTGGAAAACGTGCTTTCTGCAAACCCGGACATTACTCCCGACATGATCGTTCTTGTGAATTCGGCTCCAAGTGAGCAGGTTCTTTCTATTTTGCAGGACATACGCTTTAAGGAAATAAAATATGTCTCTGGCGATTTTTCTGATGCGGAAACACTGCACCGCGCCGGCATAGAGACTGCGGGTCGTGTTCTTGTTATTGCGGACTTTACGGGCGGCACCACAGCCATGGAAATTGACTCCCGCACGGTACTTGCCGTTCTTACGATGAAGTCAATAAAGCCACAGGTTTACGTAGCGGCGGAGCTTCTGGACGAAAAGCTTCAGGAGCACCTTCAGATGGCACGCTGCAACGAGATTATCCTTACCCAGTCTTATGAGCACAGCCTTCTTGCCACGGCTTCTAGCGGAATGGGTTATTCCAACGTAATAAAGACTTTGATTGGCGATGATGATAATACAGGAATCTTAATCCGCTCCCTTCCGTCTGCTTTTGTAGGAAAGCCATACGGCGACCTTGAAAGCTACTACGACAAAAAGGATGAAAAGATGATTCTTGTTGGGCTCCTTCTTAATACGGATGCCAACCGTCTTTTAAAGAAAGATGAATCCAACCAGCAGCTTGAAAAATACAACGAACCCCTGCTAACACCTCCGTCTGATTTTGTAATTCCAAAGTCAAGCAAGGTAATTCTTATTGCGGGATCATAGGGGGCTTAGCGGTAAATGAAGAAAAAGGATAACGTGAGGCTTAGGCGTTTTTTCCATGCGCTCAGGATAATTTTTAAAAGCCCTGCCACATACATCTTTTTGGCGATTATGGCTTTGATAGTTGCAATGACCGTAATCGTTTACAAGGTGGAAACAAAAACAGATAGCGGAATAGAGACAAGGTTTGACACCTTCTACTTTATGTGCGTTGCGGTTTTTGCGGGCTACTTTGAATACGTGTGTGAGTCTCTGCCAGGACGTGCTGCGGCTATCACACTTTTGATTACGGGAACATTTTTTTTCAGCTACATACGCGGTAAGGTTACTGCCGTGTTTGTTGACATTCAAGAAAAGAAGGACAAAGGTTTGAAAAAATTAAAATCTATTAGCGGACATTTTATAATTTGCGGTTGGCGGCCAGGTTTTGAAAAAATCATAGAGACGGTATTGCGCTCCAATCCCGATATTTCTACCGACCTGCTTGTTTTGGTAAACGAAGCGGTTGAGCAAACATCCCAGCTTTTAAACCTTCCCCGCTACAAGGAAGTGAATTTTGTTTCCGGCGATTTTACCGATGAATCCGTTTTGAACAGGGCCTGCATAAAAACTGCTGCCCGCGTGCTTGTTATTTCTGACCGCTCAAAAAATTATTCTGAACTTGAGGTTGACTCCCGCACAGTTCTTGCCCTTCTTACAATCAGAAGCATGAACCAGGAAGTCTATGCCGTTGCGGAACTCTTCAGCTCAAAATTCCACCGCCACCTAAAGATGGCCCACTGCGACGAGATTATTCTTACCCAGGATTATGAGCAGATTCTTCTGGCAAGTGCATCAGGCGGTCTTGGCTACAGTAACGTAATCAGCACACTCATTAGCGACGATGCGGATTCTGGAATTCTGATTGGCAACATTCCCAAGGATTTTATTGGAAAGACTTATGGTGAGCTAAAGACTTATGAGCTTTCAAAAAGGGCACAGAATGGGGTAATCGTTGGTCTTTTGCTTAATTCCGGTAACTTTCAGCAGCGCAGAAAGGAAGCCCTCCGCGAAGCGCAAAAGAACCCGGATATAAACAAGATTATAGACAATCTGCAAAAGGTAAAGACGCTTAAAAGCAATGATCCCCTCTTTGCCCCAAAAAATGATTTTGTTATCCCAAGAAATTCCAAAGCAATATTTGTCAGGGGAAAGGCCATAAAGGCCATAAAGACTACAAAGGCGGGTAAATAATATGGAAGAAAAATACCTGAATGACATTCTGCCAAAGCTTTCTAAGATTCAGCTTTTTTCCGGCTTTAACCCGGATGTGGAAGAAGACAGGAAAATCCTTACGCAGATTTACGAAAACATCTCTCTTAAAAAATTCAAGAAGGGGCACGTAATAATCAAAGAAGGTGAAGAAGGGGATGAATTCTTCATACTGAATTCCGGCTCGGTGCATATTTCAAGAAACACTCCGGACGGAGACCCAATTGCCCTTGCAGACCTTGATGATTCTATGAACATCTTCTTTGGAGAAACAGCCCTCATAAGCAATGACGTAAGAAGCGCAACTGTTACAGCCCTTACAGACTGCACGGTTCTTGTTTTTTCCAGCAAGAAATTCCATGCCCTTTGCAAAAAGGAGCCGGTTTTGGGCTACAGGGTTCTTTTAGTGCTTGCCAGGCGCATGGCATCTACAATCCGCAACACAAACCGCGACAAGGCAACCCTTTACCAGGCCCTCTTTAACGAGATTGCCGGTGGGGAAAAATAGTATAAAATAAGTAAAAGTGCAAACTTCGAGTTGTATATTTGCAGCAGAAAAATTGGCGGAAGCGATTTTTGAACCGAAAAAAATTCTGCACAAGCGTAGCGCGGAAGCCTTTTTTCGGGGCAAAAACCGCTGGGAGCCAATTTTTCTGCTGCAACACGAAAAATTCGAACTTGCACCTAAATTAATATTGAAATTTCATATTGAAATTTGTAACAAATTGTTATATTCTTTGTTATAACGACAGAAGGATTCTATGAAAAAGTATTTTTTACGTGTTTTTTCAATATTATTTTTATTTTTAGGCATAAATAGCTTTGCAAAAGGCATGTCTGTGAATGACGTGCTAAAAAATCTTACCAGCCACGCAAATACAGTTGGGGAATTTGTTCAGGAAAAGAGCGTCATCGTTAACGGCAAAAAGCGTCTTTTAAAGTCATCCGGAACTTTTATAATTTCAAACAAGGGCATTGTCTGGAACACGCTAAAGCCTGTGCGTTCTATTTCTACCATTACGGACGGCCAGATAATCCTAACAAATTCAGACGGCAGAAGATCCGTCCTTGATATTCCCGAAAACAATGATTT